>ENA-OOWV01002113-OOWV01002113.1-human-gut-metagenome-genome-assembly--contig:-NODE-2113-length-11460-cov-6.574573_pt1 | contig 11460 bp, 7 predicted proteins | sample MGYA00241584_ERZ501337 | MGnify/ENA primary metagenome ERZ501337 (study PRJEB25962, sample SAMEA2042744) | human gut metagenome | biome: human gut; feature: human-associated habitat; material: faeces... | reverse complement strand
CCACGCACTCCCAGGAGACAGTGGAGGAGCTCGAGGATCAGGGCATCCACCAAGGCACCATCCGCCTGTCCATCGGCACCGAGAACATCGAGGACATCCTCGATGACCTGAAGGGCGGCTTCGAAGCCCTTCGCGCTTCCGGCTTGGCCAAGTGAGGTCGACAGGAAGGTTGACGGCCCGATGAGAAGGGGCGCGATGCTAATGGGGTGCATCACGAATCATCGAGCCGCATGGGGTGCCTTCCGCCTGATCGCTTGACCCAAGGAATAGAAAGCTCGCACTGATGTCATGCAGTGCGGGCTTTCTTGCGTCTGTATGCCTCACACTGTTTGCGCAGAGGCATGAATAGTGTGAGACCTGAGACGACATAATCCTCAAGGATGAGGGCCGGCGCGTGGCCGACCGCCCAATTCAGTCTGGCGCACGATGGGGCGCGCCGTTATTTCTTCATAAGTTGGAATCATCATCCGGGCATAAGGCCCGGCCAAATATGGAGAGACATTATGAACGTGCAGAACCCGGCCGCATCGCGCGGCATCGCTATTCAGGCCGTCGACTTGGTCAAGAACTACGGCGCTGGCAGCAATATGGTCCATGCCCTGCGCGGCGTGAACGTGAGTTTCGAACGCGGCAAATTCACCGCCATCATGGGCCCGTCCGGCTCCGGCAAATCCACGCTTATGCACACGCTCGCCGGCCTCGACTCCGCCACATCCGGGCATATTCTTTTCGGCGGGGCAGACCTGACCCGCATGGACGACAAGCAGCTCACCTTGCTACGTCGCCACAAGATCGGCTTCATCTTCCAAAGCTTCAACCTGTTGCCCATGTTCACCGCCGAACAGAACATCCTCATGCCACTGACTCTCGCCGGAGACAAGCCCGACCACGCCTGGTTCGACCTGCTCGTCGATACCCTGGGACTGAAGCAGCGCCTGAACCACCGACCGAATGAACTGTCCGGTGGCCAGCAGCAGCGCGTGGCCATCGCCCGCGCGCTTGCCATGAAGCCGGAGATCATGCTGTTCGACGAACCGACATCCGCGCTCGATCCGGAACTCGTCGGCGAAGTGCTCAACGTCATGCTCGACCTCGCCAAGGAAGGCATGACCATGGTGGTCGTCACCCATGAGATCGGCTTCGCGCGCGAGGTCGCCGACCAGATCGTCTTCATGGACGGTGGCGTGGTCGTCGAACAGGGCGGACCGGAGATCATCGACCATCCGAAGGAGTCGAGGTTTAAGGACTTCTTGCAGCACGTCCTGTAGCAAGTAAGGCTGTCGTACTGCCGTAAATTCCCAATCCACTGACGTCAAGCGTCCGCAGACGTCCGGTGGGTTGGGTTTTCTTTTTGCTGCCGACGATGGGCGCGTTGCGTGCGCCACTGGTTCGCACGATTTCCCTGGGGGGAGTGGGATTTCGCATATATGGCAAAGATTTGTAAGGACGCGCGGCTTGGTTTCATGATTGACATCCTTACCCGATAGGCTAAGGAGCTATGTGTGGAATCGTAGGATATGCAGGAAATGTTCGGACCGCGTGCGGCAAACCCTTGGAGGTCTGCCTCCAGGGTCTTCAGCGATTGGAATACCGTGGATATGATTCGGCCGGCGTGGCGTTGACCGCGCCCGGCATGGACCATGTGGCGGTGCGTAAGAAGGCCGGCCGTCTCGCCAACCTGGTGCAGGACATCGAACGCGATCCGATGCCGGAAGCCACCGTGGGCATCGGCCACACCCGTTGGGCCACCAACGGCGTGCCGAACGACACCAACGCGCATCCGCACACCTCGCGTGACGGCAAAGTGGCCATCATCCACAACGGCATCATCGAAAACGCGTCCCAGCTGCGTCTCGACCTGCAGACGGAAGGCTACCATTTCGTTTCCGAAACCGATACGGAGGTCGCGGCGAAGCTGCTGGGCAAGATCAGCGACAAGATCATCGAAGAGACCGGTAAGCCTGACCTGTTCAAGGCCATCCGCCGTCTGGCCCGCATGCTGGAAGGCGCGTTCACCATTCTCGCCACGGACGTGCGCCAGCCGGACATCGTGGTCGGCGCCCGTCACGATTCGCCGCTGGTGGTCGGTCTTGGCGAAGGCGAGAACTTCCTCGGCTCCGACGTGGCCGCGTTCGTGGCCTACACCAAGCGCGCCATGGAAATCGACCAGGACCAGGCCGTGATGGTGTCCGCAGACAAGGTCGTCGTCTCCGACTTCATGGGCAACATCGTGCCCGATCCGAAGACCTACACCGTGGATTGGGATGCCTCGGCTGCCGAAAAAGGCGGCTGGGACTCCTTCATGGACAAGGAGATCCATGAGGATCCGGCCGCCGTGCAGCGCACTCTGCTGGGGCGTCTCGACGAGAACGGCAACATCAACCTCGATGAGGTGCGCATCGACGAGCATGATTTCAAAGCCATCGATAAGATCATCGTCATCGCCTGCGGCACGGCCGCGTATGCGGGCATGGTGGCCAAATACGCCATCGAGCATTGGGTGCGCATTCCGGTAGAAGTGGAACTCGCCCACGAATTCCGCTACCGTGACCCGATCCTCACCCCCCGAACGTTGGTGGTGGCCATTTCGCAGTCCGGCGAGACCATGGACACGCTGATGGCGTTGCGCCACGCGCGTGAACAGGGCTCCAAGGTATTGGCCATCTGCAACACGCAGGGCGCGTCCATCCCACGCGAATCCGACGCGGTGCTCTACACCCACGCCGGTCCGGAAGTGGCGGTCGCCTCCACCAAGGCGTTCGTGGCGCAGATCACCGCCGCATACGTGCTCGGCCTGTATCTGGCCCAAGTCAAGGGTGCCATGTATCGAGACGAAATCGCCCAGACTTTGGAATCTCTGAAGGACATGCCCCGCAAGATCCAGTGGGTCCTCGACACCCAGACCAAGATCGTGCAGGAAGCCGCCGAACAGATGGTGGATGCGAAATCGTTCCTGTTCCTCGGCCGCCATGTGGGCTATCCGGTGGCCATGGAAGGCGCGTTGAAGCTCAAGGAAATCGCCTACACGTTCACCGAAGGCTTCGCCGCGGGCGAACTGAAACATGGTCCGATCGCTTTGGTGGACGAAGGCGAACCGGTCGTATTCATCGTGCCGCCGGCGCGCGGCCGCAACGTGCTGCACTCCAAAGTCATCTCCGGCATCGAAGAGGTCAAGGCCCGTGGCGCCTACATCATCGCCGTGGCCGAGGAACACGATCCGGACGTGGAACGTTACGCCGACGTGGTCTTCTGGCGTCCCGCATGCCCGACGCTGATGAGCCCGCTGGTGGACGTGGTGCCGCTGCAGCTGTTCGCCATGGACATGGCCAAGCTCAAGAACTACGACGTCGACAAGCCGCGCAATCTCGCCAAGTCCGTCACCGTTGAGTAACGAACGCAGGCACCGGTACGTGCTCGAGGAACCTCATATTCCCCTCGAATATGAGGTTCTGTACGAGGACGAGAACATCATCGTCATCGACAAGCCGCATTTCCTCGCCACCACGCCACGCGGCATGTGGTATCGCGAAACCGCGCTGGTCCGGTTGTGCGAGCGGTACGACGAGCCGAACATCACGCCGGCGCACCGTTTGGACCGACTGACCGCAGGCGTCGTCGTGTTCGTACGTAATCCGTCTGCGCGAGGCGCGTACCAGATGCTGTTCCAAAATCGCAAAACCGTCAAAACCTACGAATGCCTGGCACCGCTCGCCCCGACGCAGCGGCCGCGATATGGAACGGCGGTGCGCATCGACCGGCACCTGCCGTTTCCGCTGGTACGCAGGTCGCATATCAACAAGGATCGCGGACGATTGCAGGCGTACGAAAGCGCCGACGTGCCCAACGCGGAAACGCTGATCGAACGGGGAAGCGGCATCCGCTTCGTTGCCGGCAGACCGTACGTGAATTACACGCTGCATCCGAAAACCGGCAAGACGCACCAGTTGCGCGTGCATATGAATTCGCTCGGACTGGCGATATTGGGCGACGATTTCTACCCGGACATCGTGCAGCGCGCGTACGACGACTTCTCGCAACCCTTGGAATTGGTGGCGCGCGAACTGCGATTCGATGACCCGCTCAACGGCGAGCCACGTCGATTCGTATCGCACGTGCCGTTGGGCGCGGGCTTATAGAAACCCACGATTTTGGACATTCCCCTATCTCGTCCGACACGCCCGATTATCATGGCGTTCTGTTGACTTGCCGGAGCGTTTCCGGCATCACGAGAGTAAGAGAGAACCATGGGTAAAATCTCGAAAGCCGTCCGCGGCGTCGCCGACATCTACAACGGCGCATCGCTGATCGTCCGTATCATCGTCGGCCTGATCATCGGCACCGTGCCGGCATTGACCATGCCCCACGTGACCTGGATCGGCGAATTCGGCACCCTGTTCGTGGCCGCGTTGAAGGCCGTGGCACCGATTCTGGTGTTCGTACTGGTGGCCAGCGCCCTTGCGCAGGGCACGTCGAAACTCGACCGCCGTTTCGGCACCGTGCTGTTCCTGTACCTGTTCACCACGTTCCTGGCAGCGGTCGTGGCCGTGCTGACCTCCCGTCTATTCCCGCAGACCCTGTCCTTGGGCAAGGCCGCCAAAGCCGACGTGGTGCCGCAAGGCCTTTCCGAAGTCATCCAGACGCTGCTGACCAACATCGTGGCCAATCCGATCCAGGCCATCATCGATGGCAACTACATCTGCATCCTGATGTGGGCCTGCCTGTTCGGACTCGCCATGAAGTCCATCGCCAACGAAAGCTCCAAAGCGTTCATGGCCAACGTGGCCGACGCCGTGTCCCAGGTGATCCGCTGGGTCATCAACCTCGCCCCGTTCGGCATCATGGGCCTCGTGTTCACCAACGTGGCCGACAACGGCCTGTCCGCATTCACCAAGTACGGCAGCCTGCTGCTCCTGCTCGTCGGCACCATGCTGCTCATGGTGCTCGTGTTCGGCCCGCTCGTCATCTTCATCTTCCTGCGCCGCAACCCGTACCCGCTGGTCTACCGCTGCTTCAAGGAATCCGGCCTGACCGCGTTCTTCACCCGCTCCTCCGCTGCGAACATCCCCGTCAACATGCAGCTGTGCGAGAAGCTCGGGCTTGACAAGGACATGTACTCCGTGTCCATTCCGCTGGGCGCCACCATCAACATGAACGGCGCGGCCATCACCATCACCATCATGGCCATGGCTGCCGCCAACACGCTCGGCATCCAGATCTCCCTGCCGGCGGCCATCCTGCTGTCCGTGGTCTCCGCGCTCGGCGCATGCGGCGCGTCCGGCGTGGCAGGCGGCTCGCTGCTGCTCATCCCGATGGCCTGCTCGCTGTTCGGCATCAGCAACGACATCGCCATGCAGGTGGTGGGCGTCGGCTTCATCATCGGCGTCATCCAGGATTCCGTGGAAACCTGCCTGAACTCCGCGTCCGATGTGGAGTTCGCGGCCACCGCCGAATACCATGCCTGGCTCAAGCAGGGCCGTCAGCTGCCGGCCTTCATGTATTCCAAGAAGGAACGCGCCAAGCTCGGCATCGAAGCTTGATTGCGTACCGGCTTAGCCGCCGATGCGATATCGCAGGGAACCGCTTTGGAAGTTCGCTTCCGGAGCGGTTCTTCCGCATTCGGCGTATTTGGGTGGATATGGGGAGCCTTTCCAGGCTTGTGCGTGGCTTCCGCATGACCCGTATAATCTTATGGTGGTAATCGCAGGCGAAATACAAAACGGAGGTCCGTGGGCGTGGTGCTGAAATCGGCGAAACTGGTGAAGCAGCTCACCGCCATCTGCTGCGCGGGCGTCATGGCGGCCAGCGCCGCCGCATGCGGGGCCAATACGGACACACGCACACAGATCACCGTATGGTCGTGGGAGCCGAGCATGAAACAGGTCATCGCCGGCTTCGAAAAAGACAATCCCGACATCCACGTGGTTTGGAAGAACACCAGCGGTTACGACAAACTCAACAACGCCATCCAAGACGGTTACGGCATTCCCGACGTGGTGCAGCTGGAATATTACGCATTGCGCCAGTACGCGGTCAGCAGCCAGCTCGTGCCCATCACCGGCAGAACCGAAGGCTATGCCGATTTCTACACGCCCGGCACCTGGGCGTCGGTGCAGCTCAACGGACGGGTGTACGGGCTTCCCATGGACTCCGGCCCGATGGCCTTCTTCTATAACAACAGCGTGTTCGAACAGGTTGGCGTGGACGCGTCCAAGATCCGCACATGGGACGACTACTATGAGGCCGCCAAAAAACTCAAGAAAATCGGCGTGTACATCACCGCCGATTCCGGCGACGCCAGCTTCTACGACACGATGATCTGGCTCGCCGGCGGACGCCCGTTCTCCACGTCCAACGATGGCAAGAACGTGACCATCAGACTCACCGAAGATAAAGGCACCCGCGAATTCACCGAATTCTGGCAGAAGATGATCGATGAGGGTTTGGTGGCAACAAACCTCACGTCATGGTCGGATCGATGGAAATCGGCCGTGGGACAAGGCAAAGTCGCCTCGCTGTTCTCCGGCGCATGGCTGCCTTCGCTGCTCATGTCCGACATTCCCGGCGCGGCCGGCCTGTGGCGCGTGGCCCAGATGCCGACGCCCGACGGCAAGGCCACCACATCGGAAAACGGCGGTTCGGCCCTTGCCGTGCTGCAACGTTCCCGCAAACCCGAAGCCTCATACCGTTTCATCGAATACGCCTGCCACAATGCCAAAGGCATCACAACCCGCGTGGATGGCGGCGCGTTCCCAGCCGACAAAAACACCCTATCCGACTCGAAATTCCTCAGCAAGACCACGGTGACCGACGACCGTGGCATCGAAGTGCCCTATTTCGGCGGGCAGGAATACAACCGCGTGCTGTCCCAGGCCGCGGAGAACGTGTCGACCGGATACCAGTATCTGCCGTTCGAAGTGTATGCGCGCAGCGACTTCCGGTCCACGGTGGGCAAGGCCTACAAATGGTCGAGCCTGCTGCGCAAAGAGCAGAACAGGCTCAACATCATCGCCGCAGGCGGTCAGGTCTCCGACACCTCCAACATCGGCGATGCGTTGAAGAACACCGAATCGTCCGACCGCATCAAACTTAAGGGCGGCATAGCCCTATGGCAGAAGGACCTGAAAGAATACGGAGCCAACCAGGGCTTCACCATCCAATAGCGTCTGTGTAATTGGTTTAATCGATTGCGGCCTGCGGATAGCGCATTATCCGCAGGCCGTCGGTTTTCAGATTGCCGGGCTATGATCGCCGGTTCCCGTCGCTGGCTCTTGAATCAGCGGACGTTGCGGTCGTAGATGTGCCGCATGCCCTTGAAAATCAGGTCCGGATCGTAAATGTCGATCATGTTCGTGTCGTCGGCGAACACGCGGCTCAATCCGCCCGTCGCCACCACACGGAAATCCTCGTCGATCTCCTTATGGAACTGCGCGATCGTGCGTTCGATGCCGCCGAGGAAGTTGTAGTACAGGCCCGCCTGCATGGCCGGTTTCGTGGACTTCGCCAGAATCGACTTCGGACGGGTGATCTCCACTTCCGGCAGCTGCGCCGTCCCTTCCCACAGTGCGGCCGCGGCGGTGCGGATACCGGTGGTGATCAGTCCGGAAATCACCGACGCGTCCGCGGTGACGTAGTTGAACGTGGTGGCCGTGCCGAAATCAGCCACCAGAATCGGCCCGCCATACTCGTAATACGCGCCCGCGCAGTCGGCGATGCAGTCCGCGCCCATGTTCTGCGGATTGTCCATGCGGATGTTGAGTCCCGTTTTGATGCCCGGTCCCACGATCATCGGATCGATGTCGAGGAACTTCACGATGCTCGCACGGAACGAATGCATGACCTTCGGCACCACGGACGAAATGATCACATCATCGACATCCGCCGGCTTGTAGCCGCTCAAAGCCAGGAACTGCGTGATCATCAGCCCGTATTCGTCGGACGTGTGGTTCGCCTTCGTGGTGATGCGGTACGTGCCCGCGATGCGCCCATCGTCGATGAAACCGATCACGACGTTCGTGTTGCCGATATCCACAGCCATCAGAAGCATGTTGCGTTCTCCTTCGCGTTTTGCGGAAGTTCCGTTGAAATATTGCGATTATTGCGATTGATACGGTTATTGCGATTCGAAAATGCTGCGGTTAGCGCCGTTCGCCGTCCGCACGCATGGCTGCGAGCTTGACAAGAATACGTTTCGCAAGTGCGTCCTTGCCCATCTTGCTCCACCGTTCGATGCTTGGCCTGTCTGCGGTTTCGCCCGGCGTCAGCACCGTCACCACGTTCGTGTCCGCTGCGAAACCGGCGCCGGGGGTGCGCAGATTGTTGGCCACCAGCATGTCGCAATGCTTGCCGTTAAGCTTCTTCGCCGCGTTGGCCTCAAGGTCGCGCGTCTCCATGGCGAATCCGCACAATGTCTGGTCCGGCCGCTTATGCTCGCCGGCCCAAGCCAGAATATCCGGATTCGACGTGAGCTCGAGCTTGATGCCGCTGCGCCCGTTCTTCTTGATCTTGTCCCGGGCCTGCTCGACCGGACGGAAATCGCCGACGGCCGCGGCCATGACGGTGATGTCCGTGTCCGAGAAACGGCTCGTCACCACATCGAACATATCCCGTGCGGTCGTGACATCGACCACATCCACGCCATACGGGGCGTCCAACGCCACCGGACCGGACACAAGCGTCACCTGCGCGCCCAGATCGCGTGCCTGTTCGGCCAAGGCATACCCCATCTTGCCGGTGGAATGGTTGGTGAGGAACCGCACCGGATCAAGCGGCTCCTGCGTCGGGCCGGCGGTGACGAGCACGGCAAGTCCCTTAAGCGGCAGCTCGCCGTCCGGACGATTCGCAAGCAGCAGCGCTTTCACCGCCGTTTCGATGCGTGCCGGCTCCTCCATACGTCCCTTGCCGGCGTCGCCGCAGGCCAGCATGCCGCTTTCCGGCTCCACAATCGTCCAACCGAGCTCACGGCAGGTATTGAGATTGCGTTGCGTCACGGCGTTTTCATACATATGCACGTTCATGGCGGGGCACAGGACCTTCGGTCCCTTGTCGTACGCGAGTATGGTGCTGGTCAGCTGGTCATCGGCGATGCCGCAGGCGATTTTCGCGATGATATCGGCGCTCGCCGGAGCGACTGCCAGCAGATCCGCCCACTTCGCGTCGGCCACGTGGCTGATCTGCAGCGGACCATCCGGTCCGGGTGCCACGTCGGCCGTAGCGCCGGGACGATGTCCGGCGGCGAACATGGACGTGCGTGTCGGCGTGTGGGTGAGGGAACTGAACGTCAGGGGAGTGACGAACTCCTGTGCGGCGGCGGTCATCACCACACGCACCTCATGCCCCTGCTTGCTCCAATCGGAGGCGAGATGGCAGGCCTTGAACGCGGCGATGCTGCCGGTGACCCCCAAAAGAATATGCGCCATGGATCAACCGTCCTTCTCGTTGTGACCTGCCGCGACTGCGTCAAGTATATAACCGGGCCGAAGCCTCCGCGCGCTTTGCAGGCGAATCCGAACGGGCCGCGGGTATGGCGGACGGTAGAATCAGGCCGTGGTGATCGACCTCACGCAGGCGGTCAACCGCAATCACAACACATAATCGAAAATACGAAGAGGAGAAATCCCATGTCGTCACCTACCGGTGCGCACGACGAAGCCGACGCAACCAAACAGGAGAACGAACAGCAGCCGCAGTCCACGGCAAGCACCGACGCCACGCTGAACGCGCGTGCGAAATCGTCGAACGGCGCGAAATCGCAAGGCTCGAAGAAGTGGCTTATCGCGTTGATCGCCGTCATCGCCGCCGTCGCGGTGATCGTCGCCATTGCAGTGACGCGCGGCAAAAACGATGACGCGAACACTTCCGGCGTAACTAAAGCCGACACCGTCACCATCGGGCTCAAACTCGCCCCGGTCAGCCTCGACATCCGCCACCAGTCCGGATCGGCCATCGAACAGGTGCTGATCGGCAACGTCTACGAAGCGCTGCTGTCGCGCGACTCCGACAACAAAGTGCAGCCGGGCCTCGCGAAATCCTGGGACATTTCCAAGGACGGCAAGACCTACACGTTCCATCTCAACAACAACATGTGTTTCTCCAATGGCGACAAGCTCGACGCTGACGACGTGGCGTGGTCCATCAACCAGCTCAAGGAGAAGCAGTACTACAACGCCAACCAGGTGGCCAGCCTCGACAAGGCCGAAGCGGTGGACGCCAACACGGTCAAGCTCACCCTTTCCACCCCCGACTCCAACCTGCTGTGGTATCTGACCGGACGTCCTGGCCTCGTGTTCGACAAAAACGCCAAATACAACGCGAAAACCGAAGCGGTCGGCTCCGGCCCGTATACCGTCGAATCCTTCGACTCGGCCAGCAAAATGGTGCTCAAAGCCAATGCGAAATATTGGGGAACCGCGCACAAGCCCGCCACCCAGAACGTGGTGATCCGCTTCCTCACCGACGACAACGCAGCGGTCAACGCGCTGAAAAGCGGTGACGTCGACGTGCTTTCCCCGGTGAACGCCACGCTCGCCAAATCATTGGATGCCAGCACATACACGGTGTCCGCGGCCGACGGCAGCGACAAGTTCGTCCTCGCCTTCAACTGCACGAACGCCAAACTCAAGGACAAGCGCGTCCGCCAGGCCATCCGCTACGCCATCAACCACAAGGAGATCATCGCCTCCCGAGGCAACGTCGACTACGCGCTCGGCGGTCCGATCCCGTCCGTCGACCCCGGTTACGAGGACCTGACCGGCCTGTACCCGTACAACGTGGACAAGGCCAAGGAACTTATGAAGGAAGCCGGTTATACCACCGACAAGCCGTTGCGGCTCACCCTCACCTACGCCAACACGTACGGCACCGAACTGGGCGACCAGCTCAAGAGCCAGCTCGCCAAAATCGGCATCGATTTGAAGATCGACTATGTGGAATTCTCCACATGGCTGCAGAACGTGCACGCCAACGGCGACTACGAGCTGTCATTGGTGGACCACGCCGAAAGCCACGACTTCTACAAGTGGACCACGCCGGACTACTACTACCACTACGACGGCAAGCAGGCGCAGAAACTGTACGCCAAGGCTTTGGAAGCCACCGACGAGGCCGACAGCGCGAAATACCTGAAGCAGGCGGCGAAGGCCGTAAGCGAGGACGCGCCGGCGGACTGGCTGTTCGGCTACCGCGTGACGGTGGCCGTCAACAAGCACGTGCAGGGCTTCCCCAGCAAGCTCAGCCAGACGGTGCTGCCATTGTGGCGGATCTCCAAGAATAAGTAAGGGAACGGTATTTCCATGCGATTCGTGGGAAAGCGGCTGGCGCTGTTCGTAGCGGCTTTGGTGGGCCTGTCCGCGCTGGTGTTCGTGATGCTGCGCGTATTGCCGGGAGACATCGCCGCGGTCATCGCCGGCACGAACGCCACCCCCGAACGCATTGCGTCGCTGCGCGCCGAATTCGGCTTGGACA
>ENA-OOWV01002112-OOWV01002112.1-human-gut-metagenome-genome-assembly--contig:-NODE-2112-length-11470-cov-18.367236_pt1 | contig 11470 bp, 9 predicted proteins | sample MGYA00241584_ERZ501337 | MGnify/ENA primary metagenome ERZ501337 (study PRJEB25962, sample SAMEA2042744) | human gut metagenome | biome: human gut; feature: human-associated habitat; material: faeces... | reverse complement strand
CCGATAATCATCGGCTTGTGAGCCATACCGAGGCGTTTCATCTCATGCGCAGCCATGCACATGATAAGGGTTTTGCCTGTTCCCACCTCGTGGTCACATATCCCACCTCCGTTCTGCAAAAGCATCCATACACAGTCCTTCTGACTTGGGTACACACTCTTGATGCCATACTTTCCGCCAAGGGCTTTCAAGTCCAAGCCGGGGAAGGTCTGGTGAGAACCGTCATACTTCGGACGCACGAAGCAGTTGAACTTCCGGTTGTACATCGTGGTCAAGCGTTCCTTAAAGGAGTCAGACTGCTCTTCCAGCCATTCAGAGAACCCGTTGCGGATTTCGTCAATCTTGGCATTGGCAAGCTGTATGCCCTCGCTGTCACGCACCTTGATGTCGTTGCCGTTCTCGTCCTCACCGATGCTCTTCATCATGTCTGGACAGGTGTTGTGCAGGGCATGTTTCAGAAGACTCATGCCGTCATAGTGGCGGTAATATCCCTTCACCATATACTCATCCGTGATGGCCATGGTCTTCATACTGCATTTTGCCGAATATTCGTCCATGCTGTCGGAATAGACGATGCTGACCTGTGTGTTGAAGAGGTGGCTCATGTAAGCGGAATACACACCTGTAGGTATCCAACGCTCACCGAAGTTGAAGTCCAGATCCTCAAAGGCTATCGGTTCGGGAATGCTTGCCTTCAAGGCTTCCAACGACTCCCTCACAATTGCATGGTCGGGATTTTCCTTCAGCCATTCTTCTATACGCTCCGCTTTCTCTATTACATTGCCAGCAATGAAGCGGTCGGCTATCTCGTAGCCGTCTATGAGCGGATTGTAATAGATGCGTCCTTTAAGCGCTTCCGTCAGTTCCTTTTCCGGCATATCCGATAATTCAGTCATATACGGCAAGTCGATACGGCCGAACTTGTTGAGTGAGGCGGTGAGCGCTTCCTCTGGAGAATCCACATGACTGACCTCGTCAAGCGAAAAAGAGACCGGGTGGTCGAAGATGTCTGACTTTGTGAACTGTCCGTTTTCTACCCGTTCCAACGACAGCATGTCGCGCCCTGAGGCATCCATAAGGATGAACTTCACGTTCTGCTTGGCATTGAGGTTGCCGAAGCGGATGAAAAAAGCGTCATAATAGACATTCAGACTCTCACGCATCTGCTTGTTTTCCGTCTGTTCTTCCGCTTCATAGGTGTAAAGTTTCTGATAGGCATCACGGAGGGCGATATACAAGACAGCCTTTTCTTTCTGCTCCATATTCAGATCCAACGGCATGAAGGTAGCACCATACTTGGTAAGGTCTTTCAATACACCGATGTTTCCGGCAGAGTCGAGCACCATAGAACCCTCACGATGAAAACTTTCCTGTTTCTCATCAAATGGACGGGGCTTCATAGCATCCTCTTTCTTCCTTGCCTGCTCTTCCCGCTTTCTTTCTTGCTCTTTTTGTTGTTCCCGCTCATGATTTGTTTCTTTCAATGTGTTCTGAGTCTTGGAATCTTCTTTTGGCTCATTCCCTTTTGACTGTCCATGCCCGATTTGAACTTTGAGAACTTCTATCGGTTCCATCGGCGGCTTGAACTTCGTATCAAGCGTATCTTCAACGCCCAAAGCCTTGAGTTGTTCCTGACGGTGCAGTTCCGCCTTTTGGCGCAGCATCACCCTGTCTTCGGGAGCCATGGTCATCATCATCTCGTAAAAGCCGTTGATTGGCGGATTCTCTTCCCAAGAGATGCTTGCGTATGGTTCATCACCAGGCAGGATTGGTTTTGCCTCCTGTGTTGTTTCCTGCTCTTTTGCATCTGTCAACGAAGGCTTTTCTTCTTTTTCCACAGGCTTTGTCACAACTTCAAAAGTCGGATTGACGCTTTTTACCAACGGACTTGCTCTCTTCCTTGACACTTTCTTGGCGGCAGCACCCACTGTTACCTCTGCTTTCTTCTTCGTAGCATGGACAGTCAGACGGTTTTCTTCTTCCATTCCCCAAAGGTCAAACAGCGTCATTTGGACTGGTGGCTGCTGATGATTGGACTTTTGGGATAGCTCAGCATCATCAGTAGGCTTTTCCTGCTTTTGCAAGGATACTACCGTATCGTTCTGCTTTTCCTCAATGGAAGGCTTCATCTTCTCTGTTTTTTCTATCTTTTCTGTTTCTTCAACCTCCTTAACTTCCTCAGCCTTTGTTTCCTCTATTCCCAAGTATCGGTTCAAATTGAGGTTCTTCTTAAAGTCTTCATGGAGCATCTTTCGCAAATCCTCTGCAATGCCTTCCACACCATCCTCATGCGTGTATATCATTGCAGGTTTGCCGAACGGGTCAATATCCAACTTTGCTGTTGTATGGATAATGCGTTCCGGATGCTCCAGAAAGTAGTTGTTTGTCGGAATGCGGTTCTCGTCATTATAGACAGTGTCAAGCAGGTTGTCGTCTCCTCGCAGCGACTCCTTTTGGGTATTTTTCTGCAGAATGATGAGGTCACTGCCCACTTCCGTGTTGGCATTTTCCGTGAACAGGTTGTTGGGAAGACGAATCGCTGACACGAGATCTGCATGATAGAGCATCATAAAACGCGCGGCACTGTTGTTTTTGGCATTCAATACGCCTTGTGAGGTGATGAAGGCAACCAACCCGCCGTCCCTTACCGTATCAAGAGCCTTGACAAAGAAGTAGTTGTGTATGCGTCTGGTGACAAGTGCCCTCATGCCTTTCATGGCTGTATAGGACGGATCAAACACGGCAACATCGCCAAACGGAATATTTGAGATGGCGAGGTCGAAGTAGTCATTGAAAGGCTTTTCTATCTTCTCGAATCCCTCTATGCGCACTTTCTGCTCCGGGTGCAGATGGCGGAGTATCTTTCCCGTAAGCAGGTCTTTTTCAAATGCCATAATGTCTGCCTTGGGATTGTTATCCAAGACGGAATCGACAAAGGCACCGATGCCTGCCGAGGGTTCAAGCACCTTTTCGGGGATAATCTGATGCTCTTTCAACACATCCGTCAGAACCTCCGTAACGGCTGACGGCGTGTAGAATGCCGTAAGGACGGACTGTTTCAGACTGTCCATCAACTGTTTGTACTCGCTTTCATTCTTGCTGTTTTCACGGATAAGTCTATGCAGCTCCACTGTTGGAGCAAACAATTCAAGGTCTGACTTTGCCCAATGGACGGCATCCGCCAGTTCCCTGGCAGGGTTCAGGATGCACTTCAATCCCCCGAATCCGCAGTAACGCTCCAGAAGGAGACGCTCACGGGCAGTCGGCGTGCGCTGTTCCCTGTCAAGGATGAATGCTGTCTCTATCGCCTTGATGTTGTCGTTCAGCCGTTGTTTTCTATTGTACGCCATTTGACTCTATGAAAAGGGCAACGGCTCCCGTCAGCTCTGTATAGAGCTGGTCATAGTCCGGTGACTGGGCAAAATTGTCATCGGTGAGGTCGTAAATGGAATACACGTTGTCAACCAAAGGCAGGAGGTGATTGACAAACGCTTCCTGATCTTCTACTGCTACCTCCAGGGGAAACTCACTGTCAACAACATCATACAGGATGCTGTACTTGGAAATATGGAGACCTTTCAGTAATGCTGACATGGCAAGCTCTTGTGCCGCATCGGCAAAGAGGGCATCACGCCGTGCCTGCTCATATACTTCTGCGGCATGGTCTGCACGTTCGCGGATAAAGTCCGCATCGCTGGCTTGTGGAAAACGGTTCTCTCTGAGGTGGTTCAAGAGGTACAGTCCGTAATAGGACAGTTCTGTCTGTGCCTGTTTCTTTCTGTTCATTTGTCTGTTGAATGGATTAAGTGGTGAATAATAAACCGTGGATGGCGGTTGATGTTTGTTGAAAGCAAGAAAAAGGCACTCGGTATCCCTCCGAGTGCCGCCACTTAATCCACAGTAAATAAAAGCATCCTGAATCAAGACACCATTTATGAACCATGTTTCGGTGGCAAATGTACAAACTATTTCTTGTATCTCTTCACATTTCCTCGCTTTTCTGCTGTTTTGTGCTCTGCAAAGACGAATTTCGTGTTGAAATTCTCGTCAAAGGCAATGGCTGCGGAGAACGATTTGCCTTGCTTGCTGGTGAAACCATTGAGCGTTCTGGTCTTGCCCTTGGTGAGCAAGTCGGTGATGTCGGCATCAGTGAGCAACTTTCCTGCTACCTGCTTGAACACTGGCATACCGCACTCCTTGTTGCTGCATCTTACTACCTTTCCGAAGAACTGCATGGTACCTTGCTTGCATTTAGGACACTGGCAGCCGGAATCCTTGTGGCTGAAAAGTCTTTCACAACCTAACAATTCCGCAGTGATTTCACGGGTATAGCCTTCGATACTATGGGTGAACCCGTCAGCACTTGCTTCACCTCGTTCAATCTTGGCAAGTTCCGCCTCCCATTTGCCCGTCATCTCCACATTGGCAATCGCCATGTTCTTCACCACGGAATGCAGGGCGAGTCCTTTTTCCGTCGGCACAAGTTTCTTCTGCTGGCGCACCATATACTCTCGTTTGAGCAGGGTTTCGATGATGGCGGCACGTGTGGCAGGTGTGCCAATACCGCTGTCCTTCATTGCCTGGCGCATCGTATCATCTTCTATCTCTTTGCCTGCGGTCTCCATTGCTGCAAGCAATGTGGATTCCGTATGCAATGGCTTCGGTTTGGTCTTGCCCTCCGTGATGGTGCAGCCAGAAAGAGTGACATGCTGTCCTTCTTGCCAGTTGGGTATGACTTGCTCCTTGACCTCATTGTCTGTTGCGTCTGCATCCTTGTCCTGCCTGTTGTTCTTTTCCTTGAGCGACAACGCTCGCCAGCCAGTCTGTCGGATGATGGAGCCACTGATGCCAAACTCAACTTCATGATCCACTTGCGCCGATACTGATGTGATGTCCTTGATGCAGTCTGCCGAGAACGCTTCAATCATCCGGCACAATATCATGTCATAAACGATCTTCTCGTCCTTGAAAAGACCAATGGCTGCATTTTCTGTGATGAGCAGGGCATGGTGATCGGTCACCTTGGCGGCATTCACGCAGTTCTTGCTGTAGTCCTCACTGCCAGGCAAGAGTTTCACTTTCTCTCCATATTCCGAATGATTCTCCAGATTCTTAAAGAGTTTGGGGAGGGTGGCAAATACATCATCCGAAATATAGCGGCTTGATGTTCTTGGATAGGTGATGAACTTTGCCTCGTAGAGTTTCTGGGCGATGGAGAGTGTATGCTCTGCCGTGAAGCCATGCTGGGAGTTGGCTTCTTTCTGCAAGGTGGTGAGGTCGTAAAGGAGCGGTGCCTTCTCCACCTTTCGCTTGGTTGCGACCTTTGTGATGATGACAGAACCTGTTTCTTTCACCTTATTATATATATCGGTTGCGGTAGCTTTGTCTGTCCAGCGGTTGACTGATGTGAACTTCAGTATATTGCCACTGTCTGCATCAACCACACCGAAGTGTACCTGCCAGAACGGTTTCGACTCGAAATGCTTGTGTTCCCAATAGCGTTCGCACACCATGCCAAGGGTCGGAGTTTGCACACGACCTACGGAATAGGTGCCACGTCCTGCGGCTATCGTCAGGGCTTGTGTGCCGTTGATGCCGACGAGCCAGTCTGCCTCACTTCGTGCCTTGGCTGCATGATAGAGATTGTCATACCCCTTGCCATCCCTGAGGTTCAGAAGTCCCTCACGGATGGCGGTGTCCGTAAGCGAACTGATCCAGAGACGGTCGAAAGGTTTCCTGCAACCGAGATACGCATAGAGGTATCGGAAAATCAACTCTCCCTCACGTCCGGCATCGGTTGCTACGATAATGCGCTCACTGCTGTCAAACAGCTTGCCGATAATTTTAATCTGGGCAAGCACACCTGCATCTGGTTTGTAGCCGTTCTCTGTCTTGACTTGTCGGGGAACAAGAACGAACGGGTCGGGAATTACAGGCAGATTCTCTGCATGGAATCCCTTCATGCCGTAGGTTTCCGGCATGGCAGGCTGCACTAAATGTCCGAAAGCCCATGTCACATAATAGCCATTGCCCTGCATATAGCCTTCCTCACGCTTGTCAGCTCCTACAATGTGGGCGATTTCCTTGGCTACGCTTGGTTTCTCTGCGATGATTGTCTTCATTGTCTGTTGTTTTTGTGACATCCGCAACCGTGGGATAGACGGTCGCAGATGTCGGTTGTTATGATGGATGATTAACTCTGTGGATCAAGTGGCGGCAACTACATCTTCACGCTTCTTGCCTTTCTCTTTGGCTTCTGTCCCTCGGCGTTCTGTTCCTTCTGCTGCTTTTCGTTCTTTGGCGCAGACTGTCCCGGACTCAGCGGATCCTTGGTGTGCTTGGTCGCCTCATGGGTCTTGCCCTGCTCGTTGACGGCGACTTGTACCTTGTTCTCATTGGTCGGAATCTGTTCCTTTGCCTGTTTGAGGTCTGGATTGTTGCGGTAGGAACGTGGCTGCATCTTGTCGAAGTCGAACTTTACGTAGGCGGTATAGGTACCGCTGCCGTTCTTGTTGGGCACTTCCTTGATCTCGATGGTCTTGCCTGCCACATAGTCGTCCTTCTGCTGCTCGGTCAGTTCCTTCTTGAAATAGGTGTTGAGTCGGCGGATGGTCCCGTCCTCATTGAGCCAGTGGTTGGGATCTTGCTGCTTCTTCTGACCGCCCGCATCACCTTCTGCCTTCTGCTCCTGCTTGTCAGCGGTCTGCTTCTTGTCTCCATTCTGTTTCTGACCTTGCGCCTGTCTTGTGCTGCCAGGCACGAACTCCACGCCACGCTGTTCCACATTCACCTGCAGCAGCGGTGTAAACTTGCGCCCGTTGGCAAGCTCAATCTCCTTGCGAAGCGGAATACCTGAGTAGAGCACTCTCTTGTCGTCCTTGGTAATAGGTGTCTTGCCGATGGTATCGGGTATGCGCACCTTGTTGGTAGGGATGTCAACAATCTCATTGGTGAGACGGTCGATACTGATGAAATGAGGACGCAGCTCACCTGTATTCTTGTCGGGGAAATCCACTACCTTTCCGAGGTTACCGTTCTGCAACAGGTTCTTCTTGTCCTCTGGAGTGAAGGTATAGCCTTTGTAAGCTACATCGAGTTTAGGCTCGTTACGCACGAAATGCGGCACGAGTTGCAACTGGTCGTTATCGTCCTTGCGGAATGACAGACGGGCCTGTATCTCTATCTGTTCACCGCCGAAAGTCGGCTTCACAATTACAAGCCCCGTCTTGCCGTAGTTGAGCAGGGCTTTCATATCCTTCTCATTCATACTGTTGAAGTCTATGCCATATTTGGCACCAAGTTCCTGCAGGTTCACATCGTTACCACTGATGAGGTTCTGCTTTGCATCCGAGGCGGTCTGCGACTTCTGCCCGGTTGCGGTCTGTTCTGGTTTCTGTTCCATGTCGTTCTTTTTTTCGTTGGTTTGTTCAGATGATACATTCTCTTTTTCTGTGTTAGCTTGTGTCTTGGACGCATCGTCCGATGATGCGGTTTCTTTCGCCTGACCTTCCGATTGCTTTGCCTCTTTCTCATAATTGGAGGTGTCAACCTTGTGGGCGGAAAGAATCTCCTTGTTAGCCTCCGGATCTTTCAGTAACTCCTTCATCACGCCAAGCAGGTTTTCCACCTGGTCTGCCGCTATGCGATAGAATCCGAATCGGCTTGGCTCCTTGCACTGGCGGAAGAAGTTTCTAAAGAAACTGTCCATCAAGTCACTGTTGCGGTCAAAACGCAGGAAGTCGGACGTGTTCTCCGCCTTGGCGGGTGCTCGCTTCGGTGTGCCGTCTCTGCTGAGTCCGGCGACGACGCTGATCTCGCCCGTCTTCTCGTCACGGACTACCAGCACGTCCTGTTCATCACTTTTTTTCTTTTGTCCCATAATTGTAAATGTTTAATGGTGAATACTTTTGTTATTTGAATTTCTGATGAATGCGAGTCAAGTAATGCTCCACATTCTCTTTCTTGAATTCTTTGACATTATTCTCTACAAACTGCATCACATCCTCTTCCGTGTAGTAGGTTTTCTGCCCCAAACGCTTGTAGGGAAGCACTCCCAGACTGCGATAGCGTTGAAGGGAACGAGGGGAGATTTGAAATAAGAGGCAGAGATCTTGGTTGTCAAGCAATTTTTCATTGATGGCAGAACTTCCTTTTTGCTCCGTCTCTCGTTCGTGTCTCAACATCAGCATGTCGTAGATGCCGTCTATCTTTTTGTGTAGGTCATGGAGATATAACTCCAGTTTTCTCAATGTTCCATCTTCCATGCTCATGTTTCCTTTGCTATTGTTCGTTCCTCAACCATTCTTTCAATGGCTTCAACTTGGTATCGGCATTGATTGCCAATTTTAATAAACTCAATGCGGTTCTCTGAGCGCATTCGCTGCAAGGTGCGCTTGCTCACACCAAGCATCTTAGCTGCATCGTCATTGGTCAACATCGGCTTCAATCCCTTACCCGTCAAGTTCTCTTGAAATGCCATTTTTGCCAATCGCACGTACTGGACTATTTCTGTCAACTGTTCTGTCAGCTTTTTGAAGGCTGCACTTTCCATTGTTATTACTTCCATTCTAATTCCGTTTGAAATGTTATATAATTCGTTGTTTTTATTTCTCGGTGGCAAAATTAACCATTTGCTAAATACCCGTTTAACAACTCATTAATGACCCACGTATAATTTTCTTGATTTTTCTTGCCAAGCGGTCGGCAAACCCCAGAAAAGCACTGCCACAGTTATTCATTTTCATTGTTTTTCAACATACACACATTAACTTTGCACCCGAATTTGTTGAACCAATAAAACAGAGAATATGGAAGTAGTAACAATGGAAAAGAAGGCATTCGACTTGATGATGGCAAGATACGATGCCTTGGTAAAGAAAGTTGAGTTGCTGAAGCATAAGGCTAACGGCAAGCGTCTGAACAAATGGCTTACAGGTCATGAGGTCTGCCAGCAACTTCGCATCAGCCAGCGCACCTTACAAAAACTTCGTGACCGCCGTTTCTTGGGGCATACCCAGATAGGTCGCCAATTCTATTACTGCCCCGAAGAGGTCAAAGCCATCGTTCCGCTTATCGCCAGAATCAAATCGGTATAGCGTAAAGCCAAACTCGCCCAAGGCAAAGCCAAAAACTTCACCCTGGGCGAGCCAACACATTTTATATTCACCACTTAATCCAAATTGTAAACAATGAACATGAACCAACTTCTTACGCATGAGAGCAAGTCGATAGACACCGCCATGCAATCCTTGAAGAAAGCCAACAACTGGCTATCTTCATTCATCGAGTCCTACAGCCCACCTTTGGACGGGGAGCGATACCTCACCGACAAGGAACTCTCCGAGTTCCTGAAGCTTAGTCGCCGTACCTTGCAGGAATATCGCAAGCAAGGCATCTTGCCCTACATTATATTATGTGGCAAAACCCTCTATCCGGAATCCGAGATACAAGCACTTCTCACTGGTAATTACCGCAAGCCGATAATCAACGGCACTGTTTCACAAGGGTAGGGTACTGCTTCATAATAGCGAAACAAAAATAGCGTACAGGGTACAACGACAAAAATCGTTTCCTCTGTACGCTATTATATTATAAAGGTGTAGGAATCTTATTAAAAGATGAGAGATTCTAACTTGTACCTCTTGGCATCGTTCCGTTCATCACAATAATCATCGGATACTCGTGTTTTACTTGCTCTGCTTGGCAATCCTTGCGGTTCACAACCTTACTGATAAACCATTGTCTGAACAACAAGGCTTGGTATGTATCCATTTGAAGTGCTATGGCGATAATCACTTCCATATCATAGACATGCGCAGAATATCCATTTTCAAGTTTGATGTATTGAGAATGCTGGAAATCTTTCAGCACACTTTGTTTCCAAATGCGCTTGATTGTATTCTTCACTGCTGTCCCTGTTACATTCAACAGTTCGGCAATCTCCCAAACTGTCATCCACACCTCACCATGATGTGGGGCGTAGATGACCATATCTTCTTGTATTGTTATCACTTGTCGTTTCATACTCTGCCATTTATAGTGTTAGTATTATCGTTGCAAACATTTCCAAACGTGAATTCCTCAATGTTATTTATTTGCTGAGACAACTTTTCCACGTCTTTGCTCAATTTTTCCTTGGTAATCTTGGCATACACCTGGGTTGTCTTTATGTCCTTGTGACCAAGCATTGAACTCACGGTTTCTATTGGAACTCCGTTGGAGAGGCAAACCGAGGTTGCGAACGAATGACGGCTCATGTGCCAGGAAAGCGGCTTGGTAATACCACATTTTTTGCCCAGTCTTTTGAGCGAATCCATACAACTTTGGTAGTTGGGTACAGGAAACACCCTGCCGTCTTCACACAATCCACGGTATTTTTCCATAATTTGCTTGGGATAATCAAGCAACTTGATGTTGGCTTCCGTTCCAGTCTTCTGTCGATGGATAACGATCCATTCACCTTCATCGAAAAATTCCTTGATGTTCTCTTCCTTCAAGTTGTACAGATCAATGAAAGCGAGACCTGTAAAACAACAGAACAGGAACAAGTCACGCACCATACTCATCTTCTTTCTTGTGATAGGCGTCTCCATCAACAGGTGAATCTCTTCTTTGCTCAGAAATTCTCTTGTGGTCTCTTCTTCCTTGTACTCATATCGTCTGAATGGGTCTTTTACGAGCCATTCATTATCTATGGCACGGAATACCATTGCACGGAGATTGCGGACAAACACCATCGCAGAGTTTATCTTCAAGTGCTTGTCGGTTCTGAGAAAAGTCTCGTAGTCTGTGATAAAAGGCAGCGATAACTCTTTCAGAGCAATATCCTTCACATGGTAATGCGTCTGCAAGAACTCGCCAACATAGGCACACCCGATTCTATACTTCGTGTATGTACTCAAAGATTTCATGCCAGCCTTATATTGCTTTTCCATTTCATCACGGCTTTGAGAATAGACTTTCATCAGTGTATGGCAACGATACTCCAAGCCAAGAAAGGCGTTCTTCACCTTGTCGGCAGTGACGAAGTTGTCCCTGTCCATAATCTCCTGATAATGCTTACTGATACTCACACGCATCTTGTCCAATTTGCGGTTCACTTCCAAAGCCTGCATACTTTTTCCTATCATGCGTCCGCCCTTGGTGTCCCACAAATCTGGATTGGCAGTTGTCTTGCAACTGAACTGCGCCTGTGTTCCGTCCACTGTGATACGTCCCATAACTGGAACTGTACCATCTTTCTTTACTACCTGTCTTTTGAGGTAGAAGATAATTGAAAATGTACTCTTCATAACGTCATTCTTTTTTGCGTTCAAAATTAATACATGAAGAGTCTTTTCTTGCTACGCATTTCACGGCAGAACACGGCAAATTTGGTTCGTAACCAAAAATCTTACGTTACTCATCAGTAACTCACTATAAATCAGAGTATTCAAATTCAATTCGTAACCTTCCTCATTCTTCCGAACCT
>ENA-OOWV01002094-OOWV01002094.1-human-gut-metagenome-genome-assembly--contig:-NODE-2094-length-11586-cov-1.914925_pt1 | contig 11586 bp, 11 predicted proteins | sample MGYA00241584_ERZ501337 | MGnify/ENA primary metagenome ERZ501337 (study PRJEB25962, sample SAMEA2042744) | human gut metagenome | biome: human gut; feature: human-associated habitat; material: faeces... | reverse complement strand
TAGGTCAGAGATTTATCTCTCTGCTTGAGAATCATCCATGGTTTGAAGTTGTAACAGTAGCAGCAAGCCCTCGTTCCGCAGGTAAGACATATGAAGAAGCAGTAGGTGACCGTTGGAAAATGGATACACCGATGCCGGAAGCAGTTAAGAAGCTGGTAGTCCTGAATGTAAATGATGTAGAGCATGTAGCATCTACAGTTGATTTTGTATTCAGTGCAGTGGATATGTCTAAAGACGAGATCAAAGCAATTGAAGAAGCATATGCGAAGACAGAGACACCGGTTGTATCTAACAACAGTGCACACCGCTGGACACCGGATGTACCGATGGTAGTACCGGAGATCAATGCAGATCATTTTGAAGTGATCAAAGATCAGAAGAAACGTCTTGGAACAACACGCGGATTCATTGCAGTAAAACCAAACTGCTCAATCCAGAGCTATGCACCTTGCCTTGCAGCATGGAAAGAGTTCGGACCAAAAGAACTGGTTGTTACAACATACCAGGCAATCTCCGGAGCAGGTAAGACATTCAAAGACTGGCCGGAAATGGTTGGAAATATTATCCCATTCATTGGTGGAGAAGAAGAGAAGAGTGAGCAGGAGCCGCTTCGTGTACTTGGTAAAGTAGAGAACGGACAGATCGTGAAAGCAGAGCTTCCGAAGATCACATGCCAGTGTGTGCGTGTACCGGTTCTGAACGGACATACAGCAGCAGTATTCATCAACTTCGAGAAGAAGCCTACAAAAGAGCAGCTGATCGAGAAACTTGTAGCATTCAAGGGATTCCCACAGGAAGCAGAACTTCCGAGTGCTCCGAAGCAGTTTATCCAGTACCTTGAAGAGGACAACCGTCCACAGGTAACAGAGGATGTGAACTACGAGCGTGGAATGGGCGTATCTATCGGACGTCTGAGAGAAGATACAATGTTCGATTACAAGTTTATCGGACTGTCCCATAACACAGTAAGAGGTGCAGCAGGTGGAGCAGTTCTCTGTGCAGAGGCATTGACAGCAAAAGGATATATTGCAGCAAAATAAGAAAATAGAAAAGGCAGTGGCAGTACAAAAATAGTCACTGCCTTTTATACGTATACAAGTCGGGAAGGCAGCTGCCAATCCGATGAAAGAAAATGGGGATAAAAATAAAAATGGTATGAGCAGGAGGATTTTATGGAGAAGGAGAAAAAAGGAAGAGCGATTGCACTACTTCCAATAGGAGTGTTTTTGATCATTTTTCTCGGTGCGGGAATTGTGTTCAAAGATTTTTATGCGATGCCGGCGATCGTTGCGTTTTTGATCGCATTGTTTGTTGCATTTTTGCAGAATAAAGAATTGAGTTTTAACAAGAAGATTGAAGTGATTGCCAAAGGTGTTGGTGAGGAAAACATCATTACGATGAGCCTGATCTTTCTCTGCGCCGGAGGTTTTTCAGGTGCAGTTACTGCAGCAGGTGGGGTAGACAGTACAGTCAATTTAGGATTGTCATTGATCCCGGCACATTTTGCAGTTGCAGGTCTGTTTCTGATCGGATGTTTTATTTCGGTCTCTATGGGGACTTCCATGGGAACGATTGCAGCACTTGCACCGATCGCAGTTGGAATCAGTGAAAAGACAGGATTTGCACTTAGTATCTGCATCGGAGCAGTTGTGTGTGGAGCTATGTTTGGAGATAACCTTTCTATGATCTCTGATACAACAATTGCAGCAGTTAAGACACAGGGATGTGAAATGAAAGACAAGTTTAAGGCAAACTTTTTCATCGTTCTTCCGGCAGCGATTATTACAGTATTAATCTTCTGGTTTGTAACAAGAAATATGAATTTCCATTTGGAGGAAAACTTAAGTTACAGCCTTTGGGAAGTTCTTCCGTATATGGTTGTTCTTCTTGGAGCACTTATCGGAATCAATGTATTTGTTGTTTTGATCAGCGGAATTGTGATCTCCCTGATCGTAGGTGTAAGCATGGGACATATTGCACTTTCTGAAATGTTCCAGGTTGTTGGAAATGGTGTGACATCAATGTATGACATCACAGTTATTTCTATCATCGTAGCATGTATCGTATCACTTGTGAAAGAGCATGGTGGAATCCAGTTCATTCTGAATCTGATCAAGAGCAAGATCAATGGAAGAAGAGGAGCAGAATTCGGAATCGCACTTCTTGCCCTTTTTGTTGATGCATGTACAGCAAATAATACGGTTGCCATTGTTATGACAGGACCGATCGCAAAAGAAATCAGTGAAGAGTTTGATGTAGATCCGAGAAGATCAGCCTCACTTTTGGATATGTTTACATCTGTAGGACAAGGTATCATTCCATATGGAGCACAGCTTCTGTCAGCAGCAACACTGACTGGATTGACACCGCTTCAGATTATTCCGAATCTGTATTATCCGCTTCTTATGGGAGTATGCGGAGTTTTGGCAATCATCTTCCGGCCACAGAGTAAAAAACTACAGTAAAGTAAAGTGGTAACTTAAAAAAGCAAAAATAATATATTTTCTTGTGGTATAAGAAAAGTTGTGTTATACTTGCAGACAAGAGTGATTTTCACTGGAAACTAAAAGTAAGAAATCAAGATAAAAGAGGGATGTAAGGATGAATCTATTATACAAAAGCACCAGAAATTCAGACAAGACTGTTACAGCTTCACAGGCCATCTTAAAGGGACTGGCTGATGATGGAGGACTGTTTGTTCCTGTATCCGTTCCGAAGCTGGATGTAACAATGGATGAACTTAAAGACATGTCATATCAGGAGACAGCTTATGCAGTTATGAAACAGTTCTTTACAGATTTTACAGAAGAAGAACTGAAACACTGCATCAACAGTGCTTATGATTCAAAGTTTGATACAGAAGTGATCGCACCACTTGTGAAGGTGGGAGATACTTATCATCTGGAACTGTTCCACGGAGCAACGATCGCATTTAAAGATATGGCACTTTCTATCCTGCCGCATCTGATGATCACTTCCGCAAGAAAGAACCAGGTGAAAAATGATATCGTGATCCTGACAGCAACTTCCGGAGATACAGGTAAGGCTGCACTTGCAGGTTTTGCAGATGTTCCGGGAACAAAGATCATCGTGTTCTATCCAAAGGGAGGCGTAAGCCACGTTCAGGAATTACAGATGGTGACACAGAAGGGAGAGAATACTTCTGTTGTAGCAATCCATGGTAACTTTGATAACGCACAGAGCGGTGTGAAGGCAATCTTTGAAGACAAAGAGCTGGCAGCAGAATTAGATGCGAAGGGATATCAGTTCTCATCAGCAAACTCCATCAATATCGGACGTCTTGTACCGCAGGTTGTTTATTATGTATATGCTTATGCAAAGCTGCTTGAGAATGAAGAGATCCAGGCAGGCGAGGAGATCAATGTTACAGTTCCGACAGGAAACTTTGGAAATATCCTTGCTGCATACTATGCAAAGCAGATGGGTGTGCCGATCGCAAAACTGATCTGTGCTTCCAATGATAACAAGGTTCTCTTTGATTTCTTCCAGACAGGTGTCTATGACAGAAACAGAGAATTTATCTTGACATCTTCACCGTCCATGGACATTCTGATCTCAAGCAACCTGGAGCGTCTGATCTATCTCATCTGTGGTGAAGATTCAGAGAAGACAAAAGAGCTGATGGAAGAGCTTAAGACAACCGGAAAGTATACAATTACACCGGAAATGAAAGAAAAACTAGCTGATTTTGCTGCCGGATATTCTACAGAAGAAGAGACGGCAGAAAGTATTCATGATACCTATCAGAAGACAGGATATGTCATGGATACACATACAGCAGTTGCAGCTCATGTATGTGGACAGTATCGTGCTAAGAGCGGTGATCAGACAAAATGTGTCATTGCATCTACAGCAAGCCCATACAAATTCGTAAAAAGTGTGATGAGCGCTATCGATGCAGAGAATGCAAATGCAGATGAATTTGATCTTCTTCCAAAACTACAGGAAGTATCCGGTGTTCCGATGCCACAGGCAATTAAAGATATTCTGGATGCAAAAGTACTTCATGATCTGGAATGTGATGCGGATAAGATGAAAGAGACCGTAAAAGGGATTCTGAACGTATAGAAGAATAATATAAAAAATTACTCGGTATGAGAGCCTCTCCCAAGCCAACATGAAATAGGAAAGCTTGGAGAGGTTCTTTTTTAGTTATTGATAAAAAAGTTTCATCAGTTAGAATTAACGAACTGTATGGTTGACCTATACCGTATAGGGGTATAATATAAATGTATGAGATTTATATCAGATAATAGATCTGATTAAATAGATGTTGGGGCAAAAATTCAGCTATGACATCTACAGATAGTCAAAAAATAATAGATGTAGAAGCAGGAGGTAGATTATGATAAAGACGGTATTAAAAGTAAATGGTATGATGTGTGGAATGTGTGAAGCGCATATGAATGATCTGGTGCGTAAGAATTTTCAGGTAAAAAAGGTTACTTCTTCAGTAAAAGATGGTGAGACAGTTGTAATCAGTGAGGAAAACCTGGATATCCCGTTCTTGAAAAAAGAGATTAAAGAAATCGGTTATGAACTGGTAGACGTCCATACAGAGCCATATGAGAAAAAAGGATTCTTTCATTTTGGAAAGAAGTAAGATAGTATCTGTTATAGAAAGAACGCGATTCCCTGTGAAGTGTAAAAGCTTTGCAGGGATTTTTTCTTATTCGATGTCGAAAGAATTTATTTTGTAAATCTTTAAGAATTCTTTAGAACCTTATGCGTTTATATTAAGAACCTTGTTGTAATCTATAGTAGTAAGGAAGATGAGTAGAGAAAGACGAGGTAATGAATGATGAAGATATTAATTACAACAGATTGGTATAAACCAGTGATAAATGGAGTTGTGACATCTGTATTAAACTTGACAGAACAACTGGAGAGTCGCGGACACGAAGTGAAGGTTCTGACCTTATCCAGAAGCTGTCATTCTTATAAAGAAGGAAATGTAATCTATGCCGGATCTGTGGGAATGGGGAAAATATATCCGCAGGCGAGAGTAAAAATTCCGGTTGTTGCGAAAGAATATATGGAAGAACTGATGCAGTGGCATCCGGATCTGATTCATTCCCAGTGTGAATTTTCTACATTTTTTCTGGCAAAGAAGATTGCAGGAGAACTGAATATTCCAATCGTGCATACATACCATACGGTATACGAAGACTATACACATTACTTTTCACCACAAAAGGCGTGGGGGCGAAGTCTTGTTCAGATGATGACAAGAAAGCTATCGGTACAGGTAGACGCAATGATAGCGCCAAGCGAGAAAATTGAACATATTTTGAATGGATATCAGGTATCCTGTCCGGTGGATGTGATACCTTCCGGAATTGATACAGAAAAATATAAAAAGCGAATCGGAGATGGAAGCAGGGAAGCACTTCGCGAAAAATATGGAATCGGGAAAGACGAAATGGTTTTGGTATATGTAGGACGAATGGCTAAAGAGAAGAACATCGAAGAGTTGCTTTGGTATCAAAAAAGTGTACAAAATAATGTAAAACTTGTCTTGGTAGGAGATGGACCATATCGAGAGACATTAGAAATGAAGGCAAAAGAATATGGTGTAGAGCAGTCCGTTATATTTACCGGTATGGTGTCACCGAAGGAAGTAGCAGGTTATTATCAGATTGGAGATCTTTTTGTCAGTGCATCAACCAGCGAGACGCAGGGAATGACTTATGATGAAGCATTAGCTGGCGGGGTACCATTATTATGTAGAAAAGACGACTGTCTGAAAGACGTTATTACAGAAGGAACAAATGGATGGCAGTATGAGAATGAAGCAATGTACATAGAATGTATACGAAAGTGGAGGGAGTTGAATGAGCATGAAAAGCAAATCATTCGCAATGCAGCAGTCCAGGAAGCTGATCAGTTTTCATCCGAGAATTTTGCCGGACGGGTGGAACAGGTCTATCTTACAGTACTGGAAGAAAAAAGATACATGCATGCAGCTTAATAATGTAGAAATGAAGGATATAGATATCAATCATTTGAACAGGAAAGTGAAAGAGCCAAAGACGATGACAAGGCTGTGGAATGTTGTATCTGTTATAGGATTGTTGACTTGTCTTGTTTTGGCACTGTGGGCATACAAAAGTGGAATTTTGGACTCGGTAGAAACCTTGCAGGCATTTATCGGGAAGTTTGGTTACGGTGGAATGGCAATCTTTGTTATTGTTTAGATTATTCAAGTGGTGATACCGATACTTCCGGGAGGAATCAGTTGTCTTGGAGGCGTTATCTTTTTTGGCCCATGGCTTGGCTTTCTCTATAATTATGTAGGAATCTGCATTGGTTCCATGGCAGCATTTGGAATCTCCAGAGTCATGGGAAGACCGTTTCTTTATAAAATGTTTTCAGAAAAGCTGATTCGTCTCCGCCGGGAGCGGGGACTGTCCCAGGAGCAGCTGATTCAGAAATATGACTCCTGGACACAAAAAGACAGCCGGTTTTTAAAATTATTTGCACTGGCAATCTTTTTCCCGGTGGCACCGGATGATTTCCTGTGCTATCTGGCAGGAACAACGAAGATGACATGGAAGCAGTTTTCACTTGTAATCTGGTTAGGAAAACCGTGTTCCATTGCACTTTACAGTCTGGGATTAACAACAGCATTTCGGATGATATTCTCAGTCTAATGTGTTATCGGTAGAAGGTAAAATGTTACACCTTGAAGAAAGGTTAAGAATGGGGAGATGAAATTATGAAGACATATATATACGAAGGCGGACTTCGCATTGTTGCAAAAAGTGGAGTAGGAAGCGCAATCCTGCATCAGAAAAATATGTTAAAACAGGCGGAAATTGAGGAAGCGGCAAGCTGGAAGGAGGCGGATATTGTTCACATAAACACCGTGTTTCCGGACTCTGTGATAGCCGCAGGCTTAGCAAAATTACAGGGAGAGAGTTGTGTACTATGGACATTCTACAATGGAGGATTTCAGGAATTCCTTTATTGGATCGAACAGAGTAGCACCGCTTTTTAAAAAATGGATTCGTTTTTGTTACAGTCTTGGTGATCTTGTGATTACACCGACTGAATATTCCAAAGGGCTTCTGGAAAGCTATGGCATTCAAAAGAAAATTTATGCCGTTTCTAATGGAGTTGATACCGAGTTTTTTAAATCGGAAAATCATGAAGAAGAGAAAAAGATGCTTCATGAAAAATATGGCATTCCAGACGGAAGAAAAATCGTGGTATCGGCAGGTCATCTGATCCAGCGAAAAGGAATTCTGGATTTTCTGGAGCTTGCAAAGATGATGCCGGATGTAACCTTTATCTGGTTTGGAGGCGGCAATGATAGCCTCGTAACACAGGAGGTGAAAGAGGCAGTTAAGAACAAGAGTGAAAATGTAATCTTTGCAGGATTTGTAGAAGCTTCAGAATTAAAAAATGCTTACTGCGGTGCCGATGCATTTGCGTTTTTCAGTTATGAAGAGACAGAAGGAATTGTTGTCCTGGAAGCACTTGCATGCGAAGTTCCGGTCATCCTGCGGGATATTCCGGTATATAAAGGCTGGATCGAAGATCAAGTACAGGCATATAAAGTACATAATCTGGAAGAATATAAGAATCAATTGATGCATATTTTTGAAAATAATCAGGAACAACTGCTGAAAAATGCAAGAGAACTTGCGGAAAACAGAAGCATCAAGGCAGCGGGTGAAAGATTAAAAGTTGTCTATCGACTGGCAGATACATTTGTGGTAAAATCTTCTCATAGGAAGTTTTTTTATAGAAGTGTGAGAAAACGAAAATATAACTTATGAAAGGAAGTAATTTTATGTCAAAAGAAACTTTAGAGTTTATTCAGGAAAAAGCAAAAGAACTGATCGCAGCACCAAGCTGTAGCGCAGAGGCAAAAGAAGCAGCACAGGCATGGCTGGCAGCAGTCGGAACAGACAAGCAGGCAGAAGAGACAAAGAAATTCATCGCTGAGATGGAAGAAGATATCATTCCAATCGACGGACTGATCGCATTCGCAGAATCCGATGCCGGAGCAAAAGTATTTGGCGGAGCGGAAAAAGCCAAAGGTGTAGCGGAGCATGGAAAAGAAATTAAAGCAGCAGGGGCTAAGTATTGCGATTGCCCAGCATGCGCAGCAGTAGAAGCGATATTAAGCAAGAAAGACGAATTACTGGCGTAGGGGAATTGTTATACAGTAAGAGCAGAGAAAATTAATAGTGTGCTAAAAAAGATATAGATGTTGCAGGCTGGAAATAGAAGTCGACAATGTTTATATCTTTTTTGATATAATAAAAGGAATCTGTGAAAATAAGACATTTTATGTCGTAACAAAAATATAATTGAATTGCGATAATTTGAATGAGTTCCGGAAAGAAGCCTGGAGAAATTTGAAGGGGCATGCTATCATGGTAATAAATAAAAATATATGAAATTAGGGAGAGTTCTAGAATTGAATTATCGAATAAAGAAAAGATGAGACAAAAAGGGTACACGAAATATGCTATGTTTGTAATACAGAGTAGCGGAATAAATTGCATATATAGTATGAATATGGTGAAAATATGTATACAAAACAAACGAAGAAAATGTTAACTATTAGCATTTTAGAAATTTTGAAAAAATACACAGACGAAAAGCATAGACTGAGTCAAAAAGATATCGTTGAGATTCTTGAGCGAGAGTATGATATGAAAGTTGACCGCAAATCAGTGAAACGAAATCTGTTGAGCTTGGTTGATTTTGGATATGATATTGAATATACTGAAAATGTACGGATTAATAAGAATGGGGAAGAGGAAACTCTTTATACAGACTGGTATTTGGAAAAGAGCTTTACAGATTCAGAGCTTCGGCTATTGATTGACAGTTTATTATTTTCTAAAAATATACCGGCCAAACAATGCAAAGAATTGATCGGGAAAATAGAAGATTTATCAAATTGTTATTTCAAATCGAGGATTGGGAATATAAGTAAGTTGACAGGGAGCTCTTCTGAAAATATGCAATTGTTTTATACGATTGATGTGCTTGATGATGCAATTTCAAAAGGAAAGAAAGTGGCTTTTTATTACAACGAATATGGAATTGATAAGCACTTACATCCGCGAAAGAATAAGGATGGCGTGGTGAGAGACTATATCATTAATCCGTATCAAATGGCAGCTGTAAATGGGAAATATTACCTGATATGTAATTATGATAAGTATGATGATGTATCTAACTATCGTTTGGATCGTATTACAAATATCCGGATGCTTGCAGATCCTGTTAAACCGATGAAAGAGGTAAAAGGGTTAGAAAATGGTTTAAATCTTTCGAAACATATATCGGAACATATTTATATGTATACAGGTGAAAGTGTTCCAGTAAAATTTCAGGCAAAGAAGTACCTTCTTAGTGAGTTGATCGATTGGTTTGGTACGAATATTCAATTTCTGGAAGAAACGGAAGAAGATATAATAGCTAGAGTCGTTGTTAATTTAGAGGCTATGAGAAAATGGGCATTTCAATATGCATTACATGTTAAAATTTTAAGTCCGGAAAAACTTGTAGAATCTATGAGAAATGATATCAAAATCGCAGCGGAGCGTTATGATGTATAATATTAACTTAAGAAAGAGATGAGTTTTAGTATGAATATCGACATGGAAAAATGGTATTATATAGAAGAAGAGAAGGAAGACAGTACATATAGGTTTATATTGGGAGAGAAAGGGGAAAATCCATTAGTAGTATTTGGAATAAATCCAAGTACTGCAACACCTGAAAAATTAGATAAAACTATGAGGATAGTTAAGAGATTAGTTGAGTTGGATGATAATAATTATGATGGTTATATCATGTTAAACCTTTACCCACAACGTACAACGGATCCAGATGGTTTGCATTCTGAAAAAAGTGAATATGCATATAAAAAGAACTTAGAGGTTGTAGGTAATTGTATTAAAGAATTGGTCAGAGATAGTAAAAGCGTTGATATATGGGCAGCCTGGGGAGGAAATATCGATAGGAGAAATTATTTATTAAAAAGTTTGGAAGCTATAGAAAAAATATTACGTCCATATTCTGTCAGATGGCTTGAAAGAGGCGAATATAAAAATCCGCATCATCCACTATATTTGAAAAAGACATTACCTTTTAAAGAGTTTGATGTTGTAGATTATATTAATAAAAAAAAGAACAATATATAAATCCATTTCATTATCCGGAATGGATTTTTTTATGCTCATTTTAAATTTGTAAGGACGACAGTACAAAAGGGAATATAGTGTCCTATTTTTGGTACATAGAATAGGGTATGATTTGTATGTAAAAATATTTACAAAGGTTGAAAAGGAGTGTGTAGATAATGAGAAAAATGGACTTTACTTATACAAGTGGATGGAAAGAATTTGAGCAATATTGTAGAGCATTATACGATGGGTATTGTAACAGATATTGTAAGGCAAATGATAAATTATATGAAAGAGAAATGTGTTTTATTCAAAAAAAGGTAAAAGAGAACAAAGAGCTTTTGAAACAATTATGGGTTTCGGCATTTATTGGAATGGTAGCGAAAAAATATGATTTGACAATTACTGCAAAAACACAGTCATGTGCATTGATTCTTAGTTTGTTCAATCTGCTCCCGTTCAATGCTATGGAAATAGATGTAGATTATTTAAATACAGATATTTCTTTGATAGAATATGAAGTTGGAAAGAGATTTTATGATACGGCAAAGGCGGAAATAGAAGAATTCTTTTATGAGAGTGGTTATGAAATTCTTTGGCTGGGTCCTGTGGATATGTATTGTGATGAGATACAGCCAGTTGGAGTGGCTGTTTTGCCACGATTAAAGAATAAATTAGATTATATTGATGGATGTGGGAAACTGGAAGATGGAACGGTAGGACTCATAGAGGGGGCAATTAGTTCGTATGATGAACCAACAGAATACAAACTGGAAGTGTATTATTTTCGGCCGACAAAAAGAAATACAAAATTGGATACAGAGATTCAAGAGGGCTTAAAGGTTGAAAAGACAAAAAAGTTTGAATGTACATGGAAAGATATGGTCGATACAGGATTGATGTCACCAGAAGAAACGGTTAGATTTCAATACCTTAAGCCTACAAATAGGGATGAGATGGAGCGAATAATAGCTTATTGTATGGCGGATATCAATCATACGGAAATGGCGGATAAGAATATTTTGATAAGTATATATCCGTTCACAAGAGAAGATATGTACATGTATTTAATAGATATATCTATGTCACAAGAAAATGCATATTATTGGACGGAAATAATTTGCAAAGGACAGTTTACAAATGTATATAAAAAAGGAAGTAGTGAAAATGAGGCTATGTGTTTTGACGACGGAGAGGTTGAAATGTTCCAAGCTGTAAAATATTTGCCATCCAATGTTTCTGTTTTAACTACGTATGAACTATACAGGAGATGTGCAGTGCAAAATAATATTTATAAAAAAATGGTTGAAGTGGATTTTTAAATTGTAATATAGATGAAAAATTACATGAGAAAAAGCACATAGAGTAAACCAGCGGTTTAATGATAATACATTTATGATGGGCTATAATG
>ENA-OOWV01002083-OOWV01002083.1-human-gut-metagenome-genome-assembly--contig:-NODE-2083-length-11641-cov-11.123339_pt1 | contig 11641 bp, 5 predicted proteins | sample MGYA00241584_ERZ501337 | MGnify/ENA primary metagenome ERZ501337 (study PRJEB25962, sample SAMEA2042744) | human gut metagenome | biome: human gut; feature: human-associated habitat; material: faeces... | reverse complement strand
GCAGCTTTGCGGTCGCCGTTTTGTAGCTTCCCTACTGAGAGTATTACTGCAACCGCCAGATTGCAAACGTATGCGGTGGAACAATCAAATAATCGCCATCACCTGCGCTCACATTGCCTTCCACCGGACTGACGGACGAGCCGAGACCACACCAGTATCTCCGTATTCCGCCAATCGGTTCCAAACCCGTTACGGCCACGTCAATAACGCCGACGTGTCTGCCTGGATTGGCGGCCATCAGATAATCGCCGACGCGGAACACGAGTTCGTCGCCTTCCGTATCGACGATATTGCGATTGCCGTCGAACCACTGTGGATCAGACTTGCGCAATGCAATCAACTTCGCGTAATACTCAATCAAATCGCGCTTCTGCCATGCACGGTTCCAATCGAGCCAGTTAAGCTCTTTGGCGGAATCGTAAGAATCAGAGCTGCCGAATTTGGTACGTGCGAACTCCTCGCCGGACAGCATGAACGGGATGCCAGCGGAGGTAAGCGTGATACCCACAGCCAGCTTGTTGGCGTCCATCACGTCGGTCAGCGCGGCCGCAATCTGCGGACCGACACCGGCCAGCCCTTCCGCCGAGAAATCGGCGTCATACATGACTTTTGGCACATCCACGGTATTTTCGTTAACGCCTTCGGCCACGGTGCTGCCCAACGAACCAGCCGCAAAGCTCGCGCACAACTTGTCCCACAGCGTGAGGTCGTCGTGCGCGGACACGTATTGAATGACCTGGCCTGCCACTCCTTCCGAATGTTTGCCGCGACGCCACGCGTCCACGGCCTCACGCGCAGCCGCTACGTTCTCGTGCATGCCACCGTTCACATAACCCGGGCGGTCCGAGAAGAACACATGGCCCTTGATGGTGTCTCGCGTGGTGTCGCAGAAGTGGCCGATGCGACTGTCAAGCTTCGACAGGCCTGACTTGTCAGCCAGCACGGTGTCGCTGGGCAGCGGCGCGGTGGCGCCCGCGGACCACGGTTCGCCGTACATGAGAATGTCGCGTCCACGGCCGGGAATCTCATCCAGAGCAGCACGCACGGCATTCATGGTGTCCACGTCGATCAGACCCATCAGGTCGAAACGGAAGCCGTCCATGTGGTATTCGCGCGCCCAGAACGTCACGGATTCCACGATGAACCGGCGGAACATCTTGCGTTCGGTGGCCATATCGCAGCCGCAGCCGGATCCGTTGGCCAGCGCGCCGTTGGGCTTACGGCGCAGGAAATAGTCCGGCACCGACCGCTCAAACCAATTATCGGGCGAGAACATGTGGTTGTAGACCACGTCCATGATCACTTTGATGCCGGCGTTGTGCAGCGCCTGCACCATCTGCTTCACTTCGCGGATGCGCACCGACCCGTCGAACGGATTGGTGGAATACGAGCCTTCCGGCACGTTGTAATTGACCGGATCGTACCCCCAGTTGTAGCGATCGCAGGTCTCTTCGTCCACGGAACCGAAATCGTAAATCGGCATGAGCTGCACCGCGGTGACGCCAAGTTTCTTGAGATATGCGATGCCCGTGGGAAAGTCGGGATGCCCGTCCAGAGACGTACCGTCGTCGGTGAACGCCAGATACTTGCCCCGATGCGATTCGGGGAAACCGCCGGCGGGATCATTGCTGAAATCGCCCACATGGGTTTCCCAGACCACCGTCTGCGCAAGCGGCACGTCCGGCATATGGTCGCGGTACCAACCATCCGGATTGGTGCGGCTGAAGTCCACGACCATGCTGCGCCGGCCGTTCACACCGGCCCCGCGCGCCCACGGGTCGGCGATGCGGTCGACGGAACCGCAATCGCGTTCGATCAAAAAGTCGTAATACACGCCGTGCATGTTGTCGGCGAAATCGTACGTCCAGGAACCATCGGATTCCGGACGCATCGTGTACTGTCCAATCAGAGCGTCGCCGCTTTCCCCCATGGAGCCACGCGAGAACAGTCTCAGGGTCACCTTCTGTGCGGAAGGAGCCCAGAGAGCGAACTGGGTGCCGGTTTCAGTAACAACGGCACCCAGCAGCCGTTCCAGACACAGCGGGAACGGTTCGGCGACGCTCGTGTTCGGCTGTGCGAAGCTGTCTACGAGCGTCATATCCTTTGCCTTTCTTTAGCCCTTCACGGAGCCCGACATGGACTCCTGATAGAAGCGCTGCATCACAATGAACAGGATGGCGATCGGAACGGAGATCACGACCGCGGCCGCGGCGAAGCGGGCAAACCAGTTCTGGATATATTCCTTCTGCAGCATGAGCCACAGGCCCAATGCCACGGTGTAGTTGGATTGCGTACGGCAGATCACCTTGGCCATGACAAAGTCGAGCCACGGGGTCAGGAAGCCGATGATGGCCTGGTAGACGATCATGGGCTTGCAGATCGGGATGATGATCTTATGGAACACCTGGAAACGGGTGCAACCGTCGAGCAGGGCGGCTTCGTCCAGCGAGGTCGGAATGGTGTCCATATAGCCCTTCATCACGTAGAAGCCAGCGCCGGAACCGGCGGAGTACACGAGAATCAACGCCACGGTAGTCATGGTGCCGCTTGACAGGCCCAAGGCCTTCAAGATGAAGTAGATGGCGGTGACGGCCATGATACCCGGGAACATGCCAAGAATCAGCACAACGTTCATGAAAGTCTTGCGCACACGGAAACGCATACGGCTCATGCAGTATGCCACAGAGAGCACGAAGATCAGAGAAATCGCACAGGTGAAGCAGGCGATGATGAACGTGGTGCCGAACATCTTCGGGAAGTCCAACACGTTGCGGTCGGTGAACAGCACCCTATAGTTGTCCAGAGTCCACTCCTTCGGGAAGAAGGAGCTGGTGTACGGGGCGGTGTTCTTATTGAACGACTCCGCGAACACCCATACGATTGGGACGAGCCAGATGACGGCCAGAATGGCCAGGAACAAGTGGGCGAACACGTCGCCGGTGATACGGCGGATCTTCTGGTCGTGCAGAAGGCCGTGGCTTTCCACTTTGGTTGCGGAATGCTTGTTGCTCATCGGAATGCCTCCTCATTCTTATAGGAGCCGGAATTGCGGTAGGTGATCAGCGAAACGATGGCCAACACGACGAAGGTCATGATGCCGATCACGGCACCGAGATTGTAATCCTGCTTGTCCACGGTCAGCTTGTACAGCCAGGTGATAAGCAAATCAGTGGAGCCTGCGGAATCGCCCAATGGCGTAGGATCGCCGCCGGACAGCAGGTAAATGACGTTGAAGTTGTTCACATTGCCCGTGAAGGTGGTAATCAGGTACGGAGTGAGCACGAAGATGATGTACGGCATGGTGATCTTCGTGAAGATCTGCCACCAGTTGGCACCGTCGATCTTCGCCGCTTCGTACTGGTCGGCCGGAATGTTCTGCAGAATACCGGTGATCTGCATGATGGTGTACGGGATACCGACCCACAGGTTGATGATGATCACGGTGACGCGGGCCCAAGTGGCGTTGGTGAAGAACGGCAACGGGCCGTCAATCCAACCCCACGTCTGCAGCATGCGGTTCACCGCACCCTGCGGCTGGAGCATGGTGTGCATGACCAACAGGGACACGAACTGCGGAACGGCGATGGACATGGAGAAGCATGCGCGCCAGAAACCCTTGAAGTGGGTGGTCTTGCGGTTGATGATCATGGCCACGAACATGCCGAAGAAGAAGTTCAGGAAAGTGGCGAAGAAAGCCCAGACCAAGGTCCACACCAGCACGCGTCCGAACAGTGCAGCGTTAACAGTGCCGCCGCTGTTGGAGAAAACCTTGGCGAAGTTCTCAAAGCCGACCCAGTGGAACAGCACGAGGTGCTTGTGGTCATAGCTGGTGAATGCCATTGAAATCATGAAGATCAACGGCAGCACGGTGAACACGACGATGCCCAGCGTGGGCAGGAACATCAGCAGAACGTGCGCCTTGGCATCGAGCAGCTCGCGGACATCGTCCATGAAGCTCGGAGCCTTGCCGTTCTCCTCGAGCAGCACCTGGGACTTGTATGCAGAGCGCACGGACATGACCCACAGGCCGATGAAGGCAGCGGTGATAACCAGAGTGGCGACACCGTACAACAGGATGACCACGGAACGGTCAGGTTCGGTGTAGACCCAGAAGCCGTCGACCAGCTTCTTGCCGCCTGCATTGGTGCCCAAGGTCGGCAACTTGGAAAGATAGTCCACACCATTGATTGCCATGAACACGAAGTATGCGATTTCCAGCGCCAGCATGGCAATGCCCTTGACATACTGCTTGCGCACGATATCGCCAAGACCAAACACCACTGCGGAAAGCTTAGTGAACAGGTCACCACGCCGGAACGCCGCCCTTACCGTGTAAGGTGACGGAGAAACATAATCAGCACCCTGCTTCCGAAGGCGCTTCATCTCCCGTGGGGAAAGAGTTGTTGCTGTCATTTCGACTGCCCTCTCATATGGATATTGAAAGATAAAAAAAGCTTTGCTCCCGGACAAGGGGAAGGAGAATTTAAAAAACCTTGCCCGGGAATGCAAAGCTCGGAGGAGGAGTGAGCCACTATGCAAAGTGGAGAGAGACACCGCGACTCGAAGCGTCTCTCAAAGCTGCAGGATGGCTGGGGGGATTTGGCAGTGCCAACCACCTGCATTCTTCAGTTATTGGATTTTTAGGATTACTGATTTCACTCAGCGATCTTGCCACCGGCCTGCTTGACCCAATCCTGGTACTTGGCGGCAGCGTTGTCCTTGGTGATTTCCTTGTTGACCAGGGCCTTGCCGAAGGTTTCGGCCGGAGTCCACCAATCGTTCATGCCGGACAGACCGGACTGCAGGAGGGCGGTGTTGGCCATGGTGTCGGCCTGGGCCTTGGCTGCGATGTCGTCGGTGGTCAGGTCGGACAGGGACTTGTCGGTCGGCGGGATGGCGCGCATCTCGTAGTGCAGCTTCTGAGCTTCGGTGGAGCCGAGGTAAGCCGCGAACTGAGCGGCGGCCTTCGGGTTCTTGGCGTTCGGGTTGTAAGCAGCGGCCTTGGTGGCGGCGAAGGACTTCATCTGCTTCTTCTGGCCGTTCACGGTGAAGGTCGGCAGAGAGGTGGCGGCGTAGTTGTCACCCAGGGCCTCCTTCACGTCCTTAGCGGACCAGGTACCGGAGAACAGCACGTCGGCGGAGCCATCCTTGATGGCTGCGAGGCCGGAAGCGCCATCGTCGTTGGAGAAGTTCGGGTTGGCGACCACATCAACCAGATAAGAGGTGATATCGGCGCCGTCCTTCGGGAAGACCATGCCTGCGTCAGCATCATTGCCCTTCTCGCCGAACAGGCTCAGGCCATCATAGAAGCCGTTGATGTACCAAGAATTCTGCAGGGAGAACGCGACCTTGGCCTTGGAAAGGATGGTATCGAAGTCCTTGGCCTCATCCTCGGTGATCTTGGACTTGTTGTAGTACATGAACCACGTGTTGTCGGTGTACGGCACGCCATAGAGCTTGCCATCGGTGCCGGTGACGGAGTTGACTTCGAGGTCACCGTTCTGTTCCTTCACCTGCTTCTCAGCGTCGGTGCCCAGCTGGCCAATGGCCTTGGCGTCCATTAGAACACCCAACTGATCGGAAGCGAACATATAGACATCGGCCGCCGCGGACGGATCAGTGCTGACCTGCTTGGAAGCATCGCCTTCAGAGACCACGTCATTCTTCCACGTGATATTGTATTCCGGATGCGCCTTGGCGAAGTTCTCTTCGACCTTGCCCAGCCAGTTGGTGTCCTTGGCCTGGTCTTCCTGCGGGGCCCACACGCTCAGCGTGACGGCCTCGGTGGAGCCGGAAGCGTTCTTATCGCCACCGTCGGAGGAGCCACCGCACGCAGCGAGCGGAACCAGCATAGAAACGGCAGCAGTAAGTCCGATTGCCTTCTTCCAATCGATCTTCATTGATCTTCCTTTCCTCACATAACCTTGTGTTCCTCAACATCTCCGGTTAAATGGTACGGACCAAAACCCTGCATACGTTCACATCATCGTTCTTGGATGATTACCAACAACACTGGGGCCACCAAAAATGTATCAGTGATTGTTAGTGTAGCACGTTTCTGCCAACGTTTGCAATTCAGCGCTATGATTGTTTCAAAGAAACACCGCAAACCGCGAAATATCAAGGAGACACACCCTCATGCTTCCCCCCGCAAAACACCCCCACCCCAAATGGCTTGCCGACGCAATTTTTTATGAAATCTATCCACAGTCCTTCGTCGACTCCAATGGCGACGGCATCGGAGACATCCCCGGAATCACTTTAAAACTGGACTACATCAAGGATCTCGGATGCAACGCGATCTGGCTCAATCCCTGTTTCGACTCGCCATTCAAAGACGCCGGCTACGACGTGCGCGACTACAAAAAGGTGGCATCACGCTACGGCACCAACGACGATCTCATTGCGTTGTTCGACGCCGCCCACCGGCGCGACATGCACGTGATCCTCGATCTCGTGCCAGGCCACACCAGCGAGGAACACGAGTGGTTCCACCGCAGTTGCAAGGTCGAACGAAACAATTATTCCGACCGCTACATCTGGACAGACTCATGGATCTCCGGTGGCGACGGACTGCCATTCATCGGCGGCGAATCGCCCCGCAACGGTACCTACATCTTGAACTTCTTCAAATGCCAGCCGGCGCTCAACTACGGTTTCGCGCACCCCGAACGTAGCTGGCAGAAGCCAGCCCTTGGTCCGGACGCGAAGGCCACTTGCGACGCGATGGTGGACGTCATGCGGTTCTGGCTTTCCCGTGGCGCAGACGGCTTCCGCGTGGATATGGCCGACAGCCTCGTCAAAAAGGACGATGAGGGCAAGCCTTACACCATCCGCACCTGGCAGTACATGTTCGCCCGGATCCGCCCGGCCTTCCCCGAAGCCGCGTTCGTTTCGGAATGGGGACGGCCAGAGGAGTCGATGGCCGCCGGCTTCGACATGGATTTCTATCTCGATTGGCGTTGGGACGGCGTTCCCAACGGCTACAACATGCTGTTGCGCAACGTGGACGACCCGTTGAGCCGCAAGGGCGACAAGAGCTATTTCAACGCCGATTCCGGCACGCCGATCAGCGAATTCCTGGACGAGTACGAGCCGCGTCTGCGCGAAGCGGAAACGGCCGACGGAAATTTTAATTTCATCACCTGCAACCACGACACCGCACGCGTGGCGCCGCGACTGTCGCAGCGCGAAATCGCCCTGGCATACTGCACGCTGTTCGCGATGCCGGGCGTGCCGTTCCTGTATTACGGCGACGAAATCGGCATGCGATACCGCGCACTGCCCGGCAAAGAAGGCGGCTACGTGCGCACCGGTTCGCGCACACCGATGCAGTGGGGTGCGAACGACGCATCCGGAGCACTTCACGTGTCCGATTCTGCAGAATCGGACACTCGGGCTGGCGATGTGACCGGTGGCAGCTACCTGCCCGCCGACCCGTCCGCCGACGCCCCGACCGTCGCCGCACAGCAGGCCGACGCCGAATCACTGTGGCATACGGTGCGCTCCATACTCCACGTCAAGGGGGAATGCGACGCCTTGCGGTCGGGGGCTACGTTCCATGCAATCGAACGCGATAGAGTGTTCGTTTTCGAGCGTTCCACCCACCTGCAGAAGCTGATCATAGCCGTCAATCCAAGCCGCGATTGCAAAGCTTTGCAGTTACCAGATGGTAGTTATCGGACGATTTTCAGCATCGGCGAAAACGAAATTAGCGGCACTTCGCTGCGTCTAGGTCTGCAAAGCTTTGCAATTCTCGAAGCCGAGTAGCAGACGAGCAATGCCCCGTTGGAATAATCGTTTGCAATGCGGAGCGCTGCGCCTTCGTATTGCAAACGATAGTCAATATGGAAAAACAATTCCGGTTATCTATATTCCTGAAATTAGAGCAAAATCGCAATATAGCAACACTCTCTTACCGCAAAACACGCTTTGAAAACGATATCATACCGTGATATAGTTATCTTTGGTGCGAATGCCACCAGCATCGAAGCTGCGGCAATCGCAAGCAATGTAGCATGTCAGCCGTCACAAACGGCGCGGAAAGAAGGGACCTATGACACAGACCCAGCAGACCGAAAGCGCAGAACGCATCGCACGGCCTCTTATCCAGCTCGCCAAGCTCAATGGCATTTCCACGTCGTATATCGACCAGCTCGGCACCTATGTGGAAATCCGCGACGAAGTGCTCGTCTCCGTATTGGCCGCACTCGGCGTGGACGCATCCAGCGACGAAGCGATCACCGCCTCCTATGCGGCGACCCAGCAGCGCATCGCAGACACACTTGTTGAGCCGACCGTCGTGAAGTTCATCGGCAAGGAAGCCGTCACGCCAATCCGCGCGAAAGGAAACGACGTGGCGCTGAAGCTGACGTTGGAAGACGGCACGGAATATGCGGGCGATCTGACCGCGTATCTGACGGGCTCGAACGCAGATGACGGCTCGCTGCAACTGACGCTGCCGGACGATATTCCCGCCGGCTACCACACGCTGGCCGTCGATGCCGGCCCGCTGCACGCCGAAGCCGCGCTGATCTGCGCACCGGCACGCATCGAACTGCCGCCAGCAGTAGCGGAAAAGCAACGTTGGGGCTGGATGGCACAGATGTATTCCATCCGTTCCGCTGAATCCTGGGGCGTGGGCGACTATGGCGATCTGAAGCTGCTGCTGTCCGACGCGGCAACGAAATCGCATGCCGATTTCATGCTTATCAACCCGATTCACGCCACCGCGCCGGTGCCGCCGCTGGAGCCGTCGCCGTATCTTCCCGAATCGCGTCGTTTTCTCAATGTGACGTACATCCGTCCGCAGGATATCGCTGAATATGCGGAACTCAACGAGGCGGACCAGGCCGAAGTGGCGCGTCTGCACGCGGAAGCCTCGCCAGCCAACGACAGTATCGAGCCGCTCGACATCAATTCCGCTTGGTGGCACAAGCGCCAGGCGCTGCAGCTTGTGTACAACGTGCCGCGTTCCGTCGAGCGTCAGGCCGCGTTCGACGCGTTCAAGGAGGCCTCGGGTCCGGATCTGCGCGCGTTCGCCGCATGGTCGGTGGCGTTCCAGGTGTGGGGCGCGCCGTGGGAAGGCACGTGGTTCAAGGACACGAACCGCGATTCGCCTGAAGTGGTGGAGCTCATGCGCGAGCACGCCGATATGGTCGATTTCGAATGCTGGCTGCAGTGGATCGCCGACGAGCAGGTGACAGCCGCGCAGAACGCCGCCCGTGACAGCGGTATGGCACTCGGCCTCATGCAGGATATGGCCGTGGGCGTGCACTCGCTCGGCGCGGACGTGTGGTGGAATCCGGAACGTTTCGCAGTAGGCAGCGTAACCGTGGGCTGCCCACCGGACTTCTACAACCAGCAGGGTCAGGATTGGGGCCAGCCGCCGTTCAATCCGAATTATCTGGCCAAAACTGGTTATGGCGTGTACCGCGAGATGGTGCACAACATGTTCTCGCACGCGGGCGCGGTGCGCATCGACCATGTACTCGGCCTATTCCGTCTGTGGTGGATTCCGCAGGGCGAAGGCGCGCGCGGTGGCGCGTACGTTACGTACGACTATGAGGCGATGATCGCGATCCTGACCATTGAAGCGTCCCGCGTGAACGGTTTGGTGGTCGGCGAGGATCTGGGCACCGTGCCTGATTACGTACGCACGGTACTCGGCGAGCACGGCCTGCTGGGCTGCATGGTGGAATGGTTCGCCCGCGTGGACGACTCCCCCAACGCCGGCGACCCGTACGCCGATCCGTCCACGTACCGCAAGTACGCGCTGGCTTCCGTCACCACGCACGACCTGCCGCCGACCGCCGGCTACCTGCAGTTCGAGCACGTCAAGCTGCGCGAACAGCTGCACCTGCTGTCCGGCCCGGTCGAGGAGTTCCAGGCTTCCGCCACCGCCGAACGCGACGCGATGATGGACCGTCTCGTGGAGTCCGGCCTGATCACGCCGGAAGTGGCGGGCGATGCGGAAGGCCACATCCAGGAAATCGTCGAGGCGATGCACAAGATGCTGCTCAAGTCGCCGTCCGTGCTGCTGCAGGCCGCGCTGGTGGATGGCGTGGGCGAGACGCGCACGCAGAACCAGCCGGGCACGTCCAGTGAATACTCCAACTGGCGTGTGCCGCTGGCAGGCCCGGACCTCAAGGTGGTGCACACCGATGAGGTGTTCGATCTGCCGCGCGTGCAATCGCTTGCCGCCATCATGAACGGCGAGAAGTAGCGTTTAGACTTACCATTCCCCTTTCCTTACAAACCAAAATTCCGGTCCTCCTTGTGGAGGGCCGGAATTTTTCATATACGCAAGGCGATTTGGGAGCAGTTAGGTTCAGCGGTCGATCAGCCCAGCAGCAGCCAGACTGAGGCATCGCTATCCAGCTTGCCGTCGTCCGTCAACGGCACGGAATTGGCGATGGCGACCGCATCGTCCGGCAGGGCGATCGGCTCGTCGCCGAAATTGGTGACGGACAGGAATCGACGGCCTTCCGTGGCCGGACGCGAGTAGGCGACCACCGTATCGCCCATGTCCAGCAGGTCGGCGGACGTGTCTCCGGTTGCCGTCAGCACCGTCTGCCGCAACTGCAACAGCTTGCGGTACAAGTGCAGCATGGAACCGTTGTCATCGGCCTCGACGTCGGCCGCGAAATCCTTGAACCAGGCCGGCTGCGGCAGGTGCGCGTCGGCGGAATCGCCCTGCTCCGGGCCGAAACCGAACGTGCCGCCGGTGATGAAGTCCGGGCTCCACGAAGCCGGTTCGCCGCAATCGGCAGCCTTCCACGGCATCGGTGCACGGCACCCGTCACGACCCTTGTCGGTGAAGTTGCGACGGGTGTTGAACGGCGTCGGATCCTCAAGACGATCCCACGGAATGTTCGCCACTTCGAACAGGCCCAGTTCCTCGCCCTGATACACGTAGGCGGAACCCGGCAGGCCCAGTTCCATCAGCGCGGCTGCGCGGGCGCGACGGGTGCCGAGCTCACGATTCTCGCGGTAGGTCTCTCCGTCACGCAACAGCCAATCGTGCGCCAGCTGGTGGTACGGAGCGTCCTTCACCTGCGGCAGACCGAAACGCGACGGACTGCGCGGCACATCGTGGTTGTTCATAACCCACGTCGTGGTGGAACCGTGCGTTTCCTCGGCGGCGCGCAAGCCGTCAGCAATGGCCGTACGGAACTCGTCGGCGAACCAGTTGGCTTCGGCGAACTCGAAATTGAACACCTGGCCGAGCTCGTCGGTGGACGCGTACAGATGCTGCGATTCGGCCTTCACCCACGCCTCGCCGACGGCGAAACGCGGCGGATTGTACTCGTTGAACACCTGACGCCATTCGCGGTAGATGTCGTGCACTTCCGGACGGTCCCACAGCGGGCTGAACGCGCCGTCCGCCGGCAGCACATGCTGCACCGCGGCCGGATCCATGTCGGCCAGCGGCACGGAATCGAGGTCCTTGGCCAAGCCGTGCGCCACGTCGATGCGGAAGCCGTCGGTGCCGTGGTCGGACCAGAATCTCAACGTTTTCTTGAATTCCTCGTGCACGTCCGGATTCTTCCAATTCAGATCCGGCTGCTCCTTGGCGAACATGTGCAGGTACCACTGTCCGTCATCGACCTGCTGCCACGCCGGGCCGCCGAACAGCGAC
>ENA-OOWV01002079-OOWV01002079.1-human-gut-metagenome-genome-assembly--contig:-NODE-2079-length-11681-cov-1.775503_pt1 | contig 11681 bp, 25 predicted proteins | sample MGYA00241584_ERZ501337 | MGnify/ENA primary metagenome ERZ501337 (study PRJEB25962, sample SAMEA2042744) | human gut metagenome | biome: human gut; feature: human-associated habitat; material: faeces... | reverse complement strand
CCGGCTGGAACCCCTGTTCGGGGGAGCTGTTCAGGTATCCGTCCCCCTGATGACCCTGGCCTCACCTGTGGGGCTGCTGGGGGTCCGCCCTGGGGCCTCCCCCATGAGAGAGGCGGCGGACGAATGGTGACCGCTGAAACTCTGGACGCCGCCGTGGTGTTTCTGCTCTATGTAGCCGGTATCCTCCTCACCCTGGGCGTAGGCGGCCTGGTGGCTGATTACATATTCCCGCATACCAAGCCCCTGGAGCATTTCCTGGATAGCCTTCCTATGATGGATGACGAGGAGGAGGGGCCAGAGTGAGCCGGTGCAAGTTCTGCGGGGCCCAAATCGACTGGATATGGAGCCAGGAGTGCGGAGGCTATGTGAAGGTCGATTCCGAGCCTGTATTCGTGGACCTGAGCGGCGGAGAGGTCACCTTCATTACGGATGAGGGTGGAATACTCCAGGGAAGGCTTGCGCCGGCCACCGGCGACCATACCGGCCAGGACGTGGCTTTTCTTCCCCACCGTTGCGGTGGATATTCCCAATATATCAAAAACGAGACTAAAAAACAAGAGAAGGGGGCGAGACAGCGTGAAGAAGCCGAGAACTGAGTTCGGTGTGGAGTGCAAAATCTTTATGGCCGAGACTGGAATGACCGTCCGGGAGCTGGCCCAGGCCTCCGGCGTCAAGGAGAATACCCTTGTTGCGGCCATGGTCGGTAAAACCCCCGGCCATGACCTGGTGCCTATGGTTAAGGGCTACATGGAGAAGCACCGCGGCGGAAAGGAGGCTGCCGTATGAGGACCGCCAAGGAAACCTTCTATTTCGTCGAGGACGTGATGAAGATGCTCGGCCTGTCCAGGTCGAAAGCCTATTCCATCATCAAGCAGTTCAATTCTGAACTGGAGGAGCAGGGCTATTTCACCGTCCCTGGGCGTGTAAACCGGAGGTATTTTGATAGCCGCATGAACTTTGAGCCTGAGCCGAAGCCGGGCCGTAAGCGGGCTCGCACGGCCTGAGAGAACGAAAGGAGAAATAACCACTATGTCAATTTTTAGAGAGTGCCCCAAGTGTGGGGCGAACTTGGACCCCGGCGAGGCCTGCGACTGTACCGCCAAGAAGGCCGTGGTCACCTACGCAGACTGGGAAGCTGCCGGGAGCTTCGACAAGGCTGCCAAGCCTGGGGATGCCGTGGAGGAGCGCATTGTGGACGAGTTCCTGAACTGCCTCCCTCCCGTGCGTCAGGAGTATGGCTTCATCCAGTGTGGGGAGCCGCACAGCCATGAGTTTGACCCTGAGACCGGGCGCTGGAGGGCGACCTTCGCCACCTTCCAGAGGCTGGCCGGGGTGTGGTACTACTGCGGGAACTGCTTCGCTGGGAAGTCCGTGGAGCCTGTTCGCATCAGCCCCTCCGCCGGGGCCCGTGAGGGGGTGTGACCGTGTACCGCTACTACACCACTAAGCTGAACCAGTACGGCATCATGGAATATCCTCCCCTCCCCCTCCCCGATACCGTGGGCCACTATGGACAGAACGGGATTGCCTTCGAGGGTATCTGCGGCCACTTCTATGGCTTCGTGGAATATGAGAAGGAGCTGCCGGCCTCCGATGTAGCCAACTTCGACCTGGTCCCCGGACCGTCCCCAAGCTACTACCCCATCGACGAGGAGACTGCCAGAAGGGCCCACGAGATGATGTCTTTCAGGGACTACCAGAAAGGGTCCAAAACGTGGCAGTACAGGGTCCGTGTGGACGAGGCCTCTATGATTGCTGACCGCCAGAAGAAGCGCATCGACCCCATGTACCACGAGAAGGTGGACCGTCTCCTCGCCAGTTTCTCCCGGAGGCTGGCTGAGAACCTGAATGCGGAGAGCCGCATCGGGACCATGTGCCCCTCGGTCCTTATCTCTGGAGGGTCTAACTTCCCTGTCAGGAAGAAGCAGCGCCAGAATGAGGCATCCGAGCGGAACATGAAGGAGTACCAGGAAATCATGGGCCTTATTTCTCGAATCTGCTCTGTGGGTACCGGGGGCATCTCCTCTGATGAGCCCCAGGCCATTGAGAAGCTGAAGCTCAAACTGGAGAAGCTGGAGAAGCACCAGGAACTGATGAAAACGGCCAACGCCGCCATCCGAATGAAGGACCGGGGCAAGGGGGATGCCAAGCTGAAGGAGTTGGGCTACTCCCACGACGAGATTGCCGAGCTGCGGGCCCCTGACTTCTGCGGGAGGGTCGGCTATCCTGCCTATGAGCTGTCCAACAACTTGGCGAACATCAAGCGCGTCCGGGAGCGCATTGCCTCCCTGGAGAAGCTGAAGGAGGCCCCTCCTGAAGGGTGGGCCTTTGATGGGGGCCAGGTGGTGGTGAACACCGAGGAGAACCGGGTACAGCTCATCTATGACGAGAAGCCTGATGCGGATACCAGGGCGAAGCTGAAGGCCAACGGCTTCAGGTGGGCGCCGTCCCAGGGGGCATGGCAGCGTCAGCTTACATCTGCTGGTATGTCTGCTGCCCGTGATGTGGCCCCTCCCGTTGAGAGCTGACCCCCTGCAACTATTCCCATGATACCAGAAAGGAGGATTGACACTGTGCCTGTGACAGAAGCAAAACGGCCCCCCGCATATCTGCGGGAGGCACGTTCAAGGGCTGGATATGCGAACCGGGTGGCTGCTTCTATGGCTGTACCATTTTCCCCGGAGACCATAGGCCGCCATGAGAGAGGAGACGTGGAGATGGAGCCTGAGGACGCTATCCTCTACTCCGAGAAGTACCGGGACCCATCTATCCTCGTTCGCTACTGTGCTGACTGCCCCATTGGAAAGAGGACCGGGAAGGATGTCACGGAAAGGCCCCTGCCATTTGCCACACTGAGGGTAAGCCGGATGCTGGATGAGGCTCAGCAGATTGCAGACCGGCTGGAGGACATTGCCTATGACGGGCAAATTGATGAAAGCGAGGAGGCGGACTTCAAGAACGCCCTGGCCTTTCTTCGGGAACTGGACCAGACCATAAATGACATGCTGCTGCTCGGTATGCGGGTGGGAATGACTGAAGCCGCCACACCCGCCGGGAACGGGTGAAGCGGCTCCATGAAGAAATAACCATGCTTACTGTACCATACCAACTTGCCGCTGTCAAGCGGCTGCTGAAAGGAGAAATAACCATGATTGAGGTCAAAATTACCCCTAAGGGAGAGGGGCACGATGTAATGGTGGCCGTAAATGGCAACTTCAAGGAGCTGGTTGCTGAGGGCCTTCTGGCAATCGGGACCATCTGCGAAAGCATCCGGGAGTGCGGGCCTCTGGAGGCCGCAATTTTCAATGACATTCTCCTGAAGGCCGTTCAGGATAAGGCCTCCCCCATCTGGAACCTCCAGGGCGCCAATCATACCAAAATCATCTTCGCACCGCCTGTCAACAGGGAATGAGCTGGCTGGATGTGCCGGACCACCCCGTTATCGTAGCCTGTGAGCGGACAGGATACCCTCCGGGGATGGAGCCGAAGGTCTACACCTGCCCCATCTGTGGGGCGGAATGTGAGACGGTTTTCACTAACTATATCCGGGAGCCTGTGGGCTGTGATGTCTGCCTGGAGGCCAAGGACGTGTACGACTACTACGAGGAGGAATGACCAATGCGAGGCATCAAGAAGGTATCCATTGCCGGGAAGAGCCGGGAGGAATGGCTGGAGATGCGGAGGCACACCATCGGCGGGTCTGATGCTGCCGGTATCATCGGCCTGTCTAAGTGGTCCAGCCCTGTGAGCGTGTGGGCCGATAAGACCGGACGGATCCCTGATAAACCTGACACCGAAGCCATGCGCCTTGGGCGGGACCTGGAGGGCTATGTGGCCCGCCGATGGATGGAGGCCACTGGGAAGAAGGTCCGGCGGCTCAACTCCATGCTCTATAACGAACTCTACCCCTTTGCCCATGCTGACATCGACAGGGAGGTTGTTGGGGAGAAGGCTGGCCTGGAGTGTAAGACTACATCCACCCTGGACGTGAAGCAGTTCCAGGGGGTGGAGTTCCCGGAGAAGTATTACGCCCAGTGCGTCCACTACCTGGCTGTCACCGGGTACGACCGCTGGTATCTCTCCGTCCTGGTGTTTGGCCGGGGCCTGTTCAACTTCGTGCTGGAACGGGACCAAGCGGAAATCGACGCCCTGATGAAGGCGGAGAGGGACTTCTGGGGCCTGGTGGAGAAGGACACACCTCCGGCTGCTGACGGGACTGAACCCACGGCGGAGACGCTTCAGACCATTTACCGGGAGAGCGCGGATAACGAGGTTGTCCAGCTTTTTGGCCGGGAAGGGCTCCTCCAGGAATGGAGTGGTATCAAAGAGCAAATCGAGGCTCTGAAGGGCCGCAAGGAGGAAATCGAGAACACTATCAAGTTGGACCTGAAGGAGGCCGAGCGAGGAGCCTGTACTGGCTATGGGATTACATGGAGGCCCCAGAGCCGCCGGTCCTTCCAGGCTGCCGCCTTCGAGAAGGCCCACCCCAACATTGACCTGTCCCCGTTCTATAAGACCAGCGAGGCCCGTGTGCTTCGCATTACTGCAGAAAAGGAGGCTATTTGAATATGGCGAACAATACCATCCAGCGGCGTACCCAGGAGACTGCCGCGGCCCGGACTACTGAGGGCCCGACTATGCAGCAGTATATCAAACAGATGCAGGGGGAAATCAAGAAAGCCCTGCCCTCTGTGATGACCCCGGAGCGGTTCAGCAGAATTGTGCTGTCTGCCCTCTCTACCAACCAGAAGCTGGCTGAAACCACCCCGCAATCCTTCCTGGGGGCTATGATGACCGCCGCACAGCTCGGCGTGGAACCCAACACCCCCCTGGGGCAGGCATATCTCATTCCCTACTGGAACAGTAAGGCCCGCGCCCTCGAATGCCAGTTCCAGCTCGGCTATAAGGGCCTTCTCGACCTTGCCTATCGTTCCGGGGAGGTCTCCACTGTGATGGCCCAGGTGGTCTATGAAAATGACGAGTTTGAGTATTCCTTCGGCCTGGAGCCCAAACTGGTACATCGTCCCGCCCTGGAGGAACGTGGCAACCCGAAGTTTGTCTACGCCATGTTCCGCACCAAGGACGGAGGCTACGGATATGAGGTCATGTCGATTGCTGATGTGCGGGCCCATGCGCAGAAGTACAGCAAGGCCTTCAACTCTGGGCCCTGGCAGAACAACTTTGAGGAAATGGCGAAAAAGACTGTCCTCAAACGTGTGCTGAAGTATGCCCCCCTGAAGTCTGAGTTCATGCGGGCTGTGAGCCAGGATGAGGTCATCAAGAATGGCCTGAGCCCTGATATGTATGAGGTACCCAGTACCTATGTGGAGGCCGATTACGATGTGGACCCTGATACCGGGGAAGTTATGAATGGGCCCGATGAGAAGAAGGGCGAGGGAGGCGGAAAGCCTCCTGAAGGCGGCGACCTTGTGGAAGGTCAGCAGCAGATGACCGTATAACCTCTGGAATGATGCCGAAGCAGTGATACGGAGGGAGGGGTGGCCGGTTGCGCTATCTGACCGAAATCAATGCCTTCGAGCGGCTGATGGACCGGCACCCCCTCTCTGGAACTGCCCAGCTCCTATGGTACAAACTCATGCGCGAGGCGAACCGGCAACGCTGGCCTGAGACGATACAACTCGACCAAAAAGGAGCCTTACAGTTGATTGGGGCCTCAATCAACACCTTCTTAAAGGCCCGTAATGCCCTGACAGAAGCCGGCCTTCTGGAGTTCTCCCAGGGGGTAAAGGGACAGCCAAGTACATATAGGCTCATACCTCCATCCATAGTGGAGCTCCGAGAGGCTCATGGGGATTCCGCAGGGCTGCCCTATGAGGATGGAACCGAGTATCTGGAGGACGTGGAGGCACCGGAGCGTTACTTCGGGTGGACTGAGGCCGCCGGGAGGGAGCTTGCGAAAATCACTCGTGACCTGTTTGCTGCATACTGGCCCGGAAGGTCCCCGGATGACCGGGACCGCCAGCGGGTGTTCTTCTACATCAAGGACCAGCAGATGGATGAGGACGGCGAGTGGACCATGAGCTTCCCGGAGGAACGAAAGGCCCTGCTAGCGTATGCTTTTGAGGCGGCGTCAAGGGCAGGGGCCGTAAACTGGAATTATATCGCCGGGGTATATCGGAACCTGGGGGCCAGGGGCATTAAAACTGTGGAGCAGGCACATGAATACGACGAGAAAAGGAGCTCTCAATACCGATGAGAAACCAGATTAAACCTAAGGGGGGGCGGAGACTGGAAAAGCGCCGCCATCCTATGATGGGCGTTGTGCTGGCGGCAGCACTCTTCATTCTGGTGTTGCTGTCATTTTCCTTCTCTGCCGAAGGGGAGAACTACCAGGGCGTTCAGAAAGGGGGCCAGCAGAGCGCACAAGCCGCGCTTCCGTCTCCTGGGTGGGAAATTACCCTCATTCAGGCAGAGCCCTCCAGCGGGCGGGAAATGTACCAGGAAGCGGAAGGAGAAGCTGAGGCGCCGGTACTATGGACCGAGGCCGAGCTGGAGCTGATAGCTCAGACTGTGTGGGCCGAGGCCAGGGGCGTGGAGAGCAGGGCGGAACAGGCCGCCGTGGTGTGGTGTATCCTCAACCGAGTGGACGCCGGGACCTGGGGCGACACCATCTCCCAGGTGGTTACATACCCCAGCCAGTTTGCCTGGGACCCATCTAGCCCCGTGAAAGCTGAGTTCGTGGAGCTGGCCGAGGATGTGTGCCTCCGGTGGGCTGCTGAGAAGGCCGGGGCCTCTGATGTGGGGCGGACCCTGCCAGCCGAATACCTGTACTTCGAGGGGGACGGAGAGCGGAACCACTTCAGGACGGAGTGGGAGAAGGACCAGGGGCCCACCTGGGACTGGAGCCTCCCGGACCCCTACAAGGAGGGATGAGGCATGAAGAAAAACGTGCCAATCTGCTCTGAGTGCTTATATATGGAACTGAGCGGAAGGGCCAACATCACCGGAAATAACATGTATATTGGAGGGCCGAGAGGATACTGCATGTGCTCGCACCCAATGGCCTTTGAGATGTTCAATAGGGTCTGCCCTAATTCCAGCCGCCTTGCCTGCTTCATTGGGTACACCAAGCCCGGAGGGAATACCCCCCAGACAAAGACCTCCCCAAAGTGGTGCCCTAGGCGCATCCATTGGTTTCCCTCTGGCCAGGAGGAAAATCCGTGAAGAAGAACGGTGCCCAACTGATTGAGCCTGGGGAAATTTTATGGTTTACCTATGAGCACATCTATACCCCGGCAGGGGAAATCCTTCCAAGAGTTGAGTATTGCGTCCTGAGCGGGGAAGTTCGCAAGCTCATTATGGAGTGGAAAGAGATGGAGGTCATAGGGAGAACCCCAGACAAGGGGAATGTCCCATTTTATTTCTACCTGAAAGACATCGGGGCTAGGGTGTTCCGTAGCCCCAAAGAAGCTGCAAAGCTGGCGAAAGAAAAGACTGATAAGAATGACAGGGTATGGTGTTGCATGGGGGAACCTCCGGCGAGAAGGCCATGGGCTCACTACCTGGAGGAAAAGGAGCCAACTTCCCCACTGGAACCCATCCAAATGTCTTTGTTCTGAATACCTGGAGGAACGACCATGCCACTGTTGATTTACTACCGCAAGGACGGGGCCATCTCCCAGCACCACCTTGCCCCTAAAGAGTGGGGGCCTGAGGAGCTGAAGAAAAAAATCGAGGAGTACAATGTCGAGCACCCGGAGCGCCCTGCTTACTCCCTGGAGGTGGAGCCCGGAAGCCTGACCGAGTACCTTCTGGAGAAAATCCAAGCTGAGGCCCGCCGCTCCGATGAAGCAATCGAGGAGGCTCTGGACGCCCTGGATACCGCCAGGGATTGTGTGAGAAGCCTTCAGAGGTAGGGGGCCGAGTATGGGAAAACGACTTTATCCACGAGGCTGCACTATCTTCAACTGTGACCGCCGGCGGGGAAATGTCTGCTGCGCTGACTGCGGATTTAATCCGCGGAATAATGGGACCTGCAAAAATCCCTGCCTGAATGGGCCGGACCGTTGTGGTCAGGTCCTGCCTAAAGCTAAAACCAACCAGACCAAGAACGGGAGGAAATGACGATGGAATTTGAACTTGCTGAGATGACCCCGGAGCAGCGGGAGATGGCCCTTTATGAGGAGGCCGTGGAGCATTTTGGGGAAAAGGCCCAAATCCTCCAGGCCGTTGAGGAGATGGCCGAGCTCACCAAGGCCCTTCTGAAGTATATCCGCTACAAGGACTTCGGCCACGGGGACCTGGGCGACATTCTGGAGTGCATCAATGAGGAACGGGCCGACGTGTCTATCATGCTCAACCAAATGGAGGTCATCTTCGGTGACAACAGTGAGGACGAGTTCTGGAAGCTGGAGCACCTTCGGGAGTTTCTGGACGAGGATACCAGGAAAGGTGAAAGGGAATGAAGCCCAGGGGCCCGGAGGAGATGACAGACCAGGAGCTTCTGGAGGAGCTGGAGAAATGGAGAGCCAGGGAGAGCGAGGCATACGATGCCTTTGTCCGGGCTCCAGCCAGTAAGGCTGAGAAGTTTCTGAAGGATAGCCTCATAGCTGCTGAGGCCCAGAGCGATATTCGCCATGAGATGGCGCGTCGAAGGCGGAGAGAACATGAGCGAGCAGAAGAATGACGTTTTCACCATCCCCGCCCGTCGGTGCAAGCGGTGTGGCGGTCTCCTGACCAGCAAGCAGGGCCTCCGGGACGGATACGGGCCATGCTGCCTCCAGAAGATGCGCCAGGAGGAAGCCGAGCGGAAGATGGCTGAGAACCAATACAGCCTGTTTGATACCGGCGGGCTGAATATGACGGAGGAGAAATAACCATGAACCTACATAAAACGAAAATTGAGTGGGCGACGCATACCTGGAACCCCATTACCGGGTGCCTTCATGGATGCGAATACTGCTATGCCAGGCGCTTCATCTCTCGGTTTGCGCCCCATGCCTGTGAGAGGCCGAAGCCTGAGCCTCTGGAGTATCTGCCCAAGGGCTCTGGCCTCTTTGTGGCTGATACCCCATCCCGGCTGGTGGACGAGGCCGGGGCCTATGTGCGGAGCACCCCATACCCCAAAGACTTTGCCCCTACTTACCACACCTACACCCTGAGCTACCCCGAAAAGCGGTTTATCCCCTCTCGGGTGTTTGTGTCCAGCATGGGGGACCTGTTCGGGGAGTGGGTACCGGATGCCTGGATACAGGAGGTTTTCGAGGCCTGCAAGAGGGCGCCCCAGCACACCTATCTGTTTCTCACAAAGAACCCCCAGCGGTATTGTGACCTCGCCAACGCTGGGAAGCTCCCGGCGGAGCCGAATTTCTGGTATGGAACGACTGTGACAGGGAAAGGGGCCCCGGCCTTTGCCGAGAGCATCCACTTCAACACCTTCCTGAGCATCGAGCCCCTGCTGGAGGACATCGACCCCGGCCTGGGGAGCTTTGGAGGTGTCCGCTGGATTATCGTCGGGGCTATGACAGGACCCGGCAGCCGGGAACACCAGCCCCGCCGGGAATGGCTGGAGAAAATCGTGGAGGCTGCCGCCTTAACTGGGGCCAAGGTTTTTATGAAGGACAGCCTCAAAGGAGTATGGGGCCCGGAACTTATCCGTGAGCACCCGGAGGGCATGGTATGGCCGGAGGGATGATGCAGGCCGCACGGATTGAGTGCGAGAAGGCGGAGGACCGGGACGCCCTGGTGGTTATCCTGGCCCGAAATGGCTACTCTGTCCGACAGGTGAAAGAGAAGCCGAACCCGAAGGGAACCAGGTACGCCTACTTCGTTGAATACTGGAAAGGGGGCGTAGCCCGTGAGCAATAAGAAAAACCTCCGCCGCCTGAGTGTGCTCGTCACTGCTCAGACCATGGGGAACCTGGAGAAGTTGGCTACCATGGAGGGATACAGGAACACCGGACGGGTCATTGACAAACTGGTGCGGGACCGTATGCTTGCCCTCCGGCCCGGAAACTGGAAAGGGGGAGACAACAAATGAGCGTCAAAGCTGTGTTCCTATATCCTGAGAATGGGACCAAGTACGACCAAGAGAAGGTCGTGAAGTGCGGACTGGAAAAGGGAAAGGAGTACGAGGTATCCCACATCGTCATGGGACAGAGCAGCACATCTGTCTATCTGGAGGAGTTCAAGGGGCCCTTTAATTCCGTCCATTTTGGATTTATGGAAGCTGGGAAGCCTCTGGACATCTTCCGGGACCCCCGTTTCAATCCTTACCTGGGAAGGGGTGGCTGCCTGTGAACCTCTACGACAACGATGCCTATCGGGACACATTCGCGGAGGTGGTATATGACCTCCTGGAGGATGACCCTACCAACGAGAGGGCGAATGCCATCATTGAGTTGTTCGACAACGCCCCTGCCGTTACCATTCCAGAAAACGAGCTTCTGGCCGAGGACACACTTATGGGAATGGTAGGAAGGCCTGTGTGGATTAAGACGGAAAAGCGCCAAGAATGGTGCATTCTTTGGGGATACCACGGTCCTGAAGTATATGGGAGAGCGTTCATATTCACCAGAAGGACCGCAGAGAAAGTGCAACTATCGTTTTCTGAATTAGGCGTTACATGGTGGCCCTATCTCTGCCCTCCCGATGGAGAGGGGGTGACGTGATATATGAGCATTGAACACAATTTTATACAAAACGGGAAAAAGTATAGCATTATTTATGCTGACCCCCCTTGGACCTATAAAGCGTCTGGAGGTAAAAAAAGTGCGAGGGGACTTGCTAAACAGCACTATAACACTATGAGTTTGGAAGATATTATGATGCTACCAGTTCAAGAAATTGTTGCTGACAACTGCGCACTTTTTCTTTGGACTACACTTCCGAAAATCCCAGAAGCCATTAAAGTAATTGAGGCATGGGGATTTTCCTACTTTAGTGCAGCTTTTGTCTGGGTTAAAAGAGGGCGAACGGGAAAAGACGCTGTGGGAATGGGATACTGGACCAGGGCAAATCCCGAAATATGTCTACTAGCCTTCAAGGGGCGGATGAAGCCACAAAGGCATGATATAAGACAACTGCTCTATGCGCCAGCAAGAAAACATTCTGAGAAGCCCGGGGAAGCCAGGGATAAAATTGTGCAGCTTGTTGGTGATTTACCTAGGATTGAACTATTTGCCAGACAACGGGCTCCAGGATGGGATGCGTGGGGAGATGAAGTAGATAGATGGGGGGACTGTCTATGAGCACCGGCCAAATTAACCTCCTCGATGAAATTATCGTGGACAACTTTGCCGACGGGGGCGGAGCCTCTACCGGGATGGAGCTGGCTACAGGCCGGGTGGTGGACATTGCCATCAACCATGACCCTGACGCAATTCTGATGCACCGAACCAACCACCCCCACACCACCCACTACCAAGCAAGTGTTTGGGACGTGGACCCCGTGGAGGTCTGCCGAGGGCGCAAGGTTGGGCTTGCCTGGTTTTCCCCGGACTGCAAGCACTTCAGCAAAGCCAAGGGCGGGAAGCCCGTGGACAAGAACATCCGGGGGCTGGCCTGGATTGTGCTGCGGTGGGCTGGGACTGTCCGCCCCAGGGTCATTATCCTGGAGAATGTGGAGGAGTTTCAGACCTGGGGACCTGTCAGAAAGGGAAAGCCCGTGAAGAAGCTCACCGGCCAGACCTTCAGGAAATGGCTGGGCCAGCCCCGCAACC
>ENA-OOWV01002078-OOWV01002078.1-human-gut-metagenome-genome-assembly--contig:-NODE-2078-length-11687-cov-4.905777_pt1 | contig 11687 bp, 4 predicted proteins | sample MGYA00241584_ERZ501337 | MGnify/ENA primary metagenome ERZ501337 (study PRJEB25962, sample SAMEA2042744) | human gut metagenome | biome: human gut; feature: human-associated habitat; material: faeces... | reverse complement strand
GCCGCCGTCGAGGCCGCGGAGAAGCAGAAGAACGCCGCCGAGCAGCCGGCCCCGCATTCCACGGGCTTCCGCAAGACCGGATCCGAGGCGCCCACGCCCGGCCGTCAGGTCATGCTCGACACGGTGATGAAGAGCAACCCGCAGCTCACCAAGGCCGTCAAGGACGCCTCCCACCGCGCGGCGCAGGCCGAGTCGCGGCTCGCCGCCACCTCGCCGAACGGCAAGTCCGCGAGGAAGACCGCCAAGAAATCCGGCCACAACACCGCGACCATGTCGAAGTACGCCAACAAGGTGCCGTTCGGCAAGTCGATGAAGAAGGACTACACGATCGTCGGCCCCCAGATGAGCCCGATCCACATGTCGCTGGTCGAGTCGGTCATCCGCTCCGGCGGATACAAGTTCGACATCCTCAAGACCGCGAGCCGCGAGGACGTCGAACTCGGCCTCAAGTACGTCAACAACGACGCCTGCTACCCGGCGATCATGGTCATCGGCCAGCTCGTCGACGCCATCGTCAAGGGCAAGTACGATCCCGACCATGTGGCGCTCGCCATCACGCAGACCGGCGGCATGTGCCGCGCGACGAACTACTTCGGCCTGATCCGCAAGGCGCTGATCGACGCCGGCTACCCGCAGGTGCCGGTCATCGCGCTGTCCACGCAGGGCTTCGAGGACAACCCGGGCTTCAAGGCCACGCCCACGCTGCTGCACCGCGCCATCAAGGCGCTGGTCGTCGGCGACCTGCTGCTCAAATGCCTGATGCGCGTGCGCCCGTACGAGGTCGAGAAGGGCAGCGCCGACAAGCTGTACCAGATGTGGGACACCATCGTGCGCGAGACCATCGAACACCACGGCTTCTCCGATACCGCTAAGAAGAAGATCGGCAAGCATTACCTGCCGTACCAGACGCTGCTCAAGGAGATCGTCAAATCGTTCGACGCACTGCCGCTGCGCGACATCCCGCGCAAGGTGCGCGTCGGCGTCGTCGGCGAGATCCTCGTCAAGTACCATCCCGACGCGAACAACCACGTGGTCGACGTCATCGAATCGCAGGATTGCGAGGCCGTGGTCCCCGGCATCATGGAGTTCATGACCACGCGTCCGTACATCACCGACTGGAACGAGAAGAACCTCGGCATGGGCGGCAACAAGAAGCTGTACTCGCTCATGCGCTGGGGTCTCGACCGTTACCTCAACCCGGTGCGCGCGGCCATCGATCTGGCGCATGGCAAGTTCAGCCAGGACCTGCCGATGCCTGAGCTGGTCAAGAAGGCCTCCGAGGTGACCTCGGTGGGCGTGCAGGCCGGCGAGGGGTGGCTGCTGACCGCCGAGATCTTGGAGCTCATCGAGTCTGGCTGCCCGAATGTGATCTGCGCTCAGCCGTTCGCCTGCCTGCCCAACCATGTGACCGGCCGCGGCATGTTCGGCAAGATTCGCCGTCTGCACCCGGACGCGAACATCGTTTCCATCGACTATGATCCCGGCGCCTCACAGGCCAATCAGCTCAACCGCATCAAGCTGATGATCGCCGCGGCGAAGAAGAACCACCAGAAGCTGACCGCGGCCGACTGACGGATCAGCCTCGGCCCGGCGATCAGCCGACCAGGGTCGCCGCGTAGGCGTACAGCCTCTTCCATGGCAGGGTCGACACGTCTATCTTGTCGGCCTTGCTCTGAACCCTCTCGCGGTAGCGTTCCGTGCACAGCGCCGTCTTCACATTGGCTTTCACATCGGCGAGCGGCGCCTTGCCCTCGACCCCGTCCACGGTCCAGTCGTGCGCGTCGTAAAACTCCTGCACCTCGGTCTCGCTCGGGTTCATGCCCGGTTTCGTGGCGTCGTCGACGTAGTCGTTCTTCAGCGCGGTCATCTCGTAGTCGATGTATGAGGCGATGTCGTATTCGCTGCGTCCGTAGATGACCTGCCCCGCTTCACGTTTCTGCCGGTTGTTCGCGTTGAGGGTTTCCATGCGCTTGACGATGCCGGTGTACGAGTCGTCGTCGACCAGCCCGTACGAGACTGCGATCAGGTACGCCGCGTGACGGAAGCGCAGCGTGTCGATAGTCTGTTTCGTCAGCCATTCGACCGGCTTCTCGCCGCCGTATGAGGCGGTCCAGTCGGCGTCCCGGGCGTTGAGGTTGACGTCGTGCTTCTGCTTGAAATAGCTGACGGCGGCGGTGCGCTGCGACGACCACGCCTGGGTGAATTCGGCCTGCGTGATGGTGGTGTCGCCGAAGGAGAATTTCGGGAAGGCCTGCGTCGCGTTGGCTTGCGCGTCGTCCGTCTTTGACGAGTCGGGGCTCGCCGTGAGTGAACGGACGAGAAAGACGGTGCCGACGATGGCCGCAATCAGCAGGACGGCCGCGACGACGATGATCGCGCGGGTTCTCGTATTGGTTTTCGTCCCCATCTTCGCGGCGTCACGGCCGCTCCCGTCCGTTGCCTTGCTGGGAGAGCCTGATCCGCGTTTTCGTGACTGCTTCATGCCGTCATGATACGCGACGGACATGATTGCGGGGTGTCGCCCGCATTGCGCAGGAACGCCCCCACAATCATGTCCGTCGGTCGTCGCCTTGGATTCCGGTTATTCCTGGAATACGTCCGGATGCTTCGGATCGCCGGGCTCGTCGGCCAACAGGCCCTCCAATCCCAGGAACTCCTTCCAGAATTCGAGCGGCTGGCCATACGGCGCCGATTGCGCGCCGCGCGCCTGCAGGTTCGCCTTCGCCTCGAACACGTCCTCTTCGCGGATATTCTCGAAGTAGCTTTCCAGCCGCTCCCTGTTCTCCGGCACGTAGAACAGGGACGCGATGATCTCCGTCAGCCGCTCGGCGCGCTCGATCGGCAGCGAATCCCAATGCCGCAGCTCGATGAAGTTCTTCATACGCACGTCGTTGAAATGCGTGGAGATGATGTGGTTGATCTCGTACGGGTTGAGCTCGCGGTCGGGATACACCTCTCCGGCGTTCTCATAGAACGCCGGGTGATGCAGCTCCTTGCCGCTCAGGCCCCTGGCCTCCGGCGTATGCGTCAGATCGGCGAACATCAGCGGCGTGGACAGCACGTCGATGGCGTACTCCTCCCAGCCGAACCGCTTGTCGAACAGTCCGGGAATCACGTTCGTGCGCTGGGGGTCGAGATAGTCCCACATGCGCTGGCGCAGCAGGGGCCACGGGTTCGGCGCGCCCTCGAAATACGGCGTATTGCGGAAGTACCAGGCGAGGATCGGCCCGATGATGGTGCCCAGACGCAGCTTGTCGATGGAATCCTGCTCGTCGACGTAGTCGATGCTCACCTGCGTGGAGGCCGAGCACCGCATCATGCACGGGCCGAACTGGCCTACCCGCCCCAGGTAGCGGGTCATGGCGTCGTAACGGTCCTTCGGGTTGACCTTGACGTCGGCGAAGCCCGACTTGGGCTGGTAGCCGTAATTGACCAGACGGAAGCCCAGCTCGTCCAGCACGGGATCGATGTCGCGCCGGAAGGAACGATACAGCGTCAGCAGTTCCTGCGGCGTCTTGAGGATGCCCAGCGAGCACTCCACCTGACCGCCGGGCTCCAGCGACACGGCGATTCCTTCGCGCCCGAGTCCGACCAGATGGCCGTTCTCCCAGTACTCCTTCTCCTTGTCGTAGTACGGCGCGATGCGCTTGAGCAGCGTTTCGACGCCGTTCTCCTCGTAGTAGCTGACGGCGGTGTCGTCGCCGTTGTGCACCGGAAGATGTTCGATCTCCACGCCGAAACCGCCCGTGCCGCGTTTGGAACGGCCTTCCTCGAAGAATCGCAGCAGACTGTCGATGTGCTTGGGATTCGGCTTGGCGAGCAGATGCGCGTAACTGATTCTCGGTGTCGTCATGGGGCATATCGTACCTGCAGATTCCATCGGCCACGGCGGTGCCGTTATACAAAGAATCGATAGCCGGTTTGCGTCCGAATGCTGGACATTGCGACTGATTTCCCGGGTTTCGTTCAGGGGGTACAAGGGTGACGTTATGACAGTTAACGAAATGCCGAATACGCCATACCCCCATTGCCGTAGCCTATGGGTACCGCTATACTTGTGAACTTGTAAAGTCTCTTTACATATTGGTGGTGTGGCGAGTCCGTGAATGACCCCGGAAGGGGGCATCGTCATGGATGACCGGATCGCCGACATGTCCCCCCGCAACGAGGAGGGGAACGGAGACTCTCCAATAACAGTAAGGACAACGATGAAACCTCATGTAGGATCACGGATGATCGCAGCATCGGTCGCTTTGGGGACGGCGTTCGCGTTGATCGCGCCGTCTTCGGCGCTCGCGGGCGATGCGACGCCAGCGGCGGCGTCGACCGGAACGACATATTACGTGTCATCGACGCATGGCGATGACGGCAACGCCGGCACCGATCAGAACCATCCCTGGAAGACGCTGGACAAGGTCAACGCCATCGCGACCGACCTTAAGCCGGGCGACTCCGTGCTGCTGGAGCGTGGCTCCACGTTCCAGGACCAGTATCTGCACATCAAGGACACGTCGGGAACCGCCGACGCGCCCATCACCATCGCCGATTACGGCGACGCCTCCGCCAAGCCGGTCATCGCGGCGAACGGCGTCAAGGGCAGCCAGTGGTACCAGAACTACCGTGCGTCGGTCGGCAACCACCAGAACAAGGGCACCGTCTCCTCGACCATCCTGCTCAAGGACGTGTCGTACATCACGGTGAAGAACCTGGAGATCACCAATGACGACCCCGACGTCTACGACCCGATCGACACGTGGAAGTGGACCGACACGGCCGATTCGGATGGCACCAAGCTCGACCGCTCGGCCGACCGCATGGACCGCACCGGCGTGGCCGGCATCGCGGAGAACGGCACCACGATGAGCCATGTCACGCTTGAGGGCCTGAACATCCACGACGTGGACGGCAACATCTACAACAAGCACATGGCCAACGGCGGCATCTACTTCATGGCTCACTACGCCCGCGAGAACAAGAACGCCGCGGACAACACGTGGCTGCAGAACCACATCTCGCGCTTCGACCACATCACCATCAAGAACAACATCGTCAAGGACGTGGACCGCTGGGGCATCGCCGTGGGCTACACCGCGTACCTCAACTTCATCGACGCGGCGTGGGGCGACGGCAGCATCGACGACGACCTGATCGCCAAGTACGGCCAGACCAACGTGACCATCGAGAACAACTACGTCAAGGGTGCGGGCGGCGACGCCATCACCCTCATGTACTGCGACCGTCCGGTCATCCAGTACAACGTGGGCGACAGCGTCTCGAAGCACATGAACGACGTCGACTACCCGCATGATGCCGCGCACGGCGGCAGGTACGGCGGCTGGGTCGCGGCGGGCATCTGGCCCTGGCGCTGCAAGGACCCGATCTTCCAGTACAACGAGATGTACAACAACCTCAACTCCGAACACGGCAACGGCGACGGCCAGGCGTGGGACGCCGATTACGGCGACGGCACGCTGTACCAGTACAACTACTCGTACGGCAACTCGTTCGCCTCGCTGATGATCTGCAACCAGTACGCCATCAACACGACGTTCCGCTACAACATCTCGCAGAACGACCGCCGCGGCGTGTTCGACCTGCCGAGCAACGGTCCGGGCAACCACATCTACAACAACACCGTCTACATCGGTAAGGACAGCGCGGTGCTGACCGGCCGATCCAACAGCCAGGCGAAGTTCGAGAACAACATCTTCATCAACGCGACCGACACCAAGAAGACCGAGACGTGGAACCGCGGCAACCAGCACGGCGGCCAGACGTACGACAAGAACATGTACGTCAATTACGCGAACAAGCCCGCCTCCGATTCCAACGCCGTCGAGGTCGCCGATGTGAAGACCGTGCTGGCCAATGCCGGACACGCGCCGAGCGCGCCGAAGGCCACCGGTTCGGTCTATGGCCGTTCCGGCAGCGAGTTCGACGGATACAAGCCCGTTGACGGCTCCCCGGCCATCAATGCCGGCAAGGTCATCTCCGACATGAACGACTACGCGGTCACGAACGACTTCTTCGGCAACACCATCAAGGGAACCCCGGACCTGGGTGCCGTCGAAAGCAACGTGCTCTCCGTCTCCGGCAAGGTCAACGCGTACGAGACCGCCACGGTCGGCGGCTCCAAGGTCGTCTACGTGCCGTTCACCGCGAAGAACCCGACCACAGTCAAGCAGCTTCGCGCGGGCCTGACGGTCGGTGACGGATCAGTCGCCAACGTGTACCGCGGCAGCACCAAGCTGACGGCCGACGCGGCGATCCAGGCCGACGACGTGCTGCGCTTCGAGGTCGAAGGCACTTCGAACACGCCGATCGAATACACCATCGCTCAGAAGAACGCATGGAACTGGGTCGACGAGTTCAAGACCGACTCTCAGGGCCCGATCTGGACGTCGCAGCGTCAGGTGTCCGGCGAATGGCAGACGATTACCGATTTCGGTTCCGATGTGTACCCGCAGACGTACTACGACAAGTACTACGGCGTCGGTGTGGACTATCAGAACAAGAGCCTTCCGGCCGACCGCAGCGCCATCCACGGCCTGATTGCCGACAATCCGGGTGATTCCGCGGCGACGGCGATGGCCTGGACCGCGCCGAAGGCCGGTTCCGTGAAGGTCACGCTGGACGAGGTGACCGGAGCGAACGTCGAGCCGTACATCCGTCAGTCGAACAGCAACGGCAAGGATGTGGTCCTGAAGCTGCTGAAGAACGACGAGGTGATCTGCTCCGCGACGATGACCAATTCCTTCGCGACGGCGACCGGGTTCAACGAATGCCTGGCGTCCGCCAAGGGCACGGTCAAGGTCGCGGTCGGCGATGTGCTGCGCTTCTCGGTGGATGCCGCGGCCGGCACCTCCAAGTCGTCGATCCACATCAGCCCGGTCGTCACCTATCAGGATGTGGCACCCGTCGAGTCCCAGACGGCGCAGTACGCTGCCTCCTACGACGCGGTGAGCGCCAAGGTCGGCACCAAGGCCACCGCTACGGTGAAGTTCACGAAGGACGGCGCGGCCGCCACCCCGACCGGCGTCAAGTCCTACGCGCTGAAGACCGCGGTCGACGGCGTGTCCGTGGACGCCGCGACCGGCGCGGTCACCTACACGCCCGGCGCCGATGCGTACGGCACCACCAAGACCGCGACCGTGGTCGTCACCTACTCGGATGACACCACCGACGAGGCGACCGTCACCTTCAACGTCGAGAAGTCCAACGCGCAGAAGTACAACGTGCTGTACCCGGCCGTGTCCGGCGGCGCGGGCGTCGCGCTCAAGCGCACGCCCAAGTTCACGCTCAAGGCGGACAGCGCCGCGGCGTCCATCCCCAACGGCACCAAGTTCGCGCTCGGCGCGGGCGCCCCGACCGGCGCGTCCGTGAACGCCGCCACCGGTGAGGTCACGCTGACCAGCACCCAGGCCGGCACCATCACCGTGCCGGTGACGGTCACCTTCTCCGACACCAACGAGTCCATCGAGGCGACGGCCACGTTCACCGTGACCGCTCCGGCGGCGCTCGGCACCTCCAAGCTGGAGACCGGCACCGCGGACGGCGCGAACGTCATCTATGTGCCGTTCACCTCGAAGACCCCGACCACCGTCGCCGATCTGCTGGCCCTGGTGACCGCCGAGCCGGATTCGGCCCTCAAGGCCGTGTACCGCGACGGCACCAAGCTGGAGGACGCCGCGGCAGTAAAGGCCGGCGACGTGCTGCGCTTCTACGCCGACGGCTCCACCTTCACCGCCGACTACACGGTCGTGCAGAAGAACGCATGGAACTGGGTCGACGAGTTCAAGACCGACTCTCAGGGCCCGATCTGGACGTCGCAGCGTCAGGTGTCCGGCGAATGGCAGACGATTACCGATTTCGGTTCCGATGTGTACCCGCAGACGTACTACGACAAGTACTACGGCGTCGGTGTGGACTATCAGAACAAGAGCCTTCCGGCCGACCGCAGCGCCATCCACGGCCTGATTGCCGACAATCCGGGTGATTCCGCGGCGACGGCGATGGCCTGGACCGCGCCGAAGGCCGGTTCCGTGAAGGTCACGCTGGACGAGGTGACCGGAGCGAACGTCGAGCCGTACATCCGTCAGTCGAACAGCAACGGCAAGGATGTGGTCCTGAAGCTGCTGAAGAACGACGAGGTGATCTGCTCCGCGACGATGACCAATTCCTTCGCGACGGCGACCGGGTTCAACGAATGCCTGGCGTCCGCCAAGGGCACGGTCAAGGTCGCGGTCGGCGATGTGCTGCGCTTCTCGGTGGATGCCGCGGCCGGCACCTCCAAGTCGTCGATCCACATCAGCCCGGTCATCACCTACACGGATGCCGATGAGCCTTCGCCCGAGCCTGGCCTGTCGGAGCAGTATGCTGCGGCGTATCCGGCTTCGGTTGCGGCGAAGGTGGGCGAGAAGGCCACCGCCGCGGTGTCGTTCACGAAGGGTGCCGCCGCCGCGGATGCCCCGGCGGGCACGACGTTCGCGGTCGCGGGTGACGGGTTCACGGTCGCCGCGGACGGTACGGTGTCGTTCACGCCGACGGACGCGCAGGCGGGCAAGACGGTGACGGCCACGGTGACGGTGACGTATTCGGACAAGTCGACGGATACGGCGACGGTGACGTTCAAGGTCGCCGACAAGACCGAGCCTGAGCCCGAGCCCGAACCGACCGATCCGAAGGCCGACCTGCGCAAGGAGGTCGAATCCGCGTCGAAGCTTGACGAGAAGGACTACACCGCCGACTCGTGGAAGGTGTTCGCCGCGGCGCTCGATAACGCCAAGGCCGTGCTGGAGGACAAGGACGCCACCGAGGCGCAGATCTCCGGCGCGCTCACGACGCTGAAGTCCGCCACTGCCGCGCTGGCCAAAGCCGGCGACACCGGCAAGCCCGACGATGGCGACAAGCCTTCCGCGGGCAAGCCCAACGACAAGGGCAACGGTCTGTCCAAGACCGGCGCCAGCGTCGCCGTCATCGGCGTTGCCATGCTGCTGCTCGCAGCCGCCGGCTTCGTCACGGTGAACGTCGTTCGCCGCCGCCGGTAACGGCATGACGGGCACCCGCCCGTAACAAGCAATCAGGGGTCTCATGGTCAGCCATGAGACCCCTTTGCTATGCCTGTTAGCCGCTCTCGCTGTCGATTACCCTATATTCCCGCGAAAGTCCCATCTGCGGACGCTGGAATGGGACTTTCGACGGGTGGGAGCAATTGTTCAACACGCCGATTGTTGTATATGCAACTGTTGTATATGGTATGCATTATTATGTTATGTTGCCTGAATGTTCGGAATGCGATTTTCGCATCGACAGACATGGTATGGAGGGGTATGGAGCAACGTATTCTCAGCATTGAAATGCGGGCGGTGAGTAAGGCCGTCGACCGTTATTTGGGCGAAAGCATGCCGCTCTCCGCCAAGGAGACCACCGGCGGCAACGCGCATATCATCATGTTCCTGGCGCGCAATCGGGATCGGGAGATCTATCAGCACACCATCGAGCAAAAATTCTGCATCACCCGTTCCACGGCATCACGCGTGCTGGCGCTGATGGAGAAGAAAGGGCTGATTGCCCGTGAATCCGTGGCGCACGACGCACGACGTAAGCGCATTGTGCTGACGGATAAAGCCGACGCCATCGTCGCCGATCTCAAAGCGAACGGGGATCGTGTGGAGCGTCTTCTGGTCGACGGTTTCACGCAAACGGAGCAAGATGCGCTGCATGACTACGTGGAGCGCATGCGTGCCAACATCGAGCGCGCACAACATGAATTTGAACATCAGACATCCTCCCAGACGCCGTCAACGGCGGCTCCCGAATACTCGGAAGCGGAGGTCATCAACACGAAGGAGGAGAACAAGTGAGCAGCACCGAAGAAGCGATTGCGCAAGCGTGCAAAGCCGTGGAACCGGACAAGCCGAAACATGTCCTGCGCACGCTGGGCAAGTCGATCCGCGAGTACAAGAAGGCCAGTCTGCTGGCCCCGGCGCTCGTGGCGGTCGAAGGCATCCTGGAAATCCTGATCCCGACGATCATGGCCTCGCTGATCGACGAGGGCATCACCGGCGGCAGCATGCCGTCCACCATCAAATTCGGAGTGATCCTGCTGATCTGTGCGATGGTCTCGCTGGGTGCCGGCTTCCTGTCCGGCAAGTTCGCGGCCATCGCGGGCGCGGGCTTCGCCAAGAACCTGCGCCAGGACCAGTTCAAGAAGGTTCAGGGCTTCAGCTTCACCAATATCGACCGGTTCTCCACCGGCTCGATCGTGACCCGACTGACCACCGACGTGACGAACCTGCAGAACGCCTACATGATGATTATCCGGCTGGGCGTGCGTGCCCCGATCATGGTGATTGTGGCCTGGATCTTCTCGTTCCGCATCTCCCCGTCCATCTCGCTGGTGTTCCTGGCCTGCATCCCGATCCTGGCGATCGGCCTGTGCGGTCTGGCCGTGCTCGTGCACCCCGTGTTCGAGCGCGTGTTCCACACTTACGACGCGCTCAACAACGTGGTCGACGAGAACCTGCAGGGCATCCGCGTGGTGAAATCCTACAACCGCGAATCCTTCGAGGTGGGCAAGTTCGGCCGCATCTCCCAGCGCATCTTCAAGGACTTCACCAAGGCCGAGCGCATCATGAGCTTCAACAGTCCGCTGATGATGGTGTGCGTCTACGCCTCGATGATCCTCATCGCATGGATGGGCGCGCAGCAGATCGTCGCCTCCGGCAACAACGCCGCCGTGGGCCTGACCACCGGCGACCTGACCGCACTGGTCACCTATGCCATGCAGATCCTCATGGCCATGATGATGCTGTCGATGATCTTCATCATGGTCATTATCTCCCAGGCCTCCGCCGAGCGTATCTGTCAGGTGCTGCAGGAGGAAAGCACCGTGACTGATCCGGCCAATCCGGTGACCGACATGGCCGATGGGTCCATCGAATTCGACCACGTCACCTTCCGCTACTCCGACAGCTCCGAAAAGCCCGTACTCGACGACATCAACCTGAAGATCCGCTCCGGCATGACCATCGGCATCGTCGGCGGCACCGGTTCCGCCAAGTCGAGCCTCGTGCAGCTCGTGCCGCGACTGTACGACGTGAGCTCCGGTTCGCTGAAGGTCGGCGGCGTGGATGTACGCGACTACGATCTCGAGGCGCTGCGCGATCAGGTGGCCATGGTGTTGCAGAAGAACGTGCTGTTCTCCGGCACTATTGCCGAAAACCTCAGGTGGGGCAACCCGAACGCCACCGATGAAGAGATTCGCCATGCTGCGCAGCTCGCGCAGGCCGATGGATTCGTTCAGGAATTCCCCGATAAGTACGACACGTACATCGAGCAGGGCGGTACCAATGTGTCCGGCGGACAGCGCCAGCGCCTGTGCATCGCCCGTGCGCTGCTGAAGAAGCCGAAGATTCTGATTCTCGACGATTCGACCAGCGCCGTCGATACCAAGACGGACAAGCTGATCCGTTCCGCGTTCCACAACGAGATTCCGGACACCACGAAGATCATCATCGCCCAGCGCGTGGCCTCCGTGCAGGAATCCGACATGATTCTGGTGATGGATTCCGGCCGCATCATGGCGTCCGGCACACACGACGAACTGCTCGCCACCTGCGATGAATACCGTTCCATCTACGAATCCCAGACCAAGAACCAGGCCCGACCCGAGGAGCTGGTCGCCG
>ENA-OOWV01002075-OOWV01002075.1-human-gut-metagenome-genome-assembly--contig:-NODE-2075-length-11712-cov-4.002831_pt1 | contig 11712 bp, 8 predicted proteins | sample MGYA00241584_ERZ501337 | MGnify/ENA primary metagenome ERZ501337 (study PRJEB25962, sample SAMEA2042744) | human gut metagenome | biome: human gut; feature: human-associated habitat; material: faeces... | reverse complement strand
AAACCGATCTACGGCGAGCTGCTGGAACGGTACGGCACCTATGAGTCGAACGGCGTGATCATTTCCGACGTGGACGAGATCTGGTATGTCGAGACAATCGGTGGGCATCACTGGATTGCGCGCCGTGTGCCCGACGACTGCTATGCGACGATCCCCAACCAGCTGGGCATCGACGACTTCGACTTCTCCGACGCGTTCGGCGAGCGGCGGTTCTTCATGTGCAGCGCGGACCTGCGCGAATTCATCGATCGGCACCATCTGGGCCGTGCCATGCGGCCCGCGCAGGGCGCCGGTTTCGGCGTCGCCGCCGTGCTGCCGGACCACATCAACCCGCGTGCGGTGTTCGGCACCAGCACCGTCAAGGACCATATCTACAACACGCCGCGCGCCTGGTACATGCAACGTCACCTGAACCCGAGCGAGGATTGGGATTCGCCCGCGGCCCGCTACACGCCGACCTCCGACGACATCCCGTGGTGCCGGGCGCCGGAGAACAAGGTGACGGTCGAGGACATCGACTTTCTGATGTCGTCGCATTTCGAAGGCACGCCTTTTGACCCGTACGGAACGCTTGGTACACCGGAAAGCCGGCATCGCTACCGTCCGATCGGCATCAACCGCACTGGTCACATGGTCGCGATCGAACTGCGGCACGACGTGCCGGCCGCAGCGGCGGCGGTGATGTGGATCGCCTTCGGTTCCGGCCCGTTCACGGCGGTCGCACCTTTTTATGCGAACGTGGACGACACTCCGGCGTATCTGCGCGACACCACGCCCGAGGTCTCCACCGACAACCTGTACTGGACGAACCGTCTGATCGCCGTAATTGCCGACGCGCATTGGTACGAGACGCGCAACGCGATCGAATACTATGGCGAGCAGGTGCGGGCGTTCGGGCGCCGGCTTGTCGAAGAAACGGATGCGGCGCTCGCCGATGCCGAAGCCGGGGACATCCGCGCGGCGCTCATGGCTGCGAACGAGACGATGGCCGGGCGTCTGCAGGATCTGACCCATAAGCTGCTCGATAACGTGCTGTATACGTCGAGCAACCTGATGCGCAACTCGTTCGCCATGTCCGATAGGTGGGTCTGAGGGCTTGCTCCCTTGTCGCAGCGAACGGTTCTCAATAAGAAAGGTGCGAGTCCGTGTGACAGGGAAAACGAACATGAGAACAGCAGAAAGCCCGGAATTCCGGGCTTTCTGCGCAATGTTCGCTTGTTCGAAAATGTGCGGAATCCTCGCACCTTTCTTAATGAGAACCGTTCGCTGCTACCTCATACGTCTGCGCGTGGAAATCACACGTCACGGCGGTGCCGTCGGCGAAGACCGAGCGCTGCACCAGCGGGTCGCCGCCGACAAGGTCATGCCGCACGAGCTCCTGCATGCCGACGCGCAGGTGCAGCCCGGCCACGACCGCACACCGCTCGATGTCGTTCTCGGTACGGGCGCGCAGTGCGGCATTCATATCACCGTCCATGCCGGCATATGCGGCGTCACGGATCAGGTACGGCGCACCGCCGTTGAGCAGCGCGTACAGCATGTAGTCGTCGCCACCGGCCACCCGATCCATCATCCACGGCTGGATCACGCAGTCATGGTAGACGAGGTTGTACAACGGCACCGGGATGCCGTGCCGAGGCGCGTCGGGGGAGCGCATCTGGAAGTCGTACGGCGCGTAATGGCAGAACACCAGGCTCGGCACCGCCCAGTCGGACACCTCCTCGGACGAGGTGAGAATGCCGTGCGCCAGCAGGTATTCGAAGCATTCGGCGCGGCGCTCGTAGCATCCGCGGCGGGTCATGCGGTGCTCGGGATGCGAGCATTCGTCGCCTTCATTGCAGGTGAACACGTCCAGATACGCGCAGTCCAGCGCGATGCCGTGCGTGGCGATCTCACTGAAGTTGCGGCGCACGTAATCCGGCGCAAGCTCGGCGCACAGGTACGTTTGGCGCCCGCCGGCCCACATCGCGTGCTCGGGCATCGTGCCGTCCGCCAGTCGGATCGCATTGCGCGGGTCGAACGTGCGCGCGGCGAAGTAATAGTCGCGGTATTGGTCATGCGTGCCGAACAGGTCTCCCTGCTCATGACAGGCGTCGACCAGCGATTTCATGCCCTTCCAGCCGCCGGCCTCGCGGCATGCGGGCAGATAGTCGGGATGGCCGTTGTCGTAGCCGGGCTGCGCCCAGCCGTCCAGATGCAGGTACAGCCGCCCGGCACCCATTTCGTGCAGCGTGCGCATCTGCCGCTCGCGCTGCGCGAACGTGACGAGCGAATCATTCTTGCCGGGCTGCGCGGGATCATAGAACGACGAGTCCGGCTGAACCTTCGTCTTGATGCCGACATGCACCCATGAACGGCCGAGCAGGTCACGCACCGACGGGTTGCGCGCCGCCTTCTCCGCCAGCGTGCGCAGCCGGCCGCGTTCGTTGACGTAAGCGCGGTACGTCTTGCAGACGGCGGTATGGTCGGCGTGGTCGAGGAGACGATATCGCACGACACGACGGTAATCCATGCGGCCGAGACTTGGCTCGAACCACATTCCGACGTGCGTGTACGGTCCGCCGGCCGGATGGTCGATGTCATATCCTGCGTTCCACGGCGTCTCGCAGATGGCGATGTACGCATGCCCGTCGCTGCGCAACTGCGCGAACCAGGGCATGTACCCGCCCGCAGTCTCGAACCGCCCGCCGAAGGAGACCGTATCAGTGCCGACCTCGGTAGGCCAGTTATTCGGTATCATCACGCCCTGCTCGTGGGTGATGAGCGTCACGTCATGCGCGTCCGCACGGTCGAAGGACAGCGGCGCAGGCCAAAGCACCCTGTCGATGCGCGGCTCGGCCCCACACTCGCGCAGTGGCACCCATTCGCATAGCACGTCGCCGCTCGACCGCTCGATCCAGATATACGTCTCAAAAGCGTAATCCGCACCCGCGAACCCGGCGAACACGCTGCGCACGCCGACTCCGGTGCCGGTCTCGATCCGCTCATGCGTGACGGTAGCGGCGCCGGCGAACGAGAATGAACGATCCTCGCGCGTCAACTGCGGCTCTATGCCGTCGCAGCCGCTCCAGGTCGCACCGTCGCGGCTGAATGAGAACCGCAGCGTCGTCTCATCGAAGCGCAGCATGGTTCCGGACATGGTGAATTGCATCATGGACGTTCTCCTGATCGGTGATAGAGGGGCGAATATCAGCTGGCAGCCCCGCCGCGCGGCACGTCAGTTGAAGCCGACGACCTTCTCTGCGACGACATAGCCGCGTCGGATCATCCAGCGCCCGACAGACCCACGCAGGTTCAGCGCGCGCGACACCAGCTTGCGCCGCACGTCACGCCCGATGGCCGGCGACGCCTTGTCGATGTCCGCCCACAGTTCGTCCTTGAGACGGTAGTTTGCCTTGTCTTTCGACAGGATCAGGAACACCGACGTGACCGAGCTTTCGATCGCGAGGAAATGAATCATATAACGGTATAGGCCGTCCGGCACGGTTCCCGGTTCGGGAGTGGCCTCCACCATGCGCTGGTTGACGAGCCGCAGCTGCGCGACGCGGCGGATCATCACGTCGGTCTGTACGCTCTGCCCCTCGCGCCCGATGAAGTAGTGGTAGAACGGGATGTCCATGTACAGCATCGACTTGACCCACGGGAACGGCTGGTATGCGTAGATGAAATCGACGTAGAACGTGTGCTCGGGCAGCTGCATGCCGGAGTCGCGCACCACCTGGGTGCGGTAGATCAGCGCGTGCATCAGTATGTATTCGGCGACGCCGAAGCAGCCGAGATCGTCCCAGCCGAGCACGGTGTTGGCCGCCATCGCATGACGGAAGTTCACTGTGTGCTTGACGCGCTTGCCCACCTTGTCGTACACGTAATTGGTGACGATCATGTCGACCGGATCCGTGGCGACGCGCTGCACCCGCAGCGTGCCCATGAGCGTGTCGATGGAGGGCATGTCCACCCAGTCGTCGGCGTCCACGACCTTGACATACATGCCGGTCGCGTTGGCGATGCCGGTGTTGACCGCGCCGCCGTGGCCCTTGTTGACCTGGTGGATTGCCCGCACGTTGCCGGGCCAGCGCCGCTCGTACATGTCGGCAAGTTCCGGGGTGCCGTCCGAGGATCCGTCATCGACGATCAACACTTCGATGTCGCTGTTGTCCGTCGCGGAGAGCAGCGACTCCACGCAGCGCTCCAGATACGTTTCCATGTTGTAGGCGGGCACCACGAAGGTGAGTGTTTTCGACGATTGTTCCATAGTTCCTCGTTATACAGGTGTCGCGGGGATGACGTGCGACACGTCGCCTCGGATGTTGCAGCGAGTCTAACCTCTACAAGCAAAGCTATCACTAAGCGGCGTTCAGGCAAGTCCCGTCGTCCGTTCCGCCGTTTTTGGGGCTTCCGGCTTGTGTGCGGTTCTGATGATCAGTCGGCGCTCGCGGGCAGGTATGCCGGTTCGTCCGGTTCGGCGGTCTCGACAGGAGCGTCCGGCTCGTCCGGGGCCGTTGTCTCGCTCCGCTCTTTGTCTCGACGTTCTTTGTCTTCCTTGGCTGCGAGCTGCTTCGCCTTCTGGCTCTCGAACCGCAGGATCGGCTTGGAATCCAGCCGGCTCAGGCCGTGCCATGCGAGGTCGACGACGTATGCGGCGAGCTGCTCCTTGTTGACCTTCGGCCGGTCCGCCCAATATTGACCGGTGAATACGGTCATGCCGACCAGCATCTGCGCATAGTATGGCACGCCCTTGGCGGAGAGCTTCCGGCGTTTGAACGCGGCGGTGAGCAGATCCTCCACGCGCAGGCTGATGTCGCCCAGCAGCGAGTTGAACGATCCGGCCGGGTCGGTGGTCGGCGAGTCGCGCACGAGCACCTGGAAGCCTTCGGAGTTCTCCTCGATATAGGTGAGCAGGGCGAGTGCCGCGCGCTCCACGATCTGGCGGGGGTGCGCCTTGGTGTCGGACAGCGCCTCGATGAGCGCATTGGTCAGCTCGCGCATCTCACGGTCGACGATTACCGCGTACAGTCCCTCCTTGCCGCCGAAATGCTCGTAGACGATCGGCTTGCTGACCTTCGCGTTCGCGGCGATCTCCTCGACACTCACCGCCTCGAACCCCTTGGATGCGAACAACGCTCGCCCCACGCGGATGAGCTGTTCGCGGCGTTGCAGCGCCGTCATTCTTGCAGTATTGGCCATGAGCTCCAGTGTAGTGGTCGCGGTGCCTAGCGCCTATACCCCCCGAAATGTTGTCGGGGTCTACGTTTTCGCGGTAGGTCGTGCGGCTGAGGAGAGTCGATCATGAAGACGTATGTGGCCCCGTCGATGATGGTGAGCGAGTTCGACAACCATGACATCGTGTCGTGCGTGTCCTGTTTGATACGTGTTTTCGGTGGCGGTCGCGAGTATTACCACGATGAGGGTGGGGCACCATTGCCCGACTTGTTCTATGTTGAATATCATGGGACCGCTGGCAATCCGGTGCCGTCCGGTATGCCGCTTTATGCATTGGTGGCAGATTTGCCTATACCAGCGTCTTCCCCGGTTCGATATGTAGGGACGACTCAGGGGCAGCGTCTGTGCCAGCAGCCCAATTAGTCGTCGACTTGGCTGCAACAACGCGACGTATGTGGTATTCCGGCAGCTGTCCGTTGCGGTTTTTAGGCTGGAGCCATGGATACGAATCTGATTATCGGCATTGTCGCCGCAGTGGTGATTGTCGTCCTGCTCATTGTGTGGGGCGTAGTACGCGGCAAGTCGCGTAAGAACGAAGTCGTCGGCCGGCCGGCGGAAACCGCAACATCGCCGCGCCAGGCGGGTCGTGCGGGTGAAGAACCCGAGACGGTCGCCGCAACAGTTGACAGGCGGCTTTCTGCTCCCGAAACCGAGGGCGAAACCGCCTCCCCTCGAAGTGAGGGAGAGCGTAAGCCGGTCGAACCGACGCAGGCCGCCCCGGCCAAGCCGGCGGCTCCCGCATATGATGTACCGGAAAAATCCGGCTCGCGCATTCAGCGGCTCAAGGCGAAACTTTCCAAGTCCTCGAATCCGTTCGGCAAGGCGTTGTTCAACATCCTCACCAAAGACAACCTCTCCGAATCCGATTGGGAGGACGTCGAGGACACGCTGCTGCTGGCCGACGTCGGTGCCGAAGCAAGCGAGCAGCTAGTCGGCGAATTGCGCCGCGATGCGCGCATCACCGGCAAGGCAAGCCCCGACGAGGTGCGCGCCACGCTGCGCGACAACCTGCTCGACTTGGTCGGCCGCGACACCGACCGCCGTCTGAACGTCGACAAGCCGGACGCGCACAAGCCCGGCGTCATCATCATGGTCGGCGTCAACGGCACCGGCAAGACCACCACGGCCGGCAAACTGGCTCGACTGTTCGTGGCCGAAAACAAGCAGGTCATGATGGGCGCGGCCGACACCTTCCGCGCGGCCGCCGCCGACCAGCTCGAAACCTGGGGCGCACGCGTCAATGTGCCCGTCGTCCGCTCCGACAAGGACGGTGCCGACCCGGCATCCGTCGCCTTTGAGGCATCCGCCAAGGCCAAGGAAGCGAACGCGGACGTGCTCATCATCGATACTGCCGGCCGACTGCAGAACAAGTCGAACCTGATGGACGAGCTCGGCAAGATTCGCCGTGTCACCGAAAAGAACCTGCCCGTCGACGAAGTGCTGCTCGTGCTCGACGCCACCACCGGCCAGAACGGCATGGCGCAGGCGAAGGTGTTCGCCGAGGCGATCGGCCTCACCGGCGTCGTGCTCTCCAAGCTCGACGGCTCCGCCAAGGGCGGCATTGTCATCTCCGTGCAGAAGGAGCTCGGCGTGCCGGTCAAGCTCGTCGGCCTCGGCGAAGGGCCGGACGATCTCGCGCCCTTCGACCCGGAAGGATTCGTCGACGGCATTCTCGCGTGAGGTTGTTCGCAAACCGTCGGACATGAACCCTGCAAGCCGGCAGTCCACAACGTGGACAGCCGGCTTTTGCATTCCGGAACTGTTGCCTGCGCCGGAATCCGGCCGAAAGCCAAGACCCGCGTCATCGCGCTTTACATGAGCGTAACGTGCCGTAACGTGTTGAAAACTCAGCGAGCGTTGCATATCGTTGTGTTGATTCCCCCTATCAGGGGATGTCAGATGAAGTGGTAACGACCCGCTTCCCGCGCGGTCAAGATGCGCGGCGGCGGGAACGAACAAGAGAGGAAGGTAACGATGGACTCCGGTAATACCGCATGGATGCTCACATCCGCAGCCTTGGTTTTCCTCATGACGCCTGGCGTGGCGTTCTTCTATGGCGGTATGGTGCGCGCCAAAGCCGTGCTGAACATGCTGATGCTGTCGGCGGCGGCCCTGTCGGTCACCGCGGTCGTATGGACGCTGTGGGGCTGGTCGATCGCATACGCCGGCAGCAGCATCGGCGGCATTTTCGGTGACCCTGCGACCGGGTTCCTGCTGAAGGACACGATGGTGTTCGACGCCGGCACCCGTCAGTACACGGCCGCCGGCCTTGCCGCGAACGGCAACAAGTACCCGAGCAGCGTGGACGTGTCGTTCCAGGTCACGTTCGCGATGATCACCGTGGCGCTGATCTGCGGCGCGATCGCCGAGCGCGTGAAGTACAGCACGTGGATGCTGTTCGTGGCGCTGTGGGTCACGTTCGACTACGCGCCGATGGCGCACATGGTGTGGAACAACGGCCTTCTGAGCGCAAAGGGCCCGATCTCCACCGCGATCGGCGCCGCGGCGCATGATTTCGCAGGAGGCACGGTCGTTCACATCAACGCCGCAATGGCGGCCCTTATCATCGTGCTGATCATCGGCAAGCGCAAGGGTTTCGGCACGCAGCCGATTCGCCCGCACAACGTGCCGTTCGTCATGCTGGGCGCGTTCCTGCTGTGGTTCGGCTGGTTCGGCTTCAACGCCGGCTCGGCGTTCGCGGCCAATGGCACCGCTGGCTATGCGTGGATGAGCACGACCGCGGCGACCGCGGCTGCCATGCTCGCCTGGGGCTTCACTGAGAGGATCCGCACCGGTCATTACACGGCTATCGGCGCGGCCTCGGGTATCGTCGCCGGTCTGGTTGCCATCACCCCCGCGGCCGATGTGGTGTCACCGTTGTGGGCCATGGTCATCGGCGCGATCGCCGGCGTTCTGTGCTGCTTCGCATGCGGCCTGAAGTTCAAGCTCGGCTATGACGATTCGCTCGACGTGGTGGGCGTGCATGGTGTCGGAGGTTTGACCGGTACCGTGCTCATCGGCTTCTTCGGCGAGGGCACTGGTCTGCTCGCCGGCGGCGACTGGCGCCAGCTGGCCGTGCAGGTCATCATCGCCCTGTGCGCGATGCTGTACTCCGGCGTGGTGACCGCGATTATCGCGTTCGCGCTGGAGAAGACCATCGGCTGGCGTGTGACCGAAGCCCAGGAGGTCGGCGGCATCGATCTGGCCGATCAGGGCGAACGTGCCTATGATTTTGCTGGTACTGCCAGCTCGGTTCTCAAGGAGGTGAGGTGAGATGAAGCTCATCACTGCCATCATTCAGCCCCATAAGCTCGATGACGTCAAGGAGGCGCTCGCCGCTGCGGGCGTGCACGGTCTGACGGTCTCGGAAGCCAACGGTTACGGCCGCCAGCGTGGCCACACCGAGGTGTACCGCGGGGCGGAATACACGGTCGATCTGATTCCGAAGATTCGCGTCGAGGTGCTGTCCGATGACGCGGACGCGGAGACCCTGGTCGGCGTGATCGTCAAGTCTGCCGGTTCCGGCACGATCGGCGACGGCAAGGTGTGGGTCGCCCCGCTCGATTCCGTGACCCGCGTGCGTACCGGCGAGACCGGCTCCGCCGCGATCTGAAAGCGGCCCGTGGTTCGGCGCTTTCCGCCGGACGCGGGTTATCGGTAAGACAAGTCCCCGCACGCCGTCACCTGACCATGCGGGGACTCTTTATATATATATCGACATCCTTGCCTCCGGTGGCGGAGGGCAAGGATTGAAATTGCTCCCGCTGGCGGGAGCTGGCTCGCGTAGCGAGACTGAGGGTGGTCTTGTGCACCCGGGTGGGTTTGACCACCTCCCGCCGACTCCACCGACAGCCCCCGCCTGCGGGGCGGAATTTGGTGAAGGTGGTGTGTCTTGAGTTCGGCGGTCGATCATCTCAAGCAACGGTTCATGGACATGAGCCAGCCGGATGCTGACGGCGTGTACCGGGGTGGCTCCGCGAAGCGCCGGGCGCGAACGGAGCTCGCCATGGATTGCCTGCGCCGCCTGTGGAGTGACGCGGTGGCCGCGGTGCCGTTCGACGTGCCGTCCACCGGCATCGGATTCGGCGCGGTCGGGTCGCTCGCACGGGGGCAGATTGGCCCGAGCTCCGACCTGGATCTGGTCATCATCTATGAGCCACATACGATCAACGACCAACAGCTCAATGAGCTGACCAACAAACTGTGGTATCCCCTGTGGGACAGCGGCCTTGACCTCGATCAGTCGGTGCGCACGCGGCAGCAGTGCGAGGCCGTGACCGATTCCGATCTGCCGGCCGCTATGGGCTGGCTGGATGTCAAGCCGATCGCCGGCGATACGGCGCTGATTTCGGCGACGGCCACGTCGATTCTGGAACGCTGGCGTCGAGCGGTCCGCAAGCGGCTGCCGGAACTGCTGAATTCGGCGCGCAAGCGACTGGACGAGTTCGGACGACTCGCCTACCTGAACCAGCCCGACATCAAGGAGGCGCGAGGCGGTCTGCGCGATTCGGTGCTGGTCTCCGCGTTGACTGTGTCATGGCTTGCCGACCGACCGCACGGCCGGTATGACGACGAGGTCGAGGCGTTGCTGGACGTGCGCGATTGCATTCATCTGGCTGCCGGCAAGGACGCGAATCGGCTGCTCGCCCCATATCAGGCGCAGGTGGCGGCGATGCGGGGGCTTGCCGACCCGACACTGCCGCCGGGGGAGCGGGAGGCGCGTTCCATCGAGGACTTGCAGACCCGGCTCGCCCGCATAGGCCGACAGATCGCGTTCGCGCTGGATTCCACGGCGTCGCGTGCCGAGCATTCGCTGACGCATGAGCGCCCGCGTTTCTCGTTCTTCCAGATGCTGTCGCCGCGCGGTGGAGGCAGGCGAGAGGCCCCGAAGTTCGAACAGGTCGCGCCCGGCGTGGCCAAGCACGAGCAGGAAATCGTGCTGGCTCCGGGCGTGGAACCGGAGCCGGACCGGTATCTGCCGTTGCGCGTGGCCGCGGCGGCTGCCGAGTTCGAGCTGCCGATCAGCCCGGTCACCTTGCAGAACCTGCGGCGCTGCCCGATCCGCGATTCCGTGTGGGATGATGAGTCGCGCCAACTGTTCGTGCGTCTGCTGGCCTCCGGGCCGGCGCTCATGCGCGTGTGGGAGGAACTGGATTTCGTGGATATACCCGGTCGATGGATGCCTGAATGGCTGGGCATACGCAATCGTCCGAGCGCGTCTGCAGCGCACCGGTATACCATCGACCGGCACAGCGTCGAGGTGACGTCACGGCTCGCGCGGGTTTCGGCGGCGCGAGGCGAGCGGTATGACGACCGTCACTACACGGCGCTGCTATTGGCCGGACTGCTGCATGATGTCGGCAAACGTCCGTTCGTGACCGATCATGCGGCAGAGGGCGCCCGTCACGCCGCGGTGATCATGAAGCGCATGGGATTCGACGCGGACATCGCGCGATGGGTGCGCATCCTGGTGCGGGAGCATCTGACGCTCTCTGAGTTCGCGACCGGCAAGAACCCGAACGATCCGGCCGTGGGGGAGTCGCTCGCCCGTTGCGTGGACCGTGATCCGATGCTGCTGGACATGCTGTATGACCTGACCCGCGCCGACGGGTCGTCGCTCGGGGCTACGGCCGGTGAGGAGATATCCAAGCGGTACGGGTGGAGCCATTGGCGCGAAAGTCTGGTGCGTGCCATGTACAGCGCCGCCCGTGAGAGTATCCGGGTACAGGTTGAAGGTGGCTATGCCGACGTTGACTTCGGCTGACACGGGATTGCCCGCCGCGTCGAGGGCGCGTACCACGACCAGGTCCTGCGGCATGTATTCCTGACCGCCGACCACATAGGTGTCGTTGACCTCTCGCACCCAGCTTTCGAACCCGCGACCGGTCAGGCGCGCGCTGAACTGCTTAGCGGCCTTCTCCCGCACGTCGATCATGCTTTGCTTATCTGTGAGTATTCGGATGTCATCTGATTCGGGGCGGAATCTCCTTCCGCGTGGCGTCTCCCATCTTCGGAAGCCGATGCCATTATCATATGATGCTCAGCTGAGGCAAAGGCGATGTCAAGGTGGGTGTTCCGCAGCGCAGCGAGGGCTGTCGCGGGCCGGTCGTTAGAGGGCGGTCTGACCGAGCCATGATTCGCTGCGTATGCGCAGACCATTGAACAGGCCGCGGCCGCCCATGAGCACGATATTGAACATCGCCCATAGCAGCACGGTCGAGGCCAGGTCGCCGGGCAGCATGGGCGCGGCCGCATCCACGCAGATCGCGGTCAATGCGATATACACCGTCGCGGTCAGTGTGCAGGTAATCGCCAGATAGCGGAAATCGCGGGCGCCGATCAGTATGCCGTCCAGCGCCATCATCCACCCCTGTAGTGGCAGGAACGCACCCATCGTCACCATGCCGGCGGCGACCAGCAACTGGACGTGCGGGTTGGGCGAGAACAGGCGGCCGACGAACAGGCCGGCCACGGCGAATCCACAGCCGATAG
>ENA-OOWV01002070-OOWV01002070.1-human-gut-metagenome-genome-assembly--contig:-NODE-2070-length-11731-cov-7.401593_pt1 | contig 11731 bp, 15 predicted proteins | sample MGYA00241584_ERZ501337 | MGnify/ENA primary metagenome ERZ501337 (study PRJEB25962, sample SAMEA2042744) | human gut metagenome | biome: human gut; feature: human-associated habitat; material: faeces... | reverse complement strand
TTTTTGCTAATAAAATTTCAGTATTTTTTAGTGAAATTTTCAAAAAATATTGACATATATCAGTAAAAATCAGTAATAACGAATATAGAAATTTTTCATAGAAAATTAAAGACTTTCAGACTTTTATTTTCTTTAAAAAAGTCCGTAAAGTCCATATATTGCTATATTTTAAAATTTGACTTTTTCAATGTCCTTCTATATCATCTTAACAAATTCATATTAATTTATTAAAGCATATTTGTATTATTACAAATTTTCTTGATTTTGCTACATTTTTTATATTATATTTTTTTTACACGTTACCACTGTATTCTCTATGGTACTATTACTATATTTAATGTTGAATCATATTTATATTTACTTATTATATCTTGTGAAAAACTTGCTAATTCATTTGGTATTACTATTGTTGTGTATTTTTGTTTTTTTAATTCTTCTATTTTGTTGTCAATTTCTTCTGGTTCTTTTATTTCTTCTATATTCATTCCTAATAATTTTGGGATTTGATAATCTTTTTCTTTTTCATATTTAATAAAGGATATTTTCATTTTAAATCACTTCTTTCATATAATTATTTTGATTCAAAAAAAATCTTTTATTCACATATTATCTCCCCATGCTAAATATAATAAAATAAAAACGGAATTAAAGCACTGTCCCTTAATCCCTAAGCCAAAAACCGTGTCGTTATTTTGACACGGTTCTTTTTATGCACTCTTTAATTCAAGTCTTAACTTATCAGCAATCATCGCTATAAACTCTGAATTTGTTGGTTTTCCTTTAGCTGCTGAAATTGTATATCCAAAGATTTTTTCAACTGTTTGTTGGTCTCCTCTACCCCAAGCAACTTCAATTGCGTAGAGATTTTTACATTGTGTTTTTTAGCAATTTTTAGCTTTTTTTCGTTTTTCTGCAAAAGCAATAAATCATATAATACTTTCAAAAAGTTTATTGCATTATTCTTTATATGTTTATTGCATTAATTGTAGTACATTTTTTATACAAATGCAATAGCAATAAATCACTTTTTTGTTGGCGCGAACACCATAAAAAAATAAAAAGTCAAATATTCAAGTTTTCTCGCAAAAAAAACAAGCAATAGATTTGTTGTCTATTGCTTGTTACTTTTATTTTATGTCTTTCAAGTTACTATGTTTTTTATAGAAAAATATACTTGCTATTACTATTAAATTTATTATAGTTATTATTCCATATTTCAACCCAGCTTTTGGTAAACTTCCTCTTGCAATTGTATTATCTTCCTTTTGTTCTTTTTTTTGTTCTGTTGGTTGTGGTTCTTCTTCATCTTTTGGCTTTTGTTCTTCTTCATCTTCTGGCTTTTGTTCTTCTTGTGGCTGATTTTGTGATAAATAGTTATAATTCATAGTTGCTAGTTTACTTGCATAAATGGTTTTTTCTCCCCTAAATTTTGAATAAGTTACTTTTGCATAAACTAATACATATGCGGTATTCCCTGTTGGGTCATCATATGTCATTTTTCTATTTTCTAATTGTTTCCAGTCATTTTCATTGGATGTAGGTAATTTACTTTTTGTTTCTTGAATTTTATCTGTACATTCTTGATTATAAGTATCAATCATACTATTTATTTGTTCTACTGTTATATTGGAATTTGGTTTTCGAGAAAGCACAATTTGTTCTTCTATATATGTTTTTTTATTCTTCATTTCTTTACTTGCTTCGTCTATCACTTTCAATACTTCTTTAGCCTTTGTGTAATCTAATGGTATGACTTGATATAAAAATTCGTCATATTCTAATACATTGACTGGCATTTCTTCTTCCCAATGCGTCACCTTTTGGGTTGTACTTATATCTGTTGATGAAAATATTTGTCCACGGCTTGCAGTATTTTCTTCATCACCTTCTATAATTACTATGTTATTATATATATCAAAATCTTGCATTTTTTTTATTTCTTGTTTTTCTTGCTCTCCTTCTGCATATACATTATTATATGCTATTATATTAACAATAAATAATATCACAAAAACAATTTTTAATTTCTTCATTTGCTTTTCCACCTTTCAATTCTTTATATGTCGAATTATATCACAACAAATTTTATTTGTATACACTTTTGTGTACTTATTTTAAATATTTTTTTAGTTACAATGTGTAATAGGTGGTAAATATGGCAAAATTAAAAATTGAAAAATCTTCTAAAACAAATGATACTATTACAAGGACAATTCGTATAAGTGGGACAACCTTTGACAAAATCAATGAACTTGCTGAAAAAAACGATTTGAGTTTTAATAGTGTTATAAATCAAATAATTGAATATGGTTTGAATAATTTGGAAGATTAAAAAATTGAAAGGAGTGGGACTTTATTGTTCCACTCTTTCTAATTCTTTTGATAACTTATAAAATGTAGTTCTTTTAGTATTAGTATTTATCATAGTTTGGTTTGCGGTTTGTTTTCCGCTTTTCCACTTTTTCCATTCTTGTATAAATTCTTCCGTTATTTCCGCTTTTGGTCTTCCTAGTTCTTTTCCTTGTGCTTTTGCTACTGCAATTCCTTCCGCTTGTCTTTTCTTTATATTTTTTCTTTCTTGTTCTGAAACAAAAGAAAGAACTTGTAAAATTAAATCGCTTATAAATGTTCCTAAAAGGTCTTTATATTGTGTTGTATCTAGTAAAGGCATATCCAAAACTTTTATATCTGCTTTACATTCTGTTGTTAATTCTCGCCATTCCTTTGTTATTTCTTTGTAATTTCTTCCTAACCTATCAATTGAATGTATTACAAGCAAACTATTTGGGCTATCCTTTAACATTCTTTTAAGTGTTTGATATTCTGCTCTATTAAAATCTTTTCCGCTTTGTTTATCTATAAAAATTCTTTCTTGTGGTATTCCATATTCTAGCATTGCTTGTACTTGTCTATCTTCATTTTGTTCCTTTGTACTAACTCTTACATAACCATATTTTTTTTGTTCCATTTGCAAAACCTCTTTTCTTATTTTCTGTTATTATTATATAGTATATGTTCGTAAAAGTCAATACTTATTTACGAATATTCGTAAAATATTTTTATAAGTTTTATGAACATTATTTTATACTGTTTTTGTATGTTCGTAAAGGTATACAAAAACGAACACTATTGTAGGAACTTATTTTTATACATAATTCTTCCAAGGGGGGCTTATATAATAACTAAATTAATAATAGAATATATTGTTATTAATTATATTGTTATTAATTACATTATTATATTACCCTTAGTTTTTTCTATTCCTCAGCTATTGCATTTCTGTTGATGTGCTTTCTTACACACAAAGGACAACTTGTAACAAAGTACAAGGCGGAACTAATACAAAAGACTTGTAATTAAATACAGTATACCGCCCCCTTAATTGCCATAGTGTCTCCCTATGGTCGATATACGCCTTTTGTAAGTAACGCATAAGTTTAATAAAAAGTTAGCGCGAAAACGGTTAAAATTTCTCTTATATTCACGCGTTACTTTTATTGTTTTAACTTAATTCTTTTGTTTTTCATTTCTCATTTTTCTTGTTTTTGTGCTAAAATTATTATTATTTACATTATTATTATTTTAAATTATTATTATCTTAAATCATTATTTTTTATTTTTCTCTTTTTTCTTTTATGTATTTCTTGCTTTTATTAATTCCATTTTTTTATAATAACTAACTTTATTTTCCATACTATACCTTTTTTTATTACAAAAACCGCTTCTTTTCCCAAAACTAACCCCTACTTAATTATTATAATAATTATATCCTTTTGGTACATTATAATAGTCATAAGAAAAATTTGCAATGTTCATATTATTTACAATTAATTTTGTTGTTGCCTTTATATTTTCTATTTCCATTTGCATTATTTTTTGTGTTTCAATTATTTCTTTTAATAAATTTCTTTCTTCATCATTTTTTTGTATTGGTACTTTAATATTCATTGTTCTTGAAATACTATTTTGTAGTATTCCTTGTAATTGACTATCTAATGATTTCATTTTACGCATAACCCTTTGTGTTCAATTTTTCTTAATTGTTTTTTTATGTTTTCAATATAACTTTCTATATAACATAAGGCTTGTAATTGTTTTGTTTTTGACAAGTTGGCTGTTCCATTAACAAATAAATATATTGTACCTGGTTGCAATTCAATTGCTCTTGCAAGTTGAGCATATTTTAATCCATATTCTTTTCCCTCTTTTATTTTTTCAATAACTTTTTCCTTTTCTAAATCCATTTATTTTTCTCCTATAATATGTTACAAGTTCTTAACTCGTTCATAGATAATGTATCAATAATATATAAATAATATATAAAAAAATTCTCAAATATTCGACTTTTGTTTTTATTTTGTTTTTATATTGTTTTTTTATTTTTCTATAATAATTATAATTCAAATTGTACTGAATTTCAAACATTTTTTTTTTGACAGTGCGTTCGCAAACCGCTTATATTTCCCCTTTTAATTATAATTAATCGCAAACTAAATTTCAAACCTTTGAGTTTTTCCGCGCCTTAAATTATAATAAATTTACATTGATTTTTTTATTGTTTTTGTTTGTTTTGTGTTATTTTTCTTCTTCCTTCCGCTTCTCGTAGTAGATTTCAAAATACATTTTTAGAGTATATTTTTCTATTTTAGAGTATATTACACTATTTTTAGAGTAAATCACTCTACTCGCAAACTATTGAGAGAGTAAGAGTTTATCATATTTTAGTTTTATGTTAGAGTATAGTACTCTAATATAGAATATATTACTCTATTTTTATATTCTATTTTAGAGTTTTTTACTCTATATTAGAGTTTATATTTCTATTATACTGTGTTTTTTTATCTTTTTTGGTAATATTATGTCATAATTTGTAAAAAGAAAGGGTTGATATTATGAAAGTAGTTCTTGATACTGCAACTAAACAAGCAATTTGTCCACCAGAATTTTTCGAAAATGTAAGAAAAATAAACGATGCAAGCGAATTAACTGGAAGTACAAAGAAGTTAACTAGTGAAGATTATTTACAAAAGATTATAAATGAATGTTCAAAGGTTATTGTTAATAAAAGCGATATAACAAAGAGGAGAGGCTCAAAAAAAAAATAGAAACGGAAACAGTAGGTAATTTAGTAATTGAACCTATAAAAAGAGATTTTAAATTTTAGATAGGTATATTCGCCTATCTTTATTTATAGCAAAGGAATGTAAGTACTATGAATTATAATGATATTATTAAAAGTTTGAGGGTACAAAAGTTTTATACACAACAATATGTTGCTGATATACTAAACATTTGCCAAAAGACTTATAGTGATTACGAACTAGGTTATACTAGAATACCTATTGAAAGTTTAATTACACTTGCAAAATTGTATAATGTAGATATGAACTATATTTGCGGTATTAGCAAAGTAGCAAATGATTACCCAAAAGAATAGTAAAATAAACGCGCGAAAAAGTCAAATATTCAAGTTTTCGCGCGTTTCTTATATTGTTTTTACTTTACTTTAATTGTAATAAGTATATCATTATCACAATACACTTGTAACAAATTATTTTCCTCATTTGAGGTCATTTTATAATAAAATGATAAATTTATATGGATACAGTTATTTTTTGCCTTATCGTGCATTGTGATAATATTTGACTTATAAGGTATTTCATAATCCATATTTTCTAGTAGCATTTTTCCTTGTAAATTTCCTTCTAATTTTACAATGACAGTTTTCCCTTTTAGTTCTGCAATTATTTCAAAAAATTCTTGCTCTTTTATTTTTCTCATATCCTTGTACCACCTTTCCTTAATTTTTTAATACATTTTCATTTTAACATATTGGTCATTATCTAGTTGTATTTCGTATTCTTCCGCTTCTGTATTGATTTTTATATCAGTTGCAATATATATATCAATTATAACTTGCTTATCTGTTAGTCTGTCATATAATTGTATACGGTCTTTTGTTTTTAAGTATCTATATTTTGGCTTATGTAATGCAAATTTTATCGTAACCGCGCCAACTGTTTCAAAATCAATGGCTTTCCAGTTTTCTTTTTCTAGTATTGTTATTAGTTCTTTTATTTTTTTATCTATTATATTCATTTTTTTAACAACCTTTCTATACTCTCTTTAAATTCATAAGAGGAGAATGTTTTTGATATTGTTTTCTTAAATCTTCTGTTTGTAAATCTAAATAACATTCTTCTGTTACTTTTACACTTGAATGTCCTAAAATCTTTGACAATGTATAAATATCGCCACCATTCATTAAAAATCTTTTTGCAAAATTATTTCTTATCAAGTGTGGGTGTATATCTTTATTACCAATTCTTTCTCCATAGTTTGTAAAATTGCTTTCAAAACTGCGTTCTAACAACTGCGTTCCCCTTATCGTACAAAATAAAAATTCACTTTCCTTATATCTATCTCTATATTGTAGCCATCTTCTTAATTCTGTCGCCATTTGCATAGAAAAAAATACATATCTGTCTTTTTTTCCTTTTGTGTTTTCTGCTGGTAAAAATATTGTTCTTTCATTAAAATTTATGTCTGTTTCGTCCCTTATTAGTAAACATTCTCCTATTCTCATTCCAGTATCAAAAACTAGTTGTGTGATAACATAGTCCCTATATTCGTGAAACTTTGATAAATCAAAACATTTTAACAATTTATTAAAATCACTATCTTTTAAATATCCCTTTACTTTTCGCGGTGTTCTTGTTGGCTTAATTTTTCTCATTGGATTTACTTTAATCAACCTATTGTCATACATATAATTAAAATATACCCTTAAATTTCTTGTATAGTTATTAACTGTTGCAATGCTTACCTTTTTTCCAAAATCTTGTCTATTTTGTGGATTATTAAATCTTTTCGTACTATCATTTGCAACTACTGTATATTTTCCCCTTTCCTTAACATTAGTCAAATAATTCTTAATCGTTTGTTCTTTTACTTGCTCTGTACTTGTAATTTTACATTCATCTTGCAAATACCTTACAAATAATCTTAATGTCTGCTCATAACTACATATTGTCTTTGTTGACAAATTTTTGTAATCACAATAATTGATAAAATCGTCTACTTCTAAATCAATTTTTTCCATAATAAAAAACCTCCAATTTTTATTGATATTTTCCAAACATATATTTTGAATAATACTCAATAAATCTTGAAAGTTTATTGCATTCTACTAAAATGATTTGTTGCATTGAGAGAAGATTTTTCACTAATTCCAGTGCAAGTAATACCTATAAATTTTAATTTATTGCTATTGTCCAATTTATAAAAACCGCTTCTAGAAAGGCTTTGCTCGTTTTTTATGCACTCTTTAATTCTAATCTTAATTTATCTGCAATCATTGCTATAAATTCGCTGTTAGTTGGTTTTCCTTTAGCTGCTGAAATTGTATAACCAAAAATATTCTCAACTGTTTTTTGATCACCTCTACCCCATGCAACTTCTATAGCATGACGAATTGCACGTTCAACACGGCTAGGAGTTGTATTAAACTTCATTGCAATTTTAGGATATAAACTTTTCGTTATCTGATTAATAACATCAATATCATTAACAACCATAATAATTGCTTCACGCAAATATTGATATCCTTTTATATGTGCAGGAACACCAACCTCATGAATTATATTAGTTACAAGTGCCTCCAAATTTTCTTGATTTTTGATGCCATCTGCTGGTATTTCAACATATTGTGGTTTTATCTCTCTCGTAATGAAACTATCAGTACTTTTATTTGGTATAAAATTTTTTAATTCCTTTATTCTTTTTATTAATAATTCTATATCAAAAGGTTTTACGACATAATATTCTGCACCCAACCCAACGGCTTTTTGTGTAATTTTATCTTGACCAACTGCTGAAAGCATAATACACATTGGTTTTTTATCACATTTTATTATATTTAATTTTTCCAATACACCTATTCCATCTAAATGTGGCATAATTACATCCAATAACGCTACATCTGGCATTATATTTGTTATCATATCAATTGCTTCTTCACCATCTTTTGCTATTCCAATAACCTCCATATCATCTTGCTCCTGAATATATTTTGCTAATGTTTGAGCAAATTCTTGATTGTCATCTGCAATTAAAATTGTTGTTTTTTCTTTCATAAATTTTCCTCCCCATTTCATCCACCCTTTTCATTTGTTTTATGTTGATTATCTTTTGTAACCTTTCATTACCAACAAATTAAAGAACTGTAAATTTTTTACAGTTCTTATTATAATACCTATTTTCATTCTTTTCAATTTATTTTTCCAAATATTTACAAAAGTACTAATTTATTATACTTTTATCTATTAATTTTTTAGATAAAAACTTTAATTTTATCAAATTAACTTTTTTTGTATTAAAATCCTCAATTAATCTTTCTTTATTACATTCTTCTAACTGGATTTTACAAATAATTTTCTCTGAATAATCATAATCTTTTATATAAATATTGCTTTTTTTACAATAATATTTAAAAGACTCCAAATTATTATATTCCAACTCTGCCTCAGCCTCTAAGCCAATACACTTTGTAATTTTTTCCGCAACATTTATTGCTTCTAATGTAGCATCAGAATATGCTCTAACTAAACCACCTGTTCCAAGCAATATTCCTCCAAAATATCTAGTTACAATTACTAAAATATTCCCCAAATTGTTTTTTTTCAAAATGTTTAACATTGGACCACCAGCAGTTCCTGATGGCTCACCATCATCACTTGATTTTTCTATTATTTGTTCATCTTCTATGACTCTATATGCCACACAATTATGTCTTGCATCATAATATTTCTTTTTAATTTTTTTTATGCACTCTTCAGCTTCCCTTTGATTTTCTACTCTTATCAAATTACATATAAATTTTGATTTTTTCACAACTATTTCAGTCTGTACATTTTCTCTAATTGAAATAAAATTTTCCATATTTTATCTCACTTCCTCCTTAAGTTTAAGTCCTAATACACATCATTACCTGCAGTATATCCTGTAGAATACGCAATCTGAAGATTAAATCCACCAGTATATGCATCAACATCAATTATCTCACCAGCAAAATATAAACCATCAACCAATTTAGATTCCATTGTTTTGGGATTTATCTCTTTAATATTTATTCCCCCACTTGTAACTATAGCCTCATCAATAGGTCTAAATCCTTTTATAGTAACTTCAAAATTCTTTAATAAATTGACAAGTCTATGTCTTTCTTTTTTGTTAATTTCATTAACTTTTTTATCAGGATTTATTCCACTTTTTTCAATAATTACTGGAATCAATTTTTGTGGCAACAATTTATCTAAACTATTTTTAAAATTTTTATTTTTAAATTCATCAAAATCTCTTAATATTCTCTCATCTAATTTTTCTTCTGATAGTGCTGGTTTAAAATCAATAGATAAAACAATCTTTTTATTTTTAAAAAGTTCATCAATATTTTTGTATCTTACTAAACATGCTGAACTGCTTAAAATTGTAGGTCCAGACACACCAAAATGAGTAAATAACATTTCTCCAAAATCTTGATATATAATTTTATTATTCTCTTTATTTTTTAATTCTATATTTACATTTCTTAAAGATAAACCTTGTAAATCTTTACACATATTTTGTTCAAATGCTTCTAAAGGTACTAATGATGGTCTAATTTTAGTTACTGTATGTCCTAATTTTTTTACTAATTCATATCCATCCCCTGTTGAACCAGTTAATGGATAACTTTTACCACCAGTTGCCAATATTACTTTATCTGCCTCAAAGATTTTAATACTATTTTTATTCTTATCTTTGCTATAAGTATTAACTCTGTTATTTTCTTGATTTTCTACGGTCTTCACCTTCAATTTTCCGTTTTCATCTTTTGGAATAATTTCAGTAACTTGCATATTATATTCAATTTTAACATTTAATTCTTTCAATTTTTTAGTAAAACATTTTAAAACATCTAAAGACTTATCTGTTACAGGAAACACTCTATTTCCTCTCTCTTCCTTTACATCTAAACCTTCTCTTTCTAAAAAATTTATTATATCATTATTGTTATAATTTTTAAAAGCACTATACAAAAACTGACCATTGCCCGGTATATTCTGTATAAATTCATCAATTGGTAAAGAAGATGTTATATTACATCTTCCTTTACCTGTAATCAAAAGCTTTCTTCCAAGTCTTTCTTTTTTCTCTAATAAAATTACATTGTTTCCATTTTCAGCAGAGGTAATTGCTGCCATCATTCCAGCAGGGCCACCGCCAATTACTATTACATTCATATTTTTCTCCATTTCCTTTTCAATGTAAAAGCCAAAATTGTAATTATTTTTCAACCCCCATTTTTTGAATTGCTTTAAGAATTCCAAACTTACCATACTCATAAGTAAGTCCTCCTTGCATATACGCAATAAACGGCTCACGAATTGGTCCATCACAACTCAATTCAATTGTTGAACCCTCTGTAAATGTCCCAGCTGCCATTATAACCTTATCTTCATAACCACCCATATCACTAGGAAATGGAATTACATTTGAATCTATTGGTGAACCCATTTGAATTCCTTGACAGAATTTCACCAAATTTTCTTCACTTCCAAGTTTAATTGTTTGGACAATATCTGCTCTTACTTCATCATATTTTGGTTCAACATCATATCCCAATTTTTCTAATATTTTACTTGCAAATATTGCTGTTTTTACACTAGATGCTACAACTTGTGGCGCAAAGAATAAACCTTTTAGCAATTGTGTATTTTGTCCTAATGATGGACCTATTTCTTTTCCAATTCCAGGTGCTGTTAATCTTTCTGCACATAGCTCTATTAAATCTTTTCTACCTACTATATAAGCTCCAGATGTTGCAATTCCAGCTCCAAGATTTTTCATTAATGAACCTACTGCTATATCTGCTCCAATTTCTATTGGTTCTTTATCTTGTACAAATTCTCCATAGCAATTGTCTACCATAATTATTACATCTTTATTAACTTCTCTAATTGCTTTTATTGCTTTTTCAATTTTGTCAATTGTCAAACTTTTTCTTGTTGAATATCCTCTTGACCTTTGAATTTCAACTAACTTTACATCTTGTCTTTTTAGTCTTTCTTGAATTGTTTTTATATCAAAATCATTTTCTATAAGTTCTATTTGTTCATATTTAATACCAAATGCTTTCAATGAGCTTTTACTTTCTGTATCATTACATCCTATAACAGTTTGAAGTGTGTCATATGGTTCCCCTGTAATACTTATCATTGTGTCATTTGGGCGTAATAATGCAGATAAAGTTATTGCTAACGCATGTGTTCCTGATATGAATTGAGCACGCACTAGTGCATCTTCTGCTTTAAATACTTTTGCATAAATTTCTTCAATTTTGTTTCTTCCTGGCTCATCAATTCCATATCCTGTTGATGAATTTAAATGCATTTCTTGTAAATTACACTCTTGGAATGCTAATAGAACTTTCATACTATTCTTTTCACATATTTCGTCCATTGTTGCAAATTGTTCTTTTATTTCTTCTTCAACTTCTTTTGATAACTTTTCTAATTCTGTATCAATTCCTAATTTTTCTAACATATTTTTACCTTCTTTTCTCTTATTAATCTATTATATTTTACTATATTTTCTAATAAAATGCAATTAATTGTTTCAATTCAAAAGAATAAGTTGTTACTTTATAATGGTTTCTTATGGTAGATAGGAAGATAATAGTATTTGCAAT
>ENA-OOWV01002067-OOWV01002067.1-human-gut-metagenome-genome-assembly--contig:-NODE-2067-length-11743-cov-2.827515_pt1 | contig 11743 bp, 8 predicted proteins | sample MGYA00241584_ERZ501337 | MGnify/ENA primary metagenome ERZ501337 (study PRJEB25962, sample SAMEA2042744) | human gut metagenome | biome: human gut; feature: human-associated habitat; material: faeces... | reverse complement strand
CGTTGGCAGCGGCAGCATGCACAGTGCCGCCGCTGTAAGGCAGGTTGCCATTAGTCCTTTTAGTTTGCCCATGGTGTTTTACCGTTTATTTCTGTTCTGCGTTCTGCTGCATGGGGCTTAAGGCAAAGTCTGTCATTTTGTTTTCTTTGTTGAAGGCAAAGGTGATGCTTACAAGTTTTTCTTTGCTGAAAGAGCCTATGTAGGTTACGTAGTCTACGTTGTCATAACGCTGGAAGGAGTAGAATTTGCTTTCTTTTAATCTGCCGAAGCGTTCCTGTACTTGTTTTTTAAGTACGTCATAGGCTTGTTCTGTTACTTTGGCTTTTAATGTGTCGTCAAAGCCGCTCGCAAACTGGTTGTAGGCAGGCGCTTCCAGAGTAAAGGCTGCTACAAAATTTTCTGCCGCGCGCTGTTCTTTGTTAAGGTCGCCGCCGTCTGCTGCAAAGCCTATGGCTGCTATGGCAAGGGTAAAAATTGCGGTTAGGGTTAAGATGAGTTTTTTCATGCTTCTTCCTTCTTTCTGCTATGTAAGTATTTTAGATTAAACCATTTACTGCTTTATTTTTACGATGTTATTTTTATTTTATTTCATCTGTATATACTACCGGTTATGCTGTGACGGCAGTATATAGTTTAATATGCAGTTAGTTATAGTAATAAAGGCGGGTTTATACCCGCCTTTATTAACTTTAGAACTCGTTTGCTGTTTATGCTGTTTTAAACAGTTTCTTTGTTAAGCTGCTTATTTAGCTGCTTCTGCCTGTGCTGCGCGTTCTGCTGCAAGTTTGGCATGGCGTTCCTGCTGTGCTTTAATTTTTGCTTCTTTGGCAGCTTGTTTCATTTCTTCTGCTTTTGCAAGTTTAGCTTCTTCTGCTCTTCTTACATCTGCTTCTGCCTGTGCTTTTTTAATTTCTGCTACTTTTTCAGGAGATTTGCGGCCAAATTTCCAGGTTGCACCAATGCCGCCCATTACTTCGTCGCCGCTGGTAGATACGGACAGGCTCAGCATGAAGTCACGGTTCGGGTAATGGAACAGACCCAAAGCTGCGCCGGTTTCATCTCTGTACTGGCCAATGCCTACTGCTACTTCTGTCGGAGCGGCAGGGTCATAACCCATGGTACGCAGGTTTGCAATTGCTGCTGCCATTGCGCCTACTTTATCAATGCGGTCTTCCAGTTCGCCTACGCGGTTGTTCAGTTCGCTTACGCCCTGTTCAAGGTTGCCTACGCGGTCAGCAGTTTCAGAAAGACTTACTCTATCAGCTGTACCTTCATTGATTACAACATCATGGTCGCTGATAATAGTTTTGTCAGCAATGCTTACACCGTCTTTGGAAACAGTGGTTCCGCCATTGCCACCAACATTTACGCCGTCAGCAGTTACACTTGTTTGTCCGCCAACATTCAAGCCTTCGTTATCCAGCGTAGTATTACCGGTTACTACTTTATCAGCAGTTACAGTTCCACTTTCTAAACCTACGCCACCAATGTCGGCCTTGTCTGCTTGAAGATTATCAAAGTAGCCGTTAGTAGCATCAACTGTTGTATCAGTAATAGTGGTATGCTGTCCGCCAGCAGCGCCAACAGTAATACCATTTTCATCAAAGTGGGAATTACCAATATTACCTTTATCTGCGCTAATTTCTCCAGTTGTTACTTTATCAAAGTTGCCGTTTGTGCCGTTTACATCGCCCGCAGCGGTAATATTGCCGTCTACATTTTCATTTCCGCCAGCACCGGTTTCAGTATTGTCTTTAACAACAAGGTTGCCATCAATAGTGGTTGTGCCAGTTTCCTTATCATAGCTGATACCTTGAGTTTTATCTTCAACATTTTGAACTCTATCAGTTAATGCGTCTAAATTGCTATTAATAGCATTTACATCAACTCTTAAAGTTCCAATATCCTTTGCATTCCTATCTACATCAAAACGCAAACCATTTACATCTGTGCGCAATTGTGATACATCTGTGCGCAATTGTGATACATCTCCGCCAACAGTTCCTAACGTTTCATCCATTTGAGAAATGTCATAACCGCCAACTAAAACTTGGTCGTCATTAGTTGCAAGTGTTACACCATTAAAATCAGCCGCAGTAATGCTGCCAGTAGAAGCATCAAGATGAATCATTTGTGTGCCATTACCAGTTATACCAACTGCAATATCGCCAGTTGCGCCATCAATAACTGTTTTAGCCTGTCCACCAAGCTCGCCACCTACAGAAATTGTACCAACTGTACTTAAATTACCAGTAGCAGGGTCAATCCACATGGTATTGGTACCGTCAGTCTTAGAGGTATAAATCATTGTTGCTCCAGGTGCAACTTCCCTCATTCTTAAATTGCCAGAAGCACCGTTCACTGTAAGTTCTTTAGCCGTTACAACATTACCATCTTGAATAGTTCCATTAATGTTGGCTAATTGTTTATAGCTAAGCTCAGCAGTTTTTCCTTCATGACCCTTTAATGTAATATAAGCGCCTTTATCGTCACTATTTACAAGTCCTTTAAAAGTTACGTTACCATCCATCAATGATACATCATTACCAAAATAGCTTTGTCCAATCCATGAACCACGTTCAATTCTAACCTGCCCTACTTCAATAAATCCACCACTTTTAGAAGAAATTTTATTAGTAATAACTTCATTAGCAGTAGCGCTATTGATATCAAGATCTGTACCTTTTATAGCCATAGCTAATTGATCGGCACTAACACTAAACATACCAGTAATTTTAAGATTGTCTGGATCTGTTCTGTCTAAATAAATACCATCATTTGGAAAATCACCGTCAGAATTAATGGTTACAGCTAATCCTCCATTTTCAGTATTAACGTCAATTTGACCTGCTAATACCGGACTTGCATAAATACCTGCCATTACACCGGCACATAATGCCATTGCTAAAATTTTAGATTTTTTGCTTTTTGCCATCCTTATCACCTTTCCCGTGGTTTTATTTAAAAGCGTGCGCCTTTAAATACCTTTTCTCTGTAAGCCGTCCGGGAATGTTACCGCGGCGTTTCATTCCGCGGGCGGTTTGCAGGCTTTAAGTTACAAGGCAGACTCTTCCACCTTTATACAAAAATTATACCACGTTCTTCCCCCCCGGCAAGACCTTACTTTAACTTTGTGTCTTTCTTTTACGTATCTTGCCAACTGGTAACCAGGTTTGTGTTAATCCGCTCTTTTTTATTTTTTACAAATTTTTTCAACAAACTCTTTACAAACTGCCAGGCCTTCGGTTATAATCTTGCTTACGCCGATTTTTGGGTGCGCACCGCTAAACGGCTTATTACTTTAACAGGGGGTTTATTTTTTGACGAATTATTTAAACAGAAAAAACTTTTTATTTACTGATGCGGTGCCTAAAACGCCAAAGCCAAAATCTGCCGTGCCGGAAATGGATATTATTCCTAAAACCGTACGCCACAAAACTTTTACCACATTGGCAAATAAAACAAAAAGTTTAATTACTGCCGCCCAAAATGGCAATAAACAGGCTTTGGAACAGCTTTGCCTTGCTTTTGAGCCATTGTTCCGCAGTGAAATGCGCCGCGATATGTTTTACAATGCCCTTGGCTTTGAGGAGGGGTTAAGCCTTGCAAGGTTAAAGTTTATTGAGCTTGTATTAACATACAACGGCGCTGATTACGAGCATTTTGCAGGGTATGTTAGGTGCCGTATTCACTTTGCGCTGTACGATGAAGTGAAAAAAGTATGGGCGGATGAAAATAAAAAAGCGCCCCTGCCCGATAGTGAGGCAGAAGGCGCTGAGTTCAGCGACGATGTTATTGAACGTGAGGAATTAAGTATTTTATTAAGATTAGCGCTTAATAAGTTAACTGCCAAACAGCGGCAGACTATTGAAGCGCTTTACATAAATGGTTACAGCGGCAGGGAAGCTGCCGAGCTGTTGAACTGCTCGCCTGCCATGGTTACCAAGCACCATAAGCAGGCATTAAAAAACTTACGCAGCAATATTGCGTAACTTAGATTTTTCTTTATAAAAACGATATGCTCCCATTAGCTTTCCGGAAGTTTTATTTTTAACTGCCGGTTCTAACGGGAGCATATTTTTTATTATTTTACCAAACGGCTACCATGCCGTCGGCGCGGGGTTCTGTTGCGCCAACAAGCACACCGTCATCATTGCGCCAAATCATCTGGCCGCGGCCAAAATCAATAAAGTCGTCGGTTACGATAAGTTCGTGCCCGCGGGCGCGCAAAGCGTTAATTAATTCTTCGCCAACGCCTGCTTCAACCATAACTTTTTTGCCTTCAATCCACTGCCAGCGCGGGCAGTCCAGTGCTTCCTGCGGGTTCATGCCAAAATCAATTACGTTGTGGATAACCTGCAAGTGACCCTGCGGCTGCATGTAACCGCCCATTACGCCAAACGGGCCAACGGCTTTGCCGTCTTTTGTTAAAAAGCCCGGTATAATGGTATGATATGGTTTTTTCAGCGGTACAAGGTAATCGTCGTGCTGCGGGTCAAGCGTAAAGCCGGAGGCCCTGTCGTTAAAGGCAATGCCGTAATCGGGCACAACTATGCCGCTGCCAAAGCCCTGAAAATTGCTTTGGATATATGAAACCATATTGCCTTCGCCGTCTGCCGTACACAGATATACCGTACCGCCGCAGAAGGGATTGCCAGGCTTGGGCATAATTGCCTCTTCGCCAATAAGTGCGCGGCGTTTTGCCGTATATTCATCACTAAGCAGTTCTTTAACCTGCGCTTTCATATAGCGCGGGTCGGCAACGTATTTTCTGCCGTCGGCGTAGGCAAGCTTCATGGCTTCAATTTCGTGGTGCAGGTTTTCGGCACAGTCTTTGCTGCCATATTCAAAACCTTTTAAAATATTAAGCGCCATTAACGCCACAATGCCGTGCCCGTTAGGAGGCAGTTCCCATACGCGGTAACCGCGGTAATCAATGCTGATTGGCTCTACCCATTCGGCACGGTAAGCAGCTAAATCGCTTTTGCGGATATAGCCGCCTGTGCTGCGCGAAAATTCATCAATTCTATCTGCAATTTCGCCACGGTAAAAGGCTTCGCCGTAGCTATCGGCAATAAGGCGCAGCGTTCTGGCCTGTTTGGGCAGTTTGGCAACTGTACCGGCTGCAGGCGTTACGCCGTTTTGAGTAAAAGTATCAAACCAGCCTTTAAAGGCCGCGTTATTTTTATACGGAGCAAAAACGCCAAGCCCTTCATGCCATAAGCGGCTGATAACCGGCGATACCGGGTAGCCGTTTTCTGCATATTCAATCGCCGGTGCAAACAGTTCGGCAAAAGGCAGTTTGCCAAAGCGTTTGTGCAGTTCTGCCCAGGCAGATACCGCACCCGGAACCGTTACCGATTCCCAGCCGCGCTCGGGAATTGCCGTTTTATCTTTTAATGCCGCACAATCCGGTGTTAAAAGTTCAGGCGCATAACCGCTGCCGTTTAAGCCGTATAATTTGCCGCCAATCCACACCTGGGCAAAGGCATCGCTGCCAAGCCCGTTGCTGGTGGGCTCTAAAATTGTAAGCGCAATGGCGGTTGCAACAGCGGCATCAACGGCGTTGCCGCCTTTTTTAATCATATCAAGCCCGGCCTGCGCTGCCAGCGGCTGGCTGCTGCAAACCATGCCCTTTGTGCCGTACATTACGCTGCGGCGCGAAGGGTATTTATATTGTAAGGGATTAAAACCAAAATCCATTTTATGCGCCCCTGTTTATTTGCTGATGTTGTAGAAAACATCCATTCCTTTATATTTGGCTGCGCTGCCAAGGTCTTCTTCAATGCGCAGAAGCTGGTTGTATTTTGCCACGCGGTCAGTTCTTGCCGGTGCGCCGGTTTTAATCTGGCCTGCGTTAACGGCAACTGCAATATCCGAAAGCGTGGTATCTTCCGTTTCGCCGCTGCGGTGAGAAATAATGCAGGTGTAGCCTGCGCGTTTGGCGGTTTCGATAGCGCGGAAGGTTTCGGTAAGCGTGCCAATCTGGTTTACTTTAATGAGGATTGCGTTGCCGACGTGTTTTTCGATGCCTTCTTTAAGGCGCGCTTCGTTGGTTACAAACAGGTCGTCGCCAACAAGCTGAACTTTTTTGCCAAGGCGTTTGGTAAGTTTTTTCCAGCCGTCCCAGTCATCTTCAGCAAGGCCGTCTTCAATGGATATAATAGGATATTTTTCGCACAGCATGGCAAGATAGTCAATCATTTCTTCGCTGGTTTTTACAACGCCTTCGCCAGCCATGTCATACTTGCCGTCTTTATAAAATTCGCTCGAAGCAACGTCAAGAGCCATAACAATATCTTTGCCGGGTTTGTAGCCTGCTTTTTCAACGGCTTCCAAAATAACGGCAATGGCTTCTTCGTTGGATTTCAAATCCGGGGCAAAGCCGCCTTCGTCACCCAAACCGGTGCCAAGGCCTTTTTCCTTTAAAAGGGATTTAAGAGTATGGTAAATTTCAACGTTCATGCGCAGGCATTCGGTAAAGGATTTTGCACCAACAGGCATAATCATAAATTCCTGAATGTCTACGTTGTTATCGGCATGCTGGCCGCCGTTTAAAATGTTCATCATCGGCACGGGCAGTTCCTGTGCAGCTACGCCGCCAAGGTACAGGTACAGCGGCAGCCCGCAGGAGTTGGCTGCGGCTTTGGCAACTGCCATGGATACGCCAAGTACAGCGTTGGCGCCCAGTTTGCCTTTATTGGGGGTGCCGTCAAGGCGGATGAGCATTTCGTCAATTTCAGTCTGGCGGGTTGCTTCAAGGCCAATCAAAGCCTCTGCAATAACATCGTTAACGTTATCAACTGCTTTGCTTACGCCTTTGCCGCCATAGCGTTCTTTATCGCCGTCGCGCAGTTCAACTGCTTCATGTGCGCCGGTAGATGCGCCGGAAGGTACGGCTGCGCGGCCGACAGAGCCGTCTTCCAGCCATACTTCAACTTCAACGGTCGGGTTTCCGCGCGAATCGAGTATTTCTCTTGCGTAAACTTCGGTAATCATTGCCATGAGTTTTTCACCTCTGATTATTTTACTTTTCTATCAGGCTGTGCCCTGTCATTTCTGCAGGCTGCGCTATGCCCAAAAGTTCCAGCAGCGTCGGCGCTATATCTGCCAAAATGCCTTCATGCAGTTTCGGCCTGCCTGCCGATACCATTAAAAACGGCACGGGGTTAGTGGTATGCGCCGTATACGGCTGGTTAGTTTCTCCATCATACATTTTTTCAAGGTTGCCGTGGTCGGCAGTTATACAAACAGCGCCGCCAATTGCAAGCACTTTTTTTACTATTTTACCGGCACAGGTATCTACCGCTTCCATTGCCTTAACGGCAGCATCCATTACGCCGGTATGACCAACCATATCTGGGTTGGCAAAATTTAAAATAACAACATCATATTTATCTTCGTCAAGCAGAGTTAAAAGCTTGTCCGTCACTTCATAGGCGCTCATTTCCGGCTGCAAGTCGTAAGTGGCAACCTGCGGCGACGGTATAAGCACTCTGTCCTCCAGCGCGTTTGGAGTTTCCACGCCGCCGTTAAAAAAGAACGTTACATGCGCATATTTTTCCGTTTCGGCAATGCGCAGCTGGCGCAGATTATTTTTTGCCAGAACCTCACCCAAAGTATTAACAAGCGTTTCCGGCGGAAAAGCCACCGCGGCATCAATAGTTGCATCATACTGAGTCATGCAGACAAACGCCACATTTAATTTAACGCGTTCAAAACCGGCAAAGTCATTGTCCGTAAAGGCGCGTGTAAGCTGCCTTGCCCTGTCCGGGCGGAAGTTATAAAATATAACGCCGTCGCCGTCTTTTACGCGGCTGTCATTTTCGGAAGCAACAACAAACGGTTCAACAAATTCGTCGGTAACACCGGCAGCATAACTTGCTTCAATGCCTTCAGCGGCAGAAGCAAAAGTTTTTCCGCTGTGCAGCGTTATGGCATCATAAGCCTTTTGCGTACGCGCCCAGCGTTTGTCGCGGTCCATGGCGTAATAACGCCCGCTGACTGTTGCAATTTCGCCGCAGCCTGTTTCGTCAATAACTTTTTGCAGGCGTTCAATATAAGTCAGTGCGGTACTCGGACCAACGTCACGGCCGTCTAAAAACGCATGCACGTAAACTTTTTCAAGGCCGTTGGCTTTCGCCATTTTTAAAAGCGCCCACAAATGGCTTTCGTGGCTGTGTACGCCGCCGTCGCTTAAAAGCCCCATTAGATGCAGTGCGCCGCCGTTTTGTTTTACCCGCGCCATACATTCAAGAAGCGCTTTGTTTTGCAGCAGCGTGCCTTCTTCGCAGGCTTTGGTAATACGCGTCAGTTCCTGGTACACAATGCGCCCGGCGCCGATATTTAAGTGCCCTACTTCCGAGTTGCCCATCTGCCCTTCCGGCAGCCCTACCGCATTGCCGGAAGCTAAAAGCCTTGTATGCGGGTAAGTTTCAAAAAGGCGGGAAAGCTCCGGCGTTTTTGCTTTTTTAGCCGCATTATAAGGCCCGGCCGGGGCAATGCCCCAGCCGTCCAAAATCATAAGCATTACAAGTTTCATGTTATCCTCACACACTGCGTACAATAGCACTGAAGCTGTCTGCTTTCAGGCTTGCGCCGCCAACCAGTACGCCGTCAATTTCGCCCTGCACAAAATCGGCAGCATTCTTTTCGGTTACGCTGCCGCCGTACAAAATACGTACTTTGCGCGCAACTTCTTCCGAAAAGATTTTTTCTATCTTGCTGCGGATAAGCACGGCAACTTCCTGTGCATCTGCCGCCGTTGCAGCATTTCCGCTGCCAATGGCCCACAAAGGCTCATAAGCAACAACCATGTTTTCTGCTTCCTGGGCGGTAATGCCTTTTAATGCGTTTTGCAGCTGCATGCTTATTTTACGGGAGGTTTTGCCTTCCGCGCGTTCTTCGGCATTTTCGCCAACGCAAAGCACAGGTTTCAGGCCGTTTCTGTATGCAGCACGCAGTTTTTTGGCAACGGCAACTTCGTTGTCGCCAAACAGCGTACGGCGTTCGGAATGGCCGATAATTACATATTCCGCGCAGATATCGGCAATCATTTTGCCGGAAACAGCACCGGTGTAAGCGCCTTCATCTTCCCAGAAAATATCCTGCGCGCCATAGCCGACATGTTTGCCGTCGATAGCATCGGCAACGGTTTCCAAAGCAGTAAACGGCGGGAAAATAACAACTTCGTTCAAAGTTCCGTTCGTTTCTTCTACAATGCTTTCTGCAAGTTCTACCGCTTCGCCGACGGTTTTGTGCATTTTCCAGTTGCCTGCAACCATTTTGCGGCGCAGGTCATCCAATGCGGCAATACCGGGCAGCACTTTGCCTTCCAGATATTCAAGGCTTGCACCGCCGCCGGTAGAAATATGGCTTATTTTAGAAGCAAGGCCCGTCTTTTCAATAGCGGCAACACTGTCGCCGCCGCCTACAATGCTTACAGCCTTGCTCTTGGCAACTGCTTCGGCAACAGCTTCCGTGCCATGTGCAAAAGCATCCATTTCAAATACGCCCATAGGGCCGTTCCAAACAATCATTTTTGCGCCCTGCAAAGCAGCTTCATACTGCAAACGGCTTTCCGGGCCAATGTCAAGCGCCATATAGTCCTGGCTCAGGTTTTCAACACGTTCAACCTTTGTATCGGCGTCAGCCGCAAAGGCAGAAGCCATTACAAGATCAACCGGCAGCAGCATTTTAACATTGTTTTCTGCTGCTTTTTTAAGCAGGGCACGCGCCAGTTCCAGTTTATCTTCTTCAACAAGGGATTTGCCCATTTTGTGGCCTTGTGCGGCAAGGAAGGTATTAGCCATGCCGCCGCCGATAAGAAGCACATCAACTTTATCAAGCAGGTTTTCTATTACGCCGATTTTATCGGAAACTTTTGCACCGCCGAGGATTGCAACCAGAGGACGTTTTGGATTGTTGAGTGCCTGACCCATAACAGAGATTTCTTTCTGAATCAGATAACCGCAGACAGCTGGCAGGAAGGATGCAACACCAGTTGTGGAGCAGTGTGCACGGTGAGCGGTACCAAATGCGTCGTTTACATAAACATCAGCCAGGGAAGCCAGTTCCTTGGAGAAGTTTTCTTCGTTCTTGGTTTCTTCTTTTCTGAAACGAACGTTTTCCAGCAGGATAACCTGACCATCTGTCATAGAGGAAACCAGAGCTTTTGCGTTTTCGCCGACAACGTTTTCATCTTTTGCAAGTTTTACATCCTGACCCAGCAGTTCGGACAGTCTTGCAGCAACTGGAGCCAGAGAGAATTCTTCTTTATATTCGCCCTTCGGTCTGCCCAGATGGGAGCAGAGGATTACTTTTGCATTGTGGGAAACCAGGTACTGAATGGTAGGCAATGCAGCAACAATTCGTTTGTCGTTTGTGATTACGCCGTCTTTGAGCGGAACGTTAAAATCGCAGCGGACAAGGACGCGTTTGCCGGATACCTCGATATCTTCGATTGTTTTTTTATTCAGAGAGTTCATCGTAAATGACCTGCCTTTCCTTACTTTATGGTAATTTGACTGATAAAACAATGAGAAAAATAGAAAAACAAAATTGCAAAATAAGCAGTATGCAAACTCTACAATTTAAGTAAATTGTACTGGATTTATTCCCTTTTTGCAAGGGCAGAACCGGACATTTTGCATGATTTTAAATAAGGTTTTCCCTTTTGTGGTGAGGGAAGGGAAATGAAAGAATTAATTTGTGTAATTTTTCACAAAGTTTTGCAGGAAAGGATTTTTCCATTCGCATAAAAATGCAAATTTTGCAGGAAATCCTTCCAAATCTTTCTTTTTTCGCACAAGATGGTGTTTATCCCAGTACCTTTTTGGCAATATCGACCGACTGCTTTGCATCTTTGGCATAAAAATCCGCACCGATTTTCATGGCATAATCTTCGGTCAGCACCGCACCGCCAACCATTACCTTGCAGTCGAGATTTTCTGCGCGGAGGGCAGCGATGGTTTCTTCCATGCTTTTTAAGGTGGTGGTCATCAGGGCGCTGAGACCTACCAGCTTGATGGAATGTTCCTTAACAGCAGCAACAACCTTTTGAGCAGGAACATCTCGTCCAAGGTCAAGGACAGGGAATCCGTAGTTTTCCAAAATGACCTTGACGATGTTTTTGCCGATGTCGTGGACATCCCCATGAACCGTTGCAAGCACAATTCCTTTTTGTGCCAGGGAAAGGGATGGTGTGTCAGCTTTCGGGTGGTTTGCCAAAAAGTTTTTGATTTCCTCAAATCCTGCCTGTGCTGCCTGTGCCGACTGGATCATCTGCGGGAGGAAGATCTTTCCCTGTTCAAATTCCTGTCCTACCATATCCAGTGCCGGAATGAGTTTGGTGTTGATGATTTCTTCCGGTTTCTGGCTGGTAAGATCTCTCGTGGGAATCGATGAGAAGACGACCCTGAAAACCTGGACCATCATGGAGACCTTAGTCGGCTTGACCGGATTCCTTGTAGCCCTTGTAATTTCATTCTTTGCGTAGTAGGAAGATGCAGATACGCAGCCAAAAGCTGCGGTGCATTCGAAACGCAGAGAAAGAACAAAATTAAAAAAACAGTTCCAATAAAATATATCATTCGCTCAATAATGAGCAGCACCCCACGAAGAAAGAAGGAAATATCATGAAATGTCTGAAGAGTCAGGAAATGAGAAAACTTGCACCGGAGCTTGATCCGTTAAGAATCGGAACGGGCTGGAAACCGGAAGAACTTGCGATGCCGCAGGTCAT
>ENA-OOWV01002054-OOWV01002054.1-human-gut-metagenome-genome-assembly--contig:-NODE-2054-length-11811-cov-3.002297_pt1 | contig 11811 bp, 9 predicted proteins | sample MGYA00241584_ERZ501337 | MGnify/ENA primary metagenome ERZ501337 (study PRJEB25962, sample SAMEA2042744) | human gut metagenome | biome: human gut; feature: human-associated habitat; material: faeces... | reverse complement strand
AGCTTGTTTCTCACCACCTATAGAGGTGGGAGTCATCTCCCAGCTGATATAAATATAGAGTATTGAATCCACCGCCTGTTTTCCCTATAATAAACTTATCAACAATAAACGTTATTTTTTACGAAATTTTCAACATTTTTATCTCATCAAAACACACTTTGTGAAGATAACGCTTACGAAACGGAGAATTTATTATGGAATTTCAGAAGATCAGTTCCCCTTCCCTGAGGGATCTGTTTATTGAACAATTAGAACATCTGATTCTTTCCGGCAAGCTACCGGTCGGAGAGAAACTTCCGCCGGAACGCCAGCTTGCTGAAATGATGCAGGTCAGCCGTGCGGTTGTCAACAGCGGGATCAGTGAGCTGGAGAAGAAAGGATTCCTCACCGTAAAACCCCGCAGTGGAACTTATGTAGCAGATTTTCGCAGAAAAGGGACTCTGGATACATTGATTGCGATCATGAATTACAACGGCGGACGCATGCGTGATCAGGAGATTCGTTCCATCTTCGAAGTCCGCATTGCGCTTGATACACTTGCTGCACAGCTCGCCATCAACACGATCAGCGACAAAAACATCCAGCGTCTCCTCGAATTCGTTAATCAGATCCGTGATGCACAAGATGTCACCACTGCCATTGAAGCTGCTTACGAATTCCAACACGAGTTTGCCCTAATTTCCGGAAATACATTGATTCCACTTATTTTCCAATCTTTCCGAGCACCGATTTTTAATATGTGGGAACGTTATTGTGAACTCTATGGGATAGAAGAATTATATCGAAGCAATTATAAGACCTGGACCTATATCCGAGACCGAGACACCCAAGGAGCGATTGCATGGGTTCAGAAATCCATGCAAGACTGCATTGATGGGGAACATCAGATTTACTATGAATTGTAAATTTTGATTTGGTGCACGTAAACGAGAAGATATACTCAGATTCATCAGATCAGGAATGATAAGAATAAGTCGATAAACTTCCCTTTCAGTCAGCATAGGAAATTCTGTATTTAAGTGTTGAATTCGTTCCACGGCAATCCCTTCTGTCCTGGATAATGTAAGTGATGTGGATACTTTATTGTTGAGGACACATTTTAAGGCAGGAGCGGTTCTGAATACACTTTGTTCTGAATGTTAGAAAAAGCCCAAACAGAAATCACTCACGATGCCTGTTTGGGCTTTTTCGTTACATTCATTCAAAGGGATGAAGAGGAGCGGGCCGGTGTCCGATGCAATAAAGTATCCATATCACGCCCTTATCCAACAAAAGTTTTTGCTTCATCACTCAGAATTCAAACATCTAAATACAAATTTATACCACAAAATTCATCTTCTGATCATCGTACTGCACGGAAAATCCTTTTCCTTCGAGGTACTCTTCTACCACCTGATACATCTCATCATATCGTCCTTCGCAGGCACAATTACCAAGTGGTTCGATCCAGAAGGATTGCCTTCCACAAGTGTCCCTGAGATGAATTCGGAAATTCAGACCTTTATCTTTAAGAATTCCATTTAATTCTATCACATCATTAAAAGATACATAACTCATTTTAATTCTCCTCTTCTTTACCTAATAAAATGTGTTGCAATTCGTTCTTCTTTCTCCGGAAGTCCAAACTGTTCTTTACCCAAGGCAATACTCTTCATAAGAAATGTCATGTTTCTGGCGAGGACTCTCATAGTCTGCTTTCCTTCTCCATCCTGCTCTGCTTCTCCTGATATTCTTCCATGAATACTATTCCAATACTGACTGGAAGCAACTGGCATTCCAGAAATTGTAAAGTATTTGTTTAACTCGTCAAATGTTGCTGAACATCCACCGCGCCTTGCACAGACAACACTTGCTCCTACTTTCATAGTCTTATCAAATGGTGTGCTGTAGAACAGGCGGTCAAGACAGGCGATCAATGTTGCATTTGCGGATGCATAATAGACTGGACTTGCGATAACCAGTCCGTCTGCTTTCTCGAATTTCAAAGCCAGTTCGTTAACTACATCATCATAAACACATTTTTGCTTGGAAGCACATCCTCCACAGGCAACACATCCACGGACAGGTTTATTTCCAACAACTACTGTCTCTACTTCTACTCCATTTTCCTGAAAAATCTTTTCCATTTCTTTTAGTCCTACACTAGTATTTCCGTTTGCTCTTGGACTTCCATTAATTATAAGTACTCTTAATTTTTCTGCCATTATTTCTCCTCCTACAAACATTATTGTCTTATCTTCAAAGTTCTCAGATACTCTTTTTGTTCCGGCGTGATCCGATAGCTTTCGATTGCCTTCTGGATTGTCTTATTATGTGTCCATACGTCCATCTTCTGTTCTTCTAGAAATGGAAGAACCTGATCATACTTTTTGGCAAGTGCTGTTGCGAAATACCATGCCCTGGCCATATTTACATAATACTCTTCTGAACGGATTGCGGCAACCTTCCCCGGATATTCTAACTTAAATTCTTCTTCCAGATAATAGCGCATCAGCATATTGATTCCAAATCGGATCGTATATATATGCTCTGATTCCAGCCATCGATCTATCTTTTTGATATAAGAATTCAGATGATTCTTCACTGTTCTGACGGCCAGAAGATCACAGGTTGCCCAGTTATCTATATGGGGCAGAAAGCGCTCCAGTTCTTCTATACAGAGTTCATAATCTTTAATCTGCTCGATCAGAAGCCCATGCAGATTATTCTCTTCATAATATTGATGTGGCAGGATCTTAAGAAACTGCTTCGCCTCTTCTGTCTTCCCGAATTTCTTTGCATAAGTTCGAAGTACAGGAACTCTCACTCCTATCACTGATTCTTTCTCTACTGTTGGCATCAGTTTTACGTGAAAATCCCGATATTTTAGATCCTGCATTGTAAAAAGGTCCTGCTGCACTTTTGGTATTACTTCTTTTGGAGTCATCTTTATTCACCTGCTTTCTGTTAATTTGCAGTATAACACACACTTTATGCCACTGCAAGTATGTATAGAACAAACGTTCTTCTGTATTTTATTTCTTTTTTTTGCTATACTTATCTACGTATAAAGTTGCTGCTCACACCCACTATGAACAGTAACTAAAAATTCTCTGACTCTTTTGCTGTTACTGCTCACACTATATATTACCAGCAACACAGATTCGTCAGAGAATATAAGGGAGATAAAAATATGCTGACAGTAATGAAATTTGGCGGAAGCTCCGTGGCCGATTTGGAGCACATCCGCAACGTAGCAAACCGCTGTATCGCAAAGCAGCGCGAAGGCAGCCAGGTTGTTGTTGTCCTGTCTGCTATGGGAAAGACTACAGATAATCTGATCGCAACAGCAAAACAGATCACAGAGCAGCCTTCCCGCAGGGAATTAGATATGCTTCTTACAACCGGTGAACAGGTTTCTGTATCCTTAATGGCAATGACTCTGATTTCCATGGGCGTCAGTGCAGTGTCACTGAATGCATGGCAGGTTCCAATGCATACAACTTCAAATTATCAAAATGCGCGATTCAAGAGAATTGATTCCGAGCGTATCCGTAAAGAGCTTGATGCGAACAAGATCGTCATCGTAACCGGATTCCAGGGAATCAATAAGTATGAAGATATCACAACTCTTGGCCGCGGCGGCTCTGACACAACAGCGGTTGCTCTTGCTGCTGAACTCCATGCCGATGTCTGTGAAATTTACACAGATGTAGACGGAGTATATACCGCCGATCCACGCGTTGTTCCAAACGCTCATAAAATGACGGAGATCACTTATGATGAGATGCTTGAGATGGCCTCTCTTGGTGCGAAAGTCCTTCACAGCAGATGTGTAGAAATTGCGAAAAAATACGGTGTAGAACTTCTGGTATGTTCTAGCTTAAACCACAATTCAGGAACAATTGTAAGGGAGAAAACGAAAATGGAAAAAATGTTAATCAGTGGTGTGGCAGCCGATAAAAATGTAGCCAAAATCCGTGTTGCCGGTCTCGGGAACGAGCCTAGTAGCACATTCCGTCTTTTAAATCTTTTAGATAAGAATAAACTGAACATTGACGTCATGATCCAGTCTCTTGGTAAAGACGGTACAAAATCTGTATCCTTCACTGTTGCAAAATCGGACATGCTCCGTGCTTTGGATCTGTTAAATGAAAGCAAAGACTATCTTGGCATTAAGAAACTGGATTCTGATGAAAATGTTGCCAAAGTTTCTGTCATTGGTGCCGGTATTCGTTCTCATTCAGGTGTTGCTGCAAAGATGTTCGGTGCACTCGCAAGTATTGATGTCAACACAGAGATGGTTACTACATCTGAGATTCGCATCACTGCTCTGATCGATGAAGCCTATGCAGATCTTGCAGTACGTAAACTGCATGAAACTTTCTTTGATTAAAAGTAAAGCAGAATCAAGCGACAGTAAGGATTAATAATTCCCTGCTGCCGCTTGATTTTTATCTTATTTTTGTTCTGAATAATTACATTTGTTTTTTATTTTTCACTGCACATTATACTTCTTCCTCTAACGGCGTTTTTCCGCGCAAACGTCTGTAATAGAATCTTCCTTTTCCAAGAAGAATCGTAAGATAACGAAGTACCGGCTCTGTTGCGATCGCAAATACAACAAAAAGCATGATACACTTTGTTGTCATTCCGCTAATCGCAAACAGCTGATTCAAATAAATACTACAGAATAATAATCCTGCGATACATCCGCCAAGAATCCCTGCACGAAGCTTATTCATCGGTGCACTGATCTTATAGAGGATCATAAATCCTACAATTGCCAGAAGCATTGTTGCTGCTGTTGAGATATCCTGCTCTCCTACTCCAAATGTCTTTCCAAAGACAACCAGTGATCCAACCGCCAATGCATCTGTAAGTGCTGCCGGAAGTGCTTTCAGGAATACATTCGTCAGGAAATGTCCTTTAATGATATTCTTGTTCGGCTCAAGTGCAAGGAAGAACGCCGGAATACCGATTGTAAACATACTGATCAATGATACCTGTGATGGTTCCAGTGGATAAGTAAACATAAATACTACCGAGAAAAGACTCAGCAGGAAAGAGAATATATTCTTAACCAGGAACAGGCTCGCCGAACGCTGGATATTATTGACTACTCTTCTTCCTTCTAATACAACCTGTGGCATACAAGAGAAATCTGACTCCAGAAGTACGATTTGAGAAGCCTGTGCCGCTGCCTCGCTTCCTGATGCCATTGCAATACTGCAGTCTGCATCCTTCAAAGCAAGGACATCATTTACTCCGTCTCCTGTCATAGCAACTGTTTTCCCAGCCTCTTTAAGTGCCTGAACAAACTGTCGTTTCTGGTTTGGAGTTACACGTCCAAACACTGTCTTCTCAAGAATCGCTTTCTTAATATCTTCTTCTGTCTCAAGACTTGATGCATCCACATAATTCTCAGCATTTTTAATACCTGCTGTTTTTGCAACTTTGGAAACTGTAACCGGATTATCTCCGGAAATAACTTTCACTTCAACTCCCTGCTCTGCAAAGTACTGGAATGTTTCTTTTGCCGCCTCACGGATTGGATTCGCAAGTAAGATATAGCCCAACGGTGTTACCGGCTCTGTCAGTGCTTTTCCATCAATCTCCGCTGCATAAGTACCAAATACAAGAACACGGGCACCTGTAGATGCAAGCTCTGTGATTTTTTCCTTATGTTGCTCGTAATCATCCAGAAGTACAAATTCCGGCGCTCCAAGAACATATGTCTTATCTTCAAATGTAGCACTGCTGTACTTTGTCGCAGATGAAAATCCTGTCTTGGAAATTGCTTTTGCGCCTGAAGAATGTGTAAAATATTCTTTCATTGCAGCCATTGTGATATTATCGTTTGTCATAGCTGAAACAAAATCTCCGACCATAAGACGAAGAGATCCCATCTTTTCCGTATCGTACTGCTCCGTTGGAATAAGTTCCTGTACTTTCATTGTATTTTCTGTGATCGTACCAGTCTTATCTACACAAAGTACATCAACACGCGCAAGTGTCTCAATACATTTCATATCATGAAGCAATACTTTCTGCTGTGCAAGCCGAATTGAACTGACAGCAAGTGCAACGCTTGCAAGAAGGTAAAGACCCTCCGGAATCATTCCGATCACAGCCGCTACCATTGACGTAATACTTGAATGGAATGATGCATTCTGGAATACCAGAGACTGTGCAACGAGTATGATTCCAATCGGAATGATTGCCACACCGACGCATTTAACCAATTTATCCAGCGAGCGGATCATCTCTGACTGCTCACCATTCTGCATTTCTTTTGCTTCCAGTGTAAGCTTTGAAATATAAGAATCTTCACCGACTTTATCAAGTCTTGCATGACATTGACCGGAAATAATAAAACTCCCTGACATCAGCTGATCTCCGGCATGTTTTGTAATCTCATCAGACTCGCCTGTCAGCAGAGATTCATTCACCTGTACTTCACCTGCACAAACCTGTGCATCCGCACATACCTGCGCACCGGCTTTAAATATGACAATATCATCAACTACCAACTCTTCTGCATCAATCAACGATCTTTTACCATCTCGCACTACAGTCGCTTTCGGTGCATTTAGCATGGTCAGATTATCCAGCACTTTTTTGGCACGCACTTCCTGTATAATACCGATCAACGTATTTGCAATAATAACCGGAAGAAAGGTCAGATTCCGGAAGGATCCAACCAGACATAACAAAATAGCCAGAACAAGAAAGATTAAGTTAAAGTAAGTAAATACATTCTCATGTACAATCTCTTTCGTTGTCTTCGACGGAGGATCGACTGCCCTGTTTACCCAGCCATGAAGTCTGTGCTCCTGCACCTGCTGTGCTGTCAATCCGACTTTATAATCCGGATTGTAACGGGTTGTCGGTATCCGCTTCTCTATTTCTTCTTCAATCTCTGTTTTCTTGTTTCTGCTTCTTGCCATCTGTTACTTCCCTTCTGCTTCTTCCAACGTCTCCGTTCTCGTCAAAATCTGCATAAATTCTTCTCCTGTAATTGTTTCTTTCTCATACAGGTATTTTGCAAGCTCATGAAGTTTCTTCTGGTTTTTCTCCAAAAGATCCATCGCTGTATCATATCCGTGTTTTACGGTATCTACAACCATCTGATCAATATCTGCTGCTGTCTGCGATGAACAACTTAAACTGCTGTCTCCTCCCAGATATGGATTGTTCTGCGTCTCAAGAGCAACCATACCAAACCGGTCACTCATTCCATAACGCGTGATCATTGCTCTTGCAAGCTTTGTTGCCTGCTCGATATCATTCGATGCGCCTGTTGTGATAGAATTAAAAATCAGTTTTTCTGCACATCTTCCTCCGGTCAGTGTCGCGATCTTGTTGATCAGCTCTTCCTGTGTCATCAGATTCCGTTCTTCTGATTCAACCTGCATTGTATATCCCAAGGCACCTGATGTACGCGGAATGATCGTGATCTTTGTAACCGGTGCCGAATTCGTCTGTAATGCTGCTACCAACGCATGACCGATTTCATGATAAGAAACAATTAATTTTTCCTTGGAAGAAAGTACCTGATTCTTCTTCTGATATCCGGCGATAACAGTTTCAATACTTTCTTCAAGATCTGCCTGCGTTACATATTTACGATTCTCTCTGACTGCGCGTAGTGCCGCTTCATTTACCATATTTGCAAGCTCTGCTCCTGATGCTCCTGATGCAGCTCTTGCGATTGCATTAAAGTCAATGTCATCTCCAAGTCTTACTTTCTTCGCGTGAACTTTCAGAATCTCTTCACGCCCTTTAAGATCCGGAAGTTCCACCGGAATACGGCGGTCAAATCTTCCCGGACGGAGAAGTGCCGGATCAAGACTGTCCGGTCGGTTCGTCGCAGCAAGGATCACAACACCCTTAGATGCATCGAATCCATCCATCTCTGTCAGCAACTGGTTCAATGTCTGCTCACGCTCATCATTTCCACCATATCCTGCATTATCTCTCTTTTTACCGATTGTATCAATCTCATCAATAAATACAATACAAGGTGCTTTTTCATTCGCCTGTTTGAAAAGATCACGTACTTTAGAAGCTCCCATGCCAACAAACATCTCTACAAATTCTGAACCAGAGATTGAGAAAAATGGTACATTTGCCTCTCCTGCAACTGCTTTTGCAAGCAAAGTTTTACCGGTTCCCGGAGGTCCTACAAGAAGTGCTCCTTTCGGACATACTGCACCGATCTCCGTATATTTCTGCGGGTTATGAAGAAAATCCACAATCTCTGTCAGCAGTTCCTTCGCTTCATCTTCTCCGGCTACATCCTGGAAAGTGATTCCTGTTGTAGATTCCACATAAACCTTCGCATTGCTCTTTCCGAACTGCATGAACGGATTTCCTGCTGCACCTCCACCCATCTTGGCCATCATCTTCTTTGCAAGCCACTGTCCTAATGCCCAGAAGATCAAAAGTGGTAAAATCCATACAAGGAAAAAGCTAAGAAGCGGATTCATCTCCTGCTGTGCGACTCTTCCGAATTCACATCCCGCATCTTCCAGACGATTTACCAGATTTGGATCATCAAACGTTGTTGTCTCATAATATTTCGGTTCCTCGCTATTATCTGTAAAATAAATAGTGTCTCCATTCAACTCTACTTTTGATACTTCTTTTCCCTCGACCATAGTAAGAAAGGTTCCATAATCGACTTCTTTCACCTTATTCTTTCCTAGAATATTCGGAAAAAGAAATGTGTTAAGAAGCACGAGAATAATCAAAGCAATCAAATAGTAAAAGATTAATGGCTTCTTTGGTTTCTCGACTTTCTTCATACTGTTGTTCCTCCTATTTTCTAAATTTTGCACGAACTGCCTTTATCATCTGTATAATCGGAAGATTCAATGCTGCAAGACCATACACAGTAAGTAACTGCGATAATGTCAGTGTCTGCACTTTAAAGATGTTATGCAGTCCAGGGACAGTCACAACAAGCGTGATCAGAATCATTCCAATTACAAAAGCACCGATCAGGTAAATGTTATTAAAGACTCTTTTTGTAAATACAACCGGACGATTTGATTTACAGTTAAACCCATGGAACAATCTTGAACAGCAAAGTGTTGCAAATGCCATTGTACTTGCAAGTAGTTCATTACCGTCTTTGTATCCAATTGTAAATGCAATCATGACCATGGTACAGATTGATAATCCTTCCAGTCCGATATTGATCAAAAAGTCTTTCGTTAAAATGGATTCATTTATCGGTCGTGGCTTTTCTTTCATCACATTTTTCGAATGTGGTTCCAATCCAAGAGCAATTGCCGGAAGACTGTCTGTCAGCAGATTAATGAACAACAGATGAACCGGCGCGAACGGTACCGGAAGTGCCATCAGTGAAGCATAAAGCACTGCCAGGATTGCTCCAAAATTTCCCGAAAGCAGAAACTGAATGGATGCTTTAATATTGCGATATATATTTCTTCCATTCTCTACTGCTTTAATAATAGTCGCAAAATTGTCATCTGTCAAAACCATTGCTGCAGCGTCTTTTGACACTTCGCTTCCGGTAATTCCCATCGCCACTCCTATGTCTGCCTGTTTCAGTGCCGGAGCGTCATTCACACCATCTCCTGTCATGGATACAATGTTTCCTTTTTCCTGCCATGCACGCACAATACGGATCTTGTGTTCAGGAGAAACTCTGGCGTAAACAGAAATCCCTTCCACAAAGTCTTTCAGTTCTTCATCGGACATTTTGTCAATCTCTGCACCCTCACAGGCTTCGGATTCATTTTCAAGAATTCCAATTCTCTTTGCAATGGCAGCAGCTGTCACCTTATGATCTCCTGTAATCATAATCGGACGGATTCCTGCACATTTACACTCTTCTACAGCAGCTTTTGACTCTTCTCTCGGCGGATCCATCATTGCGATCAGCCCCAGGAATATCAGATGATCTTCATCCTCCAGCGTAAGTTCCGTCTCATCTGATACTTCTTTATAAGCAAATGCAAGAACTCGTAATCCCTCTCTTGAGTATTTCTGATTCTGCTCTTCGATCACTCTTCTTGTCTCTTCTGTGATCTCATGAGTCTCCCCCTTCATCTCAACCCAGTCTGTCCGGTTCAAAAGAACATCAACTGCTCCTTTGACAATCATCGTTGGCACTCCGTTTAATGAATGCTTTGTTGCCATCATCTTACGGTCGCTATCGAATGGATTCTCACTTTCTCTTGGATACTTTACTCTGACTTCTTCCGGGTCAAGACCAAGACTGCTTCCTAAATTAATCAGTGCTGTCTCTGTCGGGTCTCCGATCTCTACACCATCAATATTCGTAGAGTCATTACAAAGAATACTGCTGATAAGGAGTCTGCTCTGAGACGGATCCCGGAGATCGATCTTGTCTGCGGAAATGCTCTGGCCATCTACATAATAATGCTCTACTGTCATCTTATTCTGTGTCAGGGTTCCAGTTTTATCTGAACAGATAATGGATACACTTCCCAGTCCTTCTACTGCCTGTAGTTTTCGAACAATTGCATGTTCTTTCGCCATTTTCTGCGTTCCAAAAGAAAGAACAATCGTAACGATTGAACTTAACGCCTCCGGAATTGCTGCAACGGCAAGAGCAACTGCAAAAAGAAATGCATTTCCAATATTCTCACCACGGAAAACACTGATTCCAAACAAAATCGCACAGAATACAAGAATTAAAATGGATAATTTCTGTCCAAACTGATCCAGGTTCACCTGCAATGGAGTCTTCTTCTCAGATGTCGTCTTCAGAAGACTTGCAATTTTACCAACTTCTGTATTCATTCCAATCTCTGTAACTACAAAAGAACCTCTTCCATACGTGAGAAAGCTTCCGGAATATACCATATTAATACGGTCTCCAAGAGGAACTTCGTCCTGTTCAATCACATCTGTCGTCTTCTCGACACCAAGACTCTCTCCCGTCAATGCACTTTCGTCAACCTTCATGCTTGCACATTCCAGAATACGTCCATCTGCAGGAATATAGTCTCCCGCCTCTAACATAATAATGTCTCCAACAGTAACTTCTGAAGACGGAATCGGGACAACCACTCCATCACGAAGAACTTTTGCTTCCGGACCGGATAATTTCTTCAGACTTGCCAGAGATGACTCTGCCTTTACTGTCTGCACAGTTCCCAGAATTGCATTCATTGTGATCACGATAACAATAACAGCTGCGCTCTCAATATCTCCCATAAATCCCGACGCGATTGCTGCTATAATAAGGATGATCACCAGAAAATCCTTATATTGCTCCAAAAAAATCTGAAATGTTGTCTTCTTTTTTCCTTCCGTCAGTTCATTCGGGCCGTATTTCCTTTGATTTTCACTGATCTGTTCTTTTGTTAATGGTTCTTCCGAGCCATTCACTTCTCTTAAAACTTCTTCTCCCGATAATTGATAATATGCTTTCACTGCCCTTCCTCCTAACTGGTTATTGGTTATTGTTCACTCTTCCTTTGTGACCCATAATCCTGATTCATCTGCAGTGCGAATAAAAAAAGAGACAATTATTGCACCGCTTCTTACATGCAATAAAAGTCTCACTATTTCATCACGATCCGGATGGACTTCTTCCATCGTATTGACGGCTCGCGAACGCTACTCAAAGCGCCAGTTACTCCCTTTTATTAAAATAAACTATACTCATTTTTCCTGATAATGTCAATAAACTTTATTTTCTTTTTAGGAAATATTTTCAGGATTTTAACATTAAAAGAATTTCTTGTAAATACGGATATATCCTGCTATTCACCTTTTATCTCTTTTCTTTGCCATATTGTTATTTATGCCTTCATCCTTCTTGACCAG
>ENA-OOWV01002035-OOWV01002035.1-human-gut-metagenome-genome-assembly--contig:-NODE-2035-length-11892-cov-7.903692_pt1 | contig 11892 bp, 9 predicted proteins | sample MGYA00241584_ERZ501337 | MGnify/ENA primary metagenome ERZ501337 (study PRJEB25962, sample SAMEA2042744) | human gut metagenome | biome: human gut; feature: human-associated habitat; material: faeces... | reverse complement strand
CGCTCTGGCCGAGGCGGAGATCGAGTATCAGGACGACCCCTGCACCACCGTGTATGTGAAGTTCCCCATGCACGACGACTGCGGCAAGCTCAGCCAGTACGACAAGAGCAAGCTCTTCTTCGTGATCTGGACCACCACCATCTGGACCCTGCCCGGCAACCTGGCCATCGCCCTCCACCCCGACGAGAGCTACGCCCTGGTGAAGGCTCCCAACGGTGAGACCTATATCATGGCCGAAGCCCTGGTGGAGAAGGTCATGAAGGTGGGCGGTTTTGAGTCCTGGGAGATTGCCGAGACCCATCCCGGCTCCTTCTTTGAGAACATGCTGGCCCAGCACCCCTTCCTGCCCAAGACCTCCCGTCTGCTGCTGGCGGACTACGTCACCATGGACTCCGGTACCGGCTGCGTCCACACGGCCCCCGGCTTCGGCGCGGATGACTACGAGACCTGCAAGCGCTACGGCATGGACATGGTGGTGCCCGTGGACGACCAGGGCCGCCACACCGAGTACGCCGGCAAGTACGCCGGCATGAAGACCGACGAGTCCAACCCCGTGATCCTGAACGATATGAAGGAGAGCGGCATGCTCTTCGCCAGCGAGGACATTGTCCACTCCTATCCCCACTGCTGGCGCTGCAAGGGCCCCATCATCTTCCGGGCCACGCCCCAGTGGTTCTGCTCCGTGGAGTCCTTCAAGGACGAGGCCTGCGCCGCCTGTGATGACGTGCGCTGGGTGCCCGGCTGGGGCATCGACCGGATGAAGTCCATGGTCCGGGAGCGCAACGACTGGTGCATCTCCCGTCAGCGCAAGTGGGGCCTGCCCATCCCCGTGGTCTACTGCAAGGACTGCGGCAAGCCCATCTGCAACGACGAGACCATCGCCGCCATCTCCGACCTCTTTGCCAAGGAGGGCTCCAACGCCTGGTTTGCCAAGGAGGCTGAGGAGTTCCTGCCGGAGGGCTTCACCTGCCCCCACTGCGGCGGCAAGACCGGCTTTACCAAGGAGAGCGACACCCTGGACGGCTGGTTCGACTCCGGCTCCACCCACGCCGCTGTGCTGGAGGAGCGTCCGGAACTGCGCTTCCCGGCTGATATGTATATGGAAGGCGGCGACCAGTTCCGCGGCTGGTTCCAGTCCAGTCTGCTGACCAGTGTTGCCTCCAAGGGCTGCGCACCCTATAAGTCCGTGCTGTGCCACGGCTGGGTCGTGGACGAGCAGGGCAAGCAGATGCACAAGAGCGCCGGCAACGGCGTGGAGCCCAGCGAGATCATCAAGGACTACGGCGCTGATATCATCCGTCTGTGGGTGGCTTCTTCCGACTACACCGTGGATGTGCGTGCCGGCAAGAACATCTTCAAGCAGCTGAGCGAGGCTTACCGCAAGATCCGCAACACCGCCCGCTTCATTCTGGGCAATCTGGACGGCTTTGATCCCAACACCGACTGTGTGGCTGACGATCAGCTGCAGGAGATCGACCGCTGGGCACTGGCTGCTCTGGATGACCTGATGGTCAACACCAGCGCAGGCTACGCTGTGTATGACTTCAACAAGGTCTATCATGCAGTGTACAACTTCTGCGTTGTTGCAATGTCCAACTTCTATCTGGATGTGACCAAGGATCGCCTGTACTGCACCAACGGCGCAGGCCGCAAGGCTGCTCAGACCACCATGTACAAGATCCTTGTGGCTCTGGACAAGATCATTGCTCCTATCCTGTGCTTCACCAGTCAGGAGATCTGGGACTTCATGCCCAAGACTGAGGGCATGAACCAGTACGTTGTCTTTGAGGAGATGCCCAAGGCCGGCCAGTATGCCGCCGATGAAGCCTTCAAGGCAAAGTGGGCACAGCTGATCGCCGTCCGTGATGAGGTGAAGAAGGTTCTGGAGCAGGCCCGTGCCGAAAAGGTCATCGGTGCTTCTCTGGAGGCTGCCGTCACCCTGTACTGCAATGATACTGTGTACAGCCTGCTCAACAGCATCCCCATGGACGAGCTGGCCGACCTGATGATCGTCTCTCAGGTAGAGCTGGTCAAGGGCGAAGGCGGCGCTGCAAGTGCTGTCGAGGGCCTGGGCGTTGCTGCTGCACATGCCACCGGCGAAAAGTGCGAGCGCTGCTGGAAGTATTCTTCTTCCATCGGCAGCCATGCCGCACATCCCACCCTGTGCGCACGCTGCGCCAGCGTTGTGGAAGCCTAAGCGTTCCGCATAAAACAATGTTTTAAAGGGCGGCGCTCCCTTATACCGGGGAGCGCCGTTTTTTATACTGAATGATTTTGGGAGTATCCTATGGCATTTGTTGTTTTTAATCTGCTCGCGGCTGCGGCACTCATTGGCATCGATCAGGCCATCAAGCTGTGGGCCACCAATGTGCTGCAGCCCATTGGTGCAATGCCGCTGATCCCCCATGTGGTGGAGCTGCGGTTCGTGCTCAACCCGGGCATGGCGTTCAGCCTGCTCAGCGGCAAGCAGCTGTTCCTCATCATCGCTACCAGCATAGCGCTGATCTTTGTGGCCTACGGGCTGTTCTTCCGCAGCCGCGGCAGATACCTGCAGCAGGCCGCACTGCTGCTGATCCTTGCCGGCGGCATCGGCAACCTGATCGACCGTGTGCTCAACGGCGAGGTGGTGGACTACATCAATCTGCTGTTCATGCAGTTTGCGGTGTTTAATTTTGCGGATATCTGCGTGTGTGTGGGCGTGGGCCTCTGGGTGCTGGTAATTTTTCTGGAAGAGCTGCACGCTGAGAACGGGCAGTCCCCGAAGGAGCAGTGAGCCATGGAACAGCGTGAATTTGTGGTGGAGCAGGAGACGGCAGGCCAGCGCATTGACCGCTTCCTGAGCGGCGAGGACACCGGCCTTTCCCGGTCTGCTCTGCAGGCGCTGGTGGCCGACGGTCATGTGTTGTGCAACGGCAGGCTGGTTGCCAAAAGCCTGAAGCTCAAGGCGGGCGACACCATCGTTTTGGAAATTCCGGACGCAAAGCCCATTGAGGCCGTGCCGCAGGACATCCCGCTGGAAATCGTCTATGAGGACGAGCATCTGCTGGTGGTCAACAAGCCCAAAGGCATGGTGGTGCACCCGGCTCCCGGCAACCCGGACGGCACGCTGGTGAACGCGCTGCTGTGGCACTGCAAGGGAAGCCTGTCCGGTATCGGCGGCGAGATTCGCCCCGGCATCGTGCACCGCATCGATAAGGACACCAGCGGACTGCTGGTGGTGGCAAAGGACGATGCAACGCACATCGGCCTTTCCCAGCAGATGGCGGTGCACAGTGTGGAGCGCGCGTATCGCACCATCGTGTACGGCGGCTTTGCACAAGATGAGGGCTTTGTGGAAAGCAATCTGGGCCGCAGCAAGACCGACCGCAAAAAGATGGCGGTCTACCCGGCCAGTGAGCCGCACACCAAATATGCCTATACCGGCTATCAGGTGCTGGAACGGCTGAACAACTTTACCATGCTGGAATGCCGCCTGAAGACCGGCCGCACCCATCAGATCCGCGTGCACATGGCATCCATCCAGCACCCGGTGGCGGGCGACCCGGTGTATGGCCCGCACAATTGCATCACCAGCCTGCACGGCCAGTGCCTGCACGCCAAAACGCTTGGCTTTGTGCACCCGATCACCGGCGAACATCTGCGGTTCGATTCGGAATTGCCGGAATACTTCACTCATTTTCTTGCAACGCTCAGGAGGGGAACGGTATGAACCATCTTTCTTCAACGCTTGTACTGTGTGATCTGGACCACCTGCTTTTGGGTGCCGACGGCAACCTGACGCAGGTGGTGCGGGATGTGCTGCAGCTGTTCGTCCGCCGCGGCGGACGTTTTACGGTGTTTTCCCAGCGCACGCCGCGGGCAGTGCGGTCCATTCTGGGCAGTGTGCGGCTCAGCGCTCCTGCGCTGGTGTGCGGCGGTGCCATGGCCTACCATTTTGCCGATGGCACCCGCCAGCCGCTGTGCACCTTTGCCGGGCAGGATGCCGACCTGTTCGCCCGCCTGCCGGTGGCAGAGGGCGTGGGCATTGCCCTGCAGATGACCGACGGTACTACCCGCGTGCTGCGCATGAGCGAGGCATTGGAGCGTCATCTGCGGCAGGAATGGACCCCTTATCTGCTGGCAAACGCGGCAGACATCAAGGGGGAAGAAGTGCTGCGGGTGCTGCTGTATCAGGACAGCAAGGCAGTGCCCATGATCTCGCTGCTGGAAAAATCTCTGGGCGACCGCACAGCGGTGCTGCTGGGCGAGCGTGCCGCAGCGGATACGCTGATCCTGACCCCCAGAACCGTCTCCGGTCGTGAAATGCTGGATGCCGTGTGTATGCCGGTGGGCATCGACCCGGAAGATGTGCTGGTACTTGCCGGAGGGCTGCCTATGCTGGACATGGTGCGCGCTTCCAGCCAGAGCACCGCAGCTGCGGATGCCCCGGCTGAGCTGCGTCTTGCTGCCCAAAAGGTCACTTTGACCGATGCTGCGGCAGGTTCTGCAGTGGAAGTGCTGTACCGTATGGTGCGGGATGCTGAAAATTTGGCGTAAAATTTGTGCAAGGCTTCTGCAAATTCTTTCGCAGAAGCCTTTCTTTTTGGAGGAAAGTCAGGTACAATGAGAGAAACGCATCTTCTGGCCCTGCAAAAGAAGGAAAAACTCTTTCTTGCGCTGTCGCTGGCGGCGGTGGTTTTGTGCACAGTGCTGGCCTTTGGCTTTGCCGTGCCGCTGCAGGCTGCCGAACCGCAGGTCCTGCCGGATACGACCGGGCTGGAACAGTATGTGCTGGTGGATCTGAACACTGCCGATCTCTCTGCGCTGTGCACACTGCCGGGCGTAGGGGAAAAGCGCGCACAGACGATTCTGGATTACCGGACGCAGAATGGCCCGTTTGAACGGGTAGAAGATGCAGCCGATGTTCCGGGCCTGACACAGACCATTGTGGATTCCTGGGCAGGAATGGCAACCGTGAGCTGAGCCGCAGCCGGCGGCCCGGCGCAGCAAAAAGGGGAATGATTATGAGTGACGATACCATTTTTATCAACCGGGAACTGAGCTGGCTGGATTTCAACCGGCGCGTTCTTGCGCTGGGCAAAGATAAAAATGTTCCGCTTGCAGAGCGGGTCAAATTTCTTGCGATCTACGGCTCCAATCTGGACGAGTTTTTTATGGTGCGCGTGGGTTCTCTGCAGGAGCGCGCCAATCTGGAACAGGAACAGGGCAAAAAGGTCAAGAGGGAAAACAAGACCAACATGTCCGCGGCGGAACAGCTGACTGCCATCATGCCCAAAACGGCACAGCTGCAGGAGGAGTGCGATAAATACTACGCAAAGGCGCTGGAAGCACTGGCGGAGTGCGGCTGGCGCAAGGTGGATCTTGACCACTTGTCCAAGGAGGACGAGCACTTCTGGAAGAAGTACTTCCAAACGGAGCTGTTCCCCATCCTCAGCCCGCAGATCGTGGACAACCGCCATCCGTTCCCATTCCTGCGCAATAAGGAGATTTACCTTGGCGTTCTGCTCAAGGAAAAACACCCGGCAGGGCAGAGCCTTGGCATCATTCCCATTTCCAGCCAGATGGAACGGATGCACGTTGTAAAAAAAGACGGCGAAACGCAGTTTGCACTTACCGAAGAGCTGGTGCTGCACTTTGCGGCCAGCATCTTTGGCAAAGAGACGATTCAGGAAAAATGTCTCTTCCGCGTGACCCGCAATGCGGATATCGACGTAAAAGAGGGCATGATGGATCATGATATCGACTACCGCGAGATCATGACCGAGCTGCTCAAGCGCCGCCGCAAGCTGGCTGCGGTGCGTCTGCAGATCACGCCTGCCCCGGCCCCGGAGGTAGAACGCCTGCTGTGCAACCGTCTGCTGCTCACCCATAAACGGGTGTTCGAGCAGAAAAGCCCGCTGGATCTGAGCTTTTTCTACAAGCTCACCGGCCGCATGGAAGCGGAGGGGCGGCCGGAACTGTTCTACCCAGCTGCACGGCCCATGCTGCCGCCGCCGGACTACGACCTTGCCGCTGAGGTGCAGAAGCACGATGTGCTGCTCAGCTACCCGTACCAGTCCATCCGGCCCTTCATTGCCATGCTCAAAAAGGCTGCCCATGATCCTGAGGTCATTTCCATCAAAATGACCCTGTACCGTATGGCGCGGGAGTCCCAGATCGTGCAGGCGCTGATGGAAGCCGCTGAGAACGGCAAAGAGGTGGTGGCGCTGGTGGAGCTGCGCGCCCGCTTTGACGAGCAGAACAATATCGACTGGTCGAAGCAGCTGGAAAGCGCAGGCTGTACGGTCATTTATGGCTTTGATGATTACAAAGTGCACTCCAAGCTGACCCTTATCACCAAAAAGAGCAAAGAGGGCTACTCTTATATCACCCAGATCGGCACCGGCAACTACAACGAAAAGACCAGTGAGCTTTACACGGACTATTCCTTCATTACGGCAGACCATGGCATTGGCGAGGAAGCTTCCAATGTGTTCCAGAACCTTGCCGTGCAGAAGCTGACTGAGGAGAGCGACCGGATGCTGGTAGCACCGCTGCGCTTCAAGAGCGTATTGCTGGAAGAGATGGATCGTGTCATTGCCGCCGCCCACATGGGCCGTCCGGCATCCATGATTCTGAAAAACAATTCCATCAGCGACCGGGATATCATCCTGAAGCTGCAGGAAGCCAGCTGTGCCGGTGTGCGCATTGATATGATCGTGCGCGGCATCTGCTGCGTGCGCGCCGGCGTGCCCGGCAAGACGGAGAACCTGCATATCCGCAGCCTTGTGGGTCGTTATCTGGAGCATGGCCGCATTTACAGCTTCTTCGATGGTGCACATACCCGCATCTATATTGCATCCGGCGATTTCCTCACCCGCAACACCGAGTGCCGCGTGGAGGTGGGCGTGCGCGTGGAGGATCCCGTGCTGGTGCGGAAGCTTACCGACATTCTGCAGCTGCAGCTGCGGGATAACGTCAATGCCCGCGAGATGCGCCCGGACGGCAGCTACCAGAAGGTAAAGCCCGCTGAGGGCGAAGCACTGGTGAACGGCCAGATGGGCATGTATGAGCTGTTGAAAAATGACTGGACGCAGCCGGAGCCTTGGAAGCTTTCTGCCGCTGCGCAGGAAAAACAGCCTGAACCTTCTGCCGAAGCAGCAAAGCCAGAACCTGCGAAAACGGAAGTAGCTCCCGCTGCAAAACAGGCAGAAGCTTCTCACCCGGAATCTGCTGCGGCACCGGAAAGCGGCGACCGCTTTGACCAGCTGGAACAGATGGTCAATCATAAAAAGCGTACAGAGCCGCAGCCTGCCCCTGCAGCCAAGCCGATAAAGCCGGTGGTGGTGGAGACACCCGCCCCCAGAAGCCGCCTGAAACGGATTTTGGATTTCTTCAGGTTACGCAGATAATATTTGCAAGACCCGACAGAGCAAACCCTCTGCCGGGTCTTTTTGCGTGTTTGCCTGCATAAATAAAAAGCAAACGGAAGGCGGGAGGCAGAAGGTGCGGGCAAAGCGATGGGGACGAGCCGGGCACGGCAGGGAGCAGCCCAGACGGAGGGTGATTTTTCTGGCAGTTTTAGCCGGACTGCTGGTGTGCGTGGTGCTTCCGGTGCGGGCGCAGAAAAAAACGGGGAAGCTCTGTTTCCCGCTGGACACCACACAGTACCGTGTTTCGGACGGATACGGCTGGCGGCAGGATCCTTTTACCGGGGAAAGGACGTTCCATAAGGGCATTGATCTTGCCTGTGCAGAGGGAACAGAAGTGCTTGCTGCGGAAGGCGGTGCGGTGGTGCAGGCATACCGCAGCACAAGCTATGGCACCTGTCTGCGTGTTCTCCATACAGATGGCAGCGAGTCACTTTACGCCCATTTGCAGTACGCCTATGTCCGCCCGGGCGAGGTGGTGGAAGCAGGGCAGCTGCTGGGCGCAGCAGGGCGCAGCGGGCGCGCTACGGGAGCACACCTGCATTTTGAACTGTACCGGAAGGGAACAGCCTGTGACCCGGCGGATGCGCTGGGCCTTTCCTCATGAAGCTGCATGATTCCCGGCAGCTGGGGCCGCTGGTGTTCCGCGACCCGCTGCTTTTGTGTAGCGCACTGTATTTTCTGCTCTACTTTGATGCAAGCGGCTTTCTGCGGCTGGGGCTACTGGCGGCGTTCCTGCACGAGTGCGGGCACATTCTGGTGTATTGTGCGTTGCTGCGCCGCTTTCCGGTCATTGAGGTAACCATGACTGGCTTTTGTATGCGGATGGACGCTCCGGCCCGGGGCCTTTCACCGGGGCGGCTCTTCTGGCTGGCTGCTGCAGGCCCGGCGGTCAATTTCATGCTGGCAGGCATCTGGGCGCTGCGGCTGGAACAGGAACTGACCATCCGCGGCAGTGCCTTCTGGGCGGCAAATCTGCTGACCGGGGGATTCAATCTGCTGCCCGTTCCACCGCTGGATGGTGCACAGCTGGCATCCTGCCTGTGCGAAATGCGGCGTGTAGGCAAAAAGTTTAAGGGAAATGATTGAAAAAACAGCTCATTTCGGGTACAATAAAATGACGTGTAAAAATGGACTGTTTATTGGAGGACTCGATGTTTGATCCAAAACTGAAAGAAGCACTGGGACGAGTACAGAAGCCTGGTCGTTATACCGGCGGAGAACCCGGCAGTGTATATAAGGACAAAGAAAAAGTGGATGTCCGCTTTGCGTTCTGCTTTCCGGACACCTATGAGGTAGGTATGTCCTTCCTCGGCGAAAAGATCCTGTATGAGCTGCTCAACAGCCACGAAAACTGGTGGTGCGAGCGTGCTTTTATGCCGTGGCTGGATATGAAGGCCGAGATGGAGCGTCTTGGTCTGCCGCTCTACACCATGGAGAGCAAGGATCCGCTCACCGCTTTTGATGCAGTGGGCTTCACCCTGCAGTACGAGCTTTCCTATACCAATATTCTGGCTATGCTGGATCTGGCGGGCATCCCGTTCTATTCCAAGGATCGCGATGAAAGCTGGCCGCTGATCGTGGCGGGTGGCCCCTGCGCCTGCAACGCGGAACCCATTGCGGACTTTTTTGATGTGGTCCAGCTGGGCGAGGGCGAAAACCAGCTGCCCGGCATCTGCGCCGAGATCGAAAAGGCCAAGAAGGAGGGCGGCGTCTCCAAAAAGGAGCTGCTGCTGCGCATTGCAAAGATCCCCGGCGTCTATATTCCGGCATTCTACGATGTGGAGTATTACGAGGATGGCCGGGTCAAGGCCATCACCCCCAATGAGCCGGGCATCCCGGCGCGCATCACCAAGGCAATCATCAAGGACCTGAACGAGTTTGCCCCGCCCACGAATTTCGTGGTGCCCATGGTGGGTGCCATTCAGGACCGCGCCAGCATCGAGGTGCTGCGCGGCTGTGTGCGCGGCTGCCGTTTCTGTCAGGCGGGCTTTCTGTACCGCCCCATGCGCCAGCGTGACGCGGGCCTTCTGAACAGGGCGGCGCAGGAGCTGTGCGCTAACACCGGCTATGAAGAACTGAGCCTTTCCAGCCTGTCCACCTCTGATCACGGCCAGCTGGAAGAGCTGCTGGACGATCTGAACGAGTGGGCACCCAAGGAGCATGTGAGTCTGTCGCTGCCTTCGCTGCGCGTGGACAACTTCTCCCAGAGCCTCATTGAAAAGACCACCAAGGTGCGCAAGAGCGGCCTGACCTTCGCCGCCGAAGCCGGCACCCAGCGCCTGCGCAACGTCATCAACAAGAATGTCACATGGGACGAGATCGAAAAGACCTGCACCATTGCATTCAACGCGGGCTATACCTCGGTCAAGCTCTACTTCATGATGGGCCTGCCCACCGAGACCATGGAGGACATTGAGGGCATCGCAGAGACGGCGCAGAAGGTGGTAGACCTCTATTATTCGCTGCCCAAGCGCGGCAAGGGAAAGGGCGTTCAGGTGACGATCAGCTGTGCATGCTTTGTGCCCAAGCCCCATACGCCGTTTGAGTTCGTGCCCATGGACACTGAAGAAATGCTGCGCGCCAAGCAGAAGCACCTGCTGGAAAGTGTGCGCAGCCGCAAGATCAAGGTCAACTACCACGACAGCACCACCAGCTTTCTGGAGGGCGTGTTTGCCAAGGGCGACCGCCGCCTTGCCCCGGTCATTGTGGAAGCCTACAAGCGCGGCTGCTACTTTGACGGCTGGGAGGAGTGCTTCAAGTACGACACATGGCTGCAGACCTTTGCAGATCTGGGCATTGACCCGGCATTTTACTGTCAGCGCCCCATTGGTCTGGACGAGGTAACGCCCTGGTCCCATATGGACTACGGTGTTACCCACGAATATCTGGTACGGGAGTACAAAAAGGCCCTTGCCGCCCAGACTACCCAGCCCTGCAACCGTGCCTGCCACGGCTGCGGTGCAAATCACCTGTTAGGAGGTCCCTGCTTTGATTACAGTAAGAATCTCGTTTGAGAAAAAGAATGAGGCCTCCTACATCTCCCTGCTGGACCTGCAGCGGGTGATGCAGCGGGTGCTCAAGCGCAGCGGCCTGCCGGTGTGGCATACGCTGGGTTTCAACCCCCACATCTATATGACCTTTGCCTGCCCGCTTTCTCTGGGGCAGGAGAGCGAGTGCGAGTGCGTGGACGTCAAGACCGAAGCGGAAGCCCCGGATTTTGAACAGTGGAAAGCGGCCCTCAATGCCATCATGCCCGCAGGCATCGTGATCACGCACGTTGGCCCGGTGCAGATGAAGGCGGACCTCATTGCCTACGCATGCTATCGCATCACCTACCCGGCGGCAGCGGCTGCGGCGCTGGATCAGTACAACGCGCTGGAAAGCGCTCCGGTGGAAAAGCACGGCAAAAAAGGCAACAAGATCATTGAGCTGAAGGAACATCTGCCCAAGGTGGAGTACATCACGGAGGGGGACAGCCTGCACATGGATCTGTGCATGCCGGCCGCACAGGAACTGAACCTGAACCCCTCGCTGCTGACCGGCTTTCTGGAAGAAAAATTCGGCCTGCCTGCCGTCAGCGCCAACATCCTGCGCAAAAAGTTTTTGACGGCAGATAAGCAGCTGTTTGTCTGATCGGAGCGTGAAAGACTGTCTGTTGGGCAAAACAGAAAATTTTTGCATTTATTTTGGTCAGAACGCTTGCATTTACGCAGGTTTTGTGATATCCTATTTAGGCGTTAGTGTCCGCTGAGACCACAGCGGGGTTAATGACAATATCATTAAACGGGCGGTCCTCTGACGGCAAAGTGCCGTGTATGAACGTCTAAAAACAAATGGAGGATTCAAAAATGGACGCACTGAAGATTATTTCTGAAGGCAGCATCAAGGCTGAAAAGCCCCAGTTCAACGTTGGCGATACCGTCCGCGTTGATGTTCGTATCAAGGAAGGCGAGCGTGAGCGTATCCAGGCTTTCGAGGGCACCGTTATTGCTAAGAAGCACGGCGGCGTTGCAGAGACCTTTACCGTTCGCCGCGTTTCCTACGGTGTCGGCGTTGAGCGTGTGTTCCCGGTCAACAGCCCGTTCGTTGAGAAGGTCGAGGTCGTTCGCCGCGGCAAGGTCCGTCGTGCGAAGCTCTTCTACCTGCGCGAGCGCACCGGCAAGGCCGCCAAGGTCAAGGCACGCATCTGAGCATACTGCAAAAAAAGGGGAGGACGGTTGGCGTTCTCCCTTTTTTCGTATTTTTGCATCTAAGGAGGGTGGCAGCCCATGGCAATGCCCTTTAAAGACCGCTATAAACGCAACAAAGACATTTTAGAATGGTACGATGCCCTCGCCGTGGCCGTGGCGGTCATTGCGCTGGTATTCACCTTCGGCCTGCGGGTCGTGCAGGTAGATGGCCACTCGATGCAGCCCACGCTGTTAAATGGCGAGCGCCTGCTGATGACGCCGCTGAAGACCCCGGATTATGGCGGCGTCGT
>ENA-OOWV01002034-OOWV01002034.1-human-gut-metagenome-genome-assembly--contig:-NODE-2034-length-11896-cov-37.933367_pt1 | contig 11896 bp, 11 predicted proteins | sample MGYA00241584_ERZ501337 | MGnify/ENA primary metagenome ERZ501337 (study PRJEB25962, sample SAMEA2042744) | human gut metagenome | biome: human gut; feature: human-associated habitat; material: faeces... | reverse complement strand
GTACTTCTCCACGATGCCCGCCGCCGCTTCCGTGCCGGTGATCTCGTCCGTGGTCAGGCGGCGCAGCCTGACCAGCCCGCTGTCGTTCATGATCTTCTCGAACTGCCCGACGGCTTCAAGAAACTTCGTCACCGTTTCCGTGTCCTCTATCTCTTTCGGGATAATCCTGCCCTTGCACAGCGTGCTGAAGGTGCTCTCCTGACGGCTGCGCACCTTCGTCGTCTTGGTAAGGAACAGGTAGCAGAAGTGGTTCAGGAACGGGCGTTCGTTGAAGTGCCTCTCAAAGCTCCGGCTCAGGAAGCTAAGGTCGTCCCTGTCCGTTTCCGGCCGGTACTTCTCCTCGATGAAGAAGTCCTGCTTATGCACGATGGAGTAATCCGGCAGTACCTTTACCGCCTTGTGCCAAGCCGAATGGATCGCTTCGTACTCGCTCCCCGTCACGGAGAACAACTCGGGCAATTCCACCTTGAAGGCGACTGTCACATCCGCCTCCTTGCTCACGATGCAGCCGTTCTCCACCGCCAGCAGCGGGAACTTGCTTTCGAGCGTCGCCGCTTTCATTACGTTTCTCATTCTTGCCAGTGTTTAAAGGTGAATAATCGGGGGATTTTCAGCCGGTTCACCACGTACCTCGGATGCCGCCTGCGGGCGGCTGCCTTCATCAGCCCGTGCGTGCCGTACCGGGCGTTCAGCCGGAAGGTCAGCCATACCAGCAGCGTAGCCGCAGCCACGCCGAAGCCGATGCACACCCACTGGTTCACGCCCGCCATGTACAGGATGACAAACAGGATGAAGGCGGAGAGCAGCCCGCCTGCGAACAGGAACAGGTATTGCGCCTTCAGCCCCTTGAACTCCACCGGACGACCGATGCCCTTGTTTACCGGGTATTTTTCGCGCTTAGCGCTCAACAACTCGTCAGTCATTATCCTTATACTTTATTATATATGTATTGGAAATGCCTGTTTAGAGGAAGAACGAGCGTAGGATGGTCGCACTCACTATCAGGAAGATGCAGGCTCCGAACCAGCTTGCGGCGACTTTGCTCACGTCCGGATCGCCGGCGCTGAACTTCCCGTACACTTTCACCCCGCCGATCAAGCCGACCACCGCACCGATGGCGTAAATCAGTTTTGTCCCCGGCTCAAAATACGAGGTGACCATCTGCGTGGCTTCGGTGATGCCCGCCATGCCGTTGCCCTGAGCGAAGGCGGAGATGTTGGCAGCCAGCAGAAGGGCTGCGAGGATAATCTGTTTCTTTTTCGATGTCATTGTCATAATCTTTTTTCGTTTTTGTGCCTCCGGGTCGGATATTCCCTTCGGCGGTTGATACTTTTTTAATTCTTGCGGCTTCGGATAAAGCCGGCTTCCGGATTTAGTGGATTCGGTGGCAAGCCGTCTTTCAGCCGTAGTCGATTTTCTTTTTTCGCATCTTCGTTACGTTTTTTACATTGTTATACATAGTCGCGGATGTTGAAGTTCTCGTATTCCTTCCGTACAGCCGCTTTCATTCTTGTTTTCTTCTCTGCGGGCCGGATGCTTGCAAGATAGGTTTCCACCATTTCAGACACCCTTGCCTCGTACCGGGCATTGTTGCGCCGGAACATGTCGTAGAACTCCGTTCCTTCCAGCTCGTGGAATACCTTGCCTGCCTGCAGGATGTCGGCTTTCCCTGCTTTCGGGTCCTTCACCGCCCTTGCCGCACGGTCGATTTCGTCAAAGGTATTTCCGCCTGCCTGTGGCTGCCCCCCGTCAAACGCCCCGTCCGTGTCGTGGACGCGGTTGTCCCTGAAAACCTCGTCCAGTTCTTCATCGGGCACTTGGCGCGAGGGCTTTGTTTCCGCCGAGTGGTTGCCGGCGGTTTCCATTTCGTCGTCAAAGGTAACGTCCTTCTCGTCCACCGCCTCGCTTTGCATTTCCGTGGCAGCATTTGGCGTCGGAGTGGCAGTTTGTGGCTTCGTTTCCGGCATCCTGAACCTGCTCTTGCCCATAATCTCGTCCGGCGGTCTTTGATGCGCATTTCCGGCATCCTCCCTGTTGTCCGCCTTCCGTGCCTCCTTGCGTTCCCATGTCAGGTAGAACAGAATCCACAGGTTGCACGCCATCATCAGGATTAACAGCAGCGTCACCATCGGCTTATCGTTATCTGTTCGACAACATCGTGGCTTTTCTCCCTGCATAGGTTTTCCTGCTCCGTACCGTGGCGTGCAAGGTGTTCGGTGCCTTCCGGCTTGTGGTACTTGCCCTTATAGGCTTCCTCTCTCTGCTTTCTTCTGAAAATGTGGATGTTCAGTTTCATTTCGTCTTTACTTTTTTATGTGATACAATGTCTTCTTCAAATCAGGTTGTCCCTGTTGCGGCGGTACAGGTCGTTGATTTCGTCCTTGTTCTCCTCAAAGTGGCGCATCAGCACCGTGTCGATGTAGCCGCCCACGGTTATTTCCTTGCCGGCGATGGTGTTCACTATCTTGGAAACGATGCTGTGCGCCTCCTTGCTGATGTACACGCACTGCCGGAGTTTCACTTCGTTCCGTCTGAGGAAGGTCGAGCCGTAGTCCTGCTTCTTCCTTTTCGCCGGTTCGCTCCGTGCTTTCGTTTCCGTGGGCTGTACCGTATCTTCCGGTGCGTTGCCGGCATCGGGTTCGTCCGTTCCTTCCCTTGCCGGAGGCCTGCCCATCTGACGGGATTTTCCTATGGAGGCAAGCAGCAGGCTCTCGTCTATGCCATCCGTATTCAACTTTCGGCTTGCCATGACGTTCATCCGTTGATGATGGAACATATTTCCTCCGACAGCTCGCGGATACGGCTTCCTTTCAGCATGGAGGTGTCCGGCGGCAGGATGGTCGAGCGGAAGACCGACTTGCGGTCGTCCGACGGCTCGCGGCGGAAACGCTTGCTGTCGGGCAGCCTCGTGTCAAGGACACGGAAGTTGTTTTCGGCGAACAGTTTGCCGTACAGGTCGTACAGCCCGGTTTTCTCCCGTCCGTCCACCATCGTCCAGAACAGGTACAGCCCTTTTGTTTTCGCCTGTCCCGTCGTCATGAGGTTGTCACGGAACATCACGGCGAATTGCAGGGTGCTTTCCACGACAAAACGGTCGGCACTCATGGGCGCGAAGATGTAGTCCATCTGCGAGAGGGTCTTGACCACGCCGTTGCTTTTCAGGGTTCCCGGCATGTCGAAGAACACGACGTCGGGTTTCACCTCTTCTGCGGCAAGCATCCTTTCGGCATCATCGAGGGCGTTAAGGGCGTCGCTTGCGATGACCGGGTAGGCGTTCTTCCTTATCTTGCGGAAGTGGTCACACGCGAGTGCCTTGAAATAGAGGCTTCCGCCGATAAGTCCCGTTTCACGTTCACGCAACCCGTGTATGCTGTGTTGCGGGGCGTCGCAGTCCATGACGGCGACATTGTGTCCTTTCACGTTGTGGAGGTAGTTGGCGGAAAGTGCCGTGACGGTGGATTTGCCGATGCCCCCTTTCTGTGTTGCGAATGCAACGAATGTTTCATTACTCATGGTTCTGTTGGTTTTAATGGTTGATGAATTGTTTTCCTGCTCCGATACGGAATCGGTGACATGTATATCCGCGTCAGCGAATCTCCGCCTGTCCGGTTCGTCACGTATCCGCTTCAACGGTGAGGCAGGGATTCGGATAACTGGTGAATGACGACATTGCGTCATGAAGTCATTGAATCCGTGAATCACCGCGTCATTGGAAAGCCGGGTATCCGAAGGTTCGGGTATCCGGTCAGGCAAATAGCCGCCAAAGCGGTTTGCCGGGTATTTGAAAGCCTCATTTTTCATATCTTCAAATCGTTCGTTTCTTGAATCATGCTGCAAATAAACAAGGATATTTTTGAATCCGTACCACTTCCCCGGCAAGTGGCGGCATGTTGCGCCGGTTGGCACTGACTGTCCGGGTCAAGCCTCTGTCCGATACCGCTTTAAGGGCGTAACTTTGCACCCGAACGGCAGGGTTCGCCGCAGGTGGCGCAGCCCGGAGTTTGAAAGGCATTCCCCCAATCCGTCCCCGACGGATTTTTATGTTCGCCGGAACATAGCAAGATGTCTTTTCAGCCGCTCAAAATATTTTGAGCAGCCACGAAAAGCACTTGCCCTTGCAGGGGGCGGGCTTTCCCTCCGAAGTCGGGAAGCCTTTCAGAACTGCGGTGCTGTAATCCGAAGCGGCGGCTTATGCCGTCAATCCGCTAAATCCAAAGTAATATGAAAGAGAAAAGGAAAAGCAAATCATGGAGAAATCCCAAACTTGATCCGGCGGTGTACCGGTACACCGTCCGTTTCAACGAGGAGGAACACAACCGTTTCCTCGCCATGTTCGGAAAATCGGGTGTCTATGCACGGTCTGTTTTCCTCAAAGCGCACTTCTTCGGGCAACCGTTCAAGGTGCTGAAGGTGGACAAGACGTTGGTGGACTATTACACCAAACTGTCGGATTTTCATGCACAATTCCGTGCCGTGGGTACGAATTACAACCAAGTCGTGAAGGAACTGAGGCTGCATTTTTCAGAGAAAAAGGCGATGGCGTTGCTCTACAAATTAGAGCAACACACCGTCGAACTCGTGAAACTGAGCCGCCGGATTGTGGAACTTTCAAGGGAAATGGAGGCAAAATGGTCGCAAAAATCAGTGTAGGAAGTTCGTTGTACGGCGCGATTGCCTACAACGGGGAGAAGATTAACGAGGCGCAGGGGCGGCTTCTCACCACCAACCGCATCTACAATGACGGTTCGGGAACGGTGGACATAGGCAAGGCGATGGAGGGTTTTCTCACCTTCCTGCCACCGCAGATGAAGATCGAGAAGCCGGTGGTGCATATCTCTCTCAACCCGCACCCGGAGGATGTGCTGACCGATATTGAGTTGCAGAATATCGCCCGCGAGTATCTGGAAAAACTCGGTTTCGGAAACCAGCCTTATCTTGTATTCAAGCACGAGGACATCGACCGCCACCACCTGCACATCGTGACGGTCAACGTGGACGAGAACGGGAAAAGGCTCAACCGGGATTTTCTCTACCGCCGCAGCGACCGTATCCGCAGGGAACTGGAACAGAAGTACGGATTGCATCCGGCAGAACGTAAAAATCAGAGATTGGATAATCCGTTGCGCAAGGTGGCCGCATCGGCAGGTGATGTGAAGAAGCAGGTAGGCAACACCGTGAAGGCTCTGAATGGGCAGTACCGTTTCCAGACGATGGGCGAATACCGTGCGCTCCTTTCCTTATATAATATGACGGTGGAGGAAGCGAGGGGCAACGTGCGCGGACGGGAGTATCACGGGCTGGTCTATTCCGTCACGGACGACAAGGGTAACAAGGTGGGCAACCCGTTCAAATCCTCGCTTTTCGGGAAGTCCGCAGGCTATGAAGCCGTACAGAAGAAGTTTGTCCGTTCCAAATCGGAAATCAAGGATAGGAAACTGGCAGACATGACGAAACGCACCGTCCTTTCCGTGCTGCAAGGCACTTATGACAAGGACAAATTTGTATCCCAACTCAAAGAGAAGGGCATCGACACCGTACTGCGCTACACAGAGGAAGGGCGCATCTATGGGGCTACCTTCATCGACCACCGCACGGGATGCGTGCTGAACGGTTCGCGCATGGGTAAGGAGCTTTCGGCGAATGCCTTGCAGGAACACTTCACCCTGCCATACGCCGGACAACCGCCGATACCGCTATCCATCCCTGTGGATGCTGCGGACAAGGCACACGGGCAGACCGCCTACGACAGTGAAGATATATCGGGCGGTATGGGCTTGCTCACTCCCGAAGGTCCGGCGGTAGATGCCGAGGAAGAGGCTTTCATCCGGGCGATGAAGCGCAAAAAGAAGAAAAAACGCAAGGGCTTGGGTATGTAATCAGAGTATCAACAATTAAAAAATCAATGTATGTCACAACAAGAAGACGATTTGAGGGCATTGGCGAAAATCATGGATTTTCTGCGTGCCGTGAGTATCATTTTAGTGGTCATGAACGTGTACTGGTTCTGCTACGAAGCCATCCGGCTGTGGGGCGTGAACATCGGCGTGGTGGACAAAATCCTTCTGAACTTCGACCGCACGGCGGGGCTGTTCCATTCCATTCTCTACACGAAGCTGTTTTCCGTCCTTTTGCTTGCCTTGTCCTGTCTGGGTACGAAGGGTGTCAAGGGTGAGAAAATCACTTGGGGGAGAATCTGGACAGCATTTGCCGTCGGGTTCGTGCTGTTTTTCCTGAACTGGTGGTTGCTGCCCCTGCCGCTGCCGCTTGAAGCGGTGACGGGACTGTATGTCCTTACCATTGGAACGGGCTATGTCTGCCTGTTGATGGGTTGTCTGTGGATGAGCCGCCTGTTGAAACACAATTTGATGGAGGATGTTTTCAACAACGAGAACGAGAGTTTCATGCAGGAAACGAGGCTTATCGAAAGCGAGTATTCGGTCAATCTGCCGACACGTTTCTATTACAGGAAACGCTGGAACAACGGTTGGATCAATGTAGTTAATCCCTTCCGTGCGTCCATCGTGTTGGGTACGCCGGGCAGCGGCAAGTCCTATGCCGTGGTAAACAATTTTATCAAGCAACAGATTGAAAAGGGCTTTAGTCAATACATCTACGATTTCAAGTATCCCGACCTATCTACTATTGCCTACAACCATTTGCTGAACCACCCGGACGGCTACAAGGTAAAGCCGAAGTTCTATGTGATCAACTTCGACGACCCGCGACGCTCTCATCGGTGCAATCCCATTCACCCGGATTTTATGGAAGATATTACGGATGCCTATGAGAGTGCCTACACAATAATGCTCAACCTCAATAAAACGTGGGTGCAAAAGCAGGGCGACTTCTTCGTGGAGTCACCTATCATTCTGTTTGCCAGTATTATCTGGTATCTCAAAATCTATCAGAACGGGAAGTTTTGCACGTTTCCCAATGCTATCGAGTTTCTGAACCGCCGTTACGAGGATATATTTCCGATACTGACCTCTTATCCGGAGCTGGAGAACTACCTTTCGCCGTTCATGGATGCGTGGCTTGGAGGGGCTGCGGAGCAGCTCATGGGTCAGATAGCGTCGGCAAAAATCCCGCTTTCGAGGATGATTTCACCGCAGCTCTACTGGGTGATGTCAGACAGCGAGTTTACGCTGGACATCAACAATCCCGAAGAGCCGAAAATCCTCTGCGTGGGTAACAATCCCGACCGTCAGAATATCTACGGTGCGGCACTCGGTCTGTATAATTCCCGTATCGTGAAGCTCATCAACAAGAAGGGGATGCTGAAGTCATCGGTCATCATCGACGAGTTGCCCACAATATACTTCAAAGGGTTGGACAATCTTATAGCTACCGCCCGAAGCAACAAGGTTGCCGTGTGTCTGGGCTTTCAGGATTTCAGCCAGTTAGTGCGTGACTACGGGGACAAAGAGGCGAAAGTGGTGATGAACACTGTCGGCAATATTTTCTCCGGTCAGGTGGTGGGGGAAACAGCCAAGACGCTCTCCGAGCGGTTCGGTAAGGTGTTGCAGAAACGGCAGTCCATCTCCATCAACCGGCAGGATGTTTCCACCTCCATCAACACGCAGATGGACGCGCTCATTCCACCGAGTAAGATTTCCGGGCTTACGCAGGGAATGTTTGTCGGTTCTGTATCCGACAACTTCAACGAGCGTATCGAGCAGAAGATTTTTCATTGCGAGATTGTGGTGGATGCCGAAAAGGTGAAACGGGAAGAAAGTGCCTACAAGAAAATTCCCGTCATTACAAACTTCACGGACGAGGACGGCAACGACCGCATGAAGGAAACGGTGCAGGCGAACTACCGGCGCATCAAGGAAGAGGTGAAGCAGATTGTGCAGGAGGAACTGGAGCGTATCAAAAACGATCCGGTGCTGTGTAAACTGCTACCAGATAATGAGACTGTCTAACAAGTCCCCAAAATTGAAAATTATCCCTATCGAAGTTTGAAGTGACCCCCAAAAGTTGGATACAATTTTTTTGGGGGGCACTTCAGTTCTGACGGGTAAAATCGTAAAATTCGGACTTGTTAGACAAATACTTACGCGGTTTCAACCTCAGGTACTGAATCTATCGAATTGACAAATTTAACCAATTGCGGATCTGAATCTTTTTGTATGAGGTTTCGGAGACTCTTTTTCAATTCATAAGCATCATCCCCTGCTGTATTTATTAAATCCATATAAAAATCTTTGTTTTGCAGAATCAATGAACGGCATGCCCCATCGGAAATTACAGGTTTCACTATTTTATCAATAACGTCTCCAGCTTGACTTTTCAAATTACCATGCGATCTAAGCCATGTTTCGAAAAATTGAAACTTTATTGCATTGATAGTCTTTTTACCGATGCAGAAATCATTTCTTATATCGGTAACTGTCGATTTAATTTTTCGTTTATCCAATCTTTCAACTATATTCTTGAAACAATTAGGGAAAGGATTCAAACTTTGAGTTCCAGAAGCAATATCCATCAGAATCTTTTTGCCAAATTCAGTCAAGTTATCTGGCAAGGATTTGATTTTAGCCAGTAAATGTTTTATTGCGACAAACCAATAATATGATGTATGTGCTGTTCTTTGGGCGTATAATGTATCAACACTTATTTCAGACAACGCTTCGAACGCTATTTTATTGATATGATCGGTCAGGACATTGCTTATTTTAGTGGTCAAATCGTAAAAAGATGCGTCAGGAATTACATCTTTAATATTGTTCTTAGTGATATACTTATCCAAATCGGTATTCCACTCTGCTAAATGCTCGATAAATACCTCATCCGTTACACCTATTCTGTTCTTAATATCTTCAAATTGGGGCAATATGTCTGAGAGCAATAATTTATAGCCAAGTTTATGATTTACCATGTATTGTAGTGTTTCATTTAATAGCGGTATATTCCATCCCACACTATTTACTAATAAGTCTCCATGATCCACATAATAGTCCATGAGTTCTGCAACATATTTTATATCTCCACCCTCTATTAAGGAAACGGAATGACCATGTGCCAATTGCATGGCGACTAAATCGTAATATCCAGACTCTTTAATGTTTCGGCCATCAGTTTCTAATTCAGAATGCAACTGATTTATGTAGGTTGAATCTAACGTTACAGGTAAAGGTCTTTCTTCGTCAGATGCCAATAAACGATAGGTTGTAAATATAGCCCCTATATTATCTTTATTTACATTCTGTTCATCAATGCAATTCGTGATCGCTTGCAAAAGCGTTGGAAACGTATAGGTAGAATTATCTTTTAACGTTTTTACAATATCTGCATGGTCGAAATTATCGGGTAGTAAGTTTGCCAAATAATTATCGAGCGCCTCCGAATTTGTTGCTACTTGATAATATTTATATGCTTTAGTTGTCGCGTTATCCCGATAGGCAGCATCTGTTGCATTTGCAGCTTGAATATAATCGATAAATGTATTTGGCTTGACTGTTTTTGCTTCAATCAATGACGTAAAATCGCACGCCAACTTATTTTGCGCAATAAACCTGTCTATTGCATCTAACGTTTTGAAATAGTCGCCGCCATTGAAGTCATTGAACCGAACTATCTTCTTATATAATTGAGCAATCACATGGTTTTGGCTTTCCGTGTCTAAATGCAACAGCAGTTCTTGGTATTCGACAGGGAACACCTGCTTCTCTATGGATTCTTTTAATTTCAATTGTGCTATTCTTTGCCATACACGCAGAATAACATCGCTCTTTCGAGTTAATTTATGCAAACAATGTATAATCTTATCGATAAGCGCATTGTCCATACATTGTATAACTTCTTCTAATACAGTGTCAAATTGTTTATTAGTCTCTGCATATTGATTTATGTCGTGGTCTTCTTCTCCGTTGATGCAGCCTTCAATATATTTTTTCAATGGAATTTGTCGAGCATCTTCAACATCGACACCATATACCAAAGCTGCAATTTCGCGTTGTGTTTGCAGATCATTGTTAATTATTGTTTGAATGCCATTCAGATAGTCGCCGGACAATATTTGTTCTACTGGATTTGCCAGAATATCCGTCTTCTTCAAACAGAACAATGCTATGTTTATCATCAAAATTTCGTTACACCACTCTTGTTTAAGAGCGACCATCTCATTGATATATGATATAATTTCCCTAACATTGGCATTAGGATTTACCAATCTGAATATCCGATTTATAGTTTCTTTCGCTTCATTTTCTGTTTCTCCAAATGCTTCAACAAACAGTTTGTTGAATATACTTCGATAGTCGGTAATAACAGGAGGAGCAACACGATAAACAATAGGGAAAGTTTTATTGATAAAATACTTGGTCAGTTGTTTCGTTTGTTCGTCGGTCTCATCTCCGAATGCACAAGCTAAATGTGTTTCATCGAAAGGAATAACAGCCCAAACATTTTCAAAACCGCTATCGGCGAAGAACGTATGGATAGAAGACCATAATTCTTTTACTTTTTCAGCGGGGAGACGATCCATGTTGTCAAAAACAAGGACTAATTTACGTTGTCCTTTTTCCTTGATAAAATCAGAAATGTCTTGCATCCATGTTTTGAACTCGTAAACCGTTGGTTCGTCTTCGCTCAAAGTCTCATAGCAAACGTCCTTTTCGACTTTATCTTGATAAATAGCTAACATATAACTCCATCCATATTTATGATCTTTGCTATATGCCCATTTCCAAACGCACAATGCAATAAGAACTGGCAGTGCAGCTATGATAATAGACAATAAAGAAAACCACCATGTTGTGGGTGTAGGTTTTACTGCATACGCAATAAATGTAAATATCGGAGTTAAAACTGCAACCAAAAATGCCGCAACCATACCATTACTGATAAGGGGATATTTTTCGGTTACGGTCTCCGTTTTACGGGCTAATAAATATTTCAGCTTTTCAGACCATGATACGGTTTTCGTACCTCCACCTTTGACTTTTATTGTTGCATTTCCAGATAGGATACCATCATCAATAAGTTTGCTTGTAAGCAATTCCAATATAGAGCGGCGTTGCAAGTCCTCTTGATGTCCCCATGCGTCATACTCAAAAAAGTAATAGTCGTCTGATAATTCACGTTCCAACATTTTAACCACGTTGGATTTTCCAGATCCCCAAATACCTTCGATGCCGATAATTCGAGGTAAAGTACATTCCTCATCCAATGAATCATTCTGACAAAAATGGCGAGCAATAGTTTTTGCCAACCTTTCTTGCGAACCTCCATCGAATTTGTCAATACCACACGGTTTATTTTGGATAAACCGCGGATATTGCTGTTTGGATTGTAGTTTTGTTTCCATATACGTAATTTATTGATTATACGAACTCCAAATAATTCTCCCGATTTACCACATGAAACTCGGCATAGGGATAGGCTTCTTGGAAGGCTTTCGGTGCGGCCGGCATTTTATTTCCCCACTTGAACTCCAAGGCGGTAAGACTGTCGGCACTCTCCTCAATCAGGTCGATTTCCTGTTTGTCGTAGGTGCGCCAGAAATAGAACTCCCTGTGCAGTCCCTCATTGAAGTTCGCTTTGCGCCGCTCTCCGATGATGTAGTTCTCCCACAGCGCACCGACATCCTGCCGAATGGCCAGCGGTGAGAAAGCCCCGATAATGGCATTGCGAATGCCGTTGTCGTAGAAGTACCACTTGCCAGCTTTTGTAACCTCCTTGCGTAGGTTACGCGAATAAGCCCCCAGACGATAGATAACGAAGACCTTTTCCAATAGGTCGAGGTATTTTTCAACGGTCGTCTTGCTCATGCCGAGTTGTTTACCTAACTCTTCGTAAGAAACTTCGCTGCCCAACTGAAAAGCTATCAATCGCAGTAGATCGCGCATCTTGCTCGAATTTTTTAAGCCGTCAATTGCTAAGATATCTTTAA
>ENA-OOWV01002029-OOWV01002029.1-human-gut-metagenome-genome-assembly--contig:-NODE-2029-length-11912-cov-2.008771_pt1 | contig 11912 bp, 8 predicted proteins | sample MGYA00241584_ERZ501337 | MGnify/ENA primary metagenome ERZ501337 (study PRJEB25962, sample SAMEA2042744) | human gut metagenome | biome: human gut; feature: human-associated habitat; material: faeces... | reverse complement strand
AAACTACTAATATTACAGCTGAGATAGCATTTAAAGCTGTAAGAGATTACTATTTAATTGATTCAAACTTAAGTGATGCAGAAGCTAGAAAAATTCTTATAGTTAGAGATTTGATAAAATCTCAAGGATATAGAACATATTATCCAATTACATTAGCTTCAAATGTATCAGAAGAAACAGTATCTTTTGTAGAAGAAAATGCTGTAAATTTATCAGGTATATCTATATCTAACGAACCTATTAGATATTATCCACATGGAGCTCTAGCATCACATGTACTTGGATATGTCGGTAAAATACCATCTCAACAATTAGATAATTATCTAAATAATAAAGAAAAATCTTATAAATCCGATGATATAGTTGGGCTTACAGGAATTGAATCTACTCAAGAAGATAACCTAAAAGGTATAGATGGATATAAAAAGGTAAAAGTAAATGCTACAGGTAAGGTAACAGATGAACTAGAAGTTAAAGAACCGGTATCTGGAGATACAGTTTATTTAACACTAGATATGGATTTACAAAAAGTAGCTGAACAAGGTCTTGAAAAAACATTACAAGTTGCAAACAATGGTGGAATTTATAAAAGTGAATATGGAGATGTATCTACAAGTGGTGGTGCAAAAAATGCAAAAACTGCAGCTATTATAGCCGTAGACATAAAAACTGGAGAAGTTTTAGCATCTGCAAGTTATCCAGATTATGATCCAAACTTATTTGTAACAGGTATTTCATCAAAAGACTACGAAAAATTACAACCAGAAAATCCAAATGATACATTAGCGGCAAGTCCTCTTTTAAACTTAGTAACTCAAGGTGTATTCCAACCAGGTTCTACATTTAAAATGATAAGTGCAGCTATAGGTCTAGATAGTAAAACAATTGATGAAAATACAGCCATTAGAAAATGGTTTAGACCCAAATTATACTATAAATGACCCTGGGGTTATTAATATAAATGGACAGACCTTTGCCGATGCAGTTTGGAATAAATCTAGAAGTAACCATGGTAGCGTAAACCTTTATAAAGCTATACAAGAGTCTTGTAACGTTTACTTTGGTATAGTTGGGACAGGTACAAACTGGTTAAAATCAGGAAGTGACCCAAATATAAAAATGGATTCAGAGAAAATACTTGAGTACGCAAAATTATTTGGTTTAAATGAAAATACAGGTTTAGAAGATGAAATAACAGAAGTCGCAGGAAAAGTACCAAGTGAAGAAGATAAAATAAATTCAACTAAAATATCACTTAGGTCATATTTGAATTTAAATATAATAGACAGTTTTACTGATATCGATGAAAATGACGATGAAGAAATGACAGAAAGAATTGATGAAATAGTAAGCTGGGTAGACGAAACTCCTTGTCCTGGAAGAGGCGAGGTAATGTCTAGACTTAAAGAATTAAATGTAAAAGAAGTAGATTTAGGTGCAAACATGAATGAATATGTTCATTTTGAAATAAAACCAAATTTACCAGTATTAGGAAAAGAATATGGAAAATTAATACCAAAAATAAGAGAAGCAATTTCAAAATTAAATCAAATGGATTTAGCAAATAAAGTAAAAAATGGTGGAGTAGAATATATAGAAATTGATGGAACACAAATAGAATTAACATCAGAAAATTTACTTGTTACAATGCAAGGAAAAGAAGGATTTGCATTTGCTGGTGAGGGAGAAATTGGTGTAGTATTAGATACAACTATAACTCCTGAACTAAAAGAAGAAGGATATGTAAGAGAAATTTTATCAAAAGTTCAAAACATGAGAAAAGATAAAGGATTTGAAGTATTAGATAAGATAAACTTATATGTATCTGAAAATGAAATGCTAGAAGAACTTGTAAAGAAATTTGAATCTGAAATAAAGAAAGAAACTTTAACAGAAAATATTGTATTTAATACACAAAGAAATACTTATACAGAAGTAAGTATTAATGGTGAAAAATTGATGCTTGATGTTGAAGTTGTAAAATAATTACAATTTTGGCTGTGTTAAATTTCATTTAAAACGCTGTTACATACAACTCGTATGTGCCCTTGCCTTTTAAATGAAATTTACCGTGTCAAAATTTAATTCTTTTCCAACAACTTCTTCTTGCATCATTTTTTTGTTATTGCAATTATACATAAAATATAGTAGAATATTGTCGGAAAGGATAGAAATATGAATGATAAAATAATAATAAAAGGTGCAAAAGAGCACAACTTAAAAAATATAAATCTAGAAATTCCAAGAGACAAGTTAGTAGTAATAACAGGACTATCTGGTTCAGGAAAATCATCATTAGCATTTGACACATTATATGCAGAAGGACAAAGAAGATATGTTGAAAGTTTGTCATCTTATGCAAGACAATTCTTAGGATTAATGGAAAAGCCAGATGTAGAATCAATAGAAGGATTATCACCAGCAATATCAATAGATCAAAAAACAACATCAAAAAATCCACGTTCAACAGTTGGAACAGTAACAGAAATATATGATTATATTCGTTTACTATATGCAAGAGTTGGAACACCATATTGTCCAAATTGTGGTAAAAAGATTGAAAAACAGTCAATAGACCAAATTGTAGACAATGTTATGAAAATAAAAGAAGGAACAAGAATTCAAATATTAGCACCTGTAGTAAGAGGAAGAAAAGGAGAATATACAAAATTATTTGAAGATCTGCAAAAAGATGGATTTGCAAGAGTTAGAGTTGATGGAGAAATATATGACTTATCTGATGAAATAAAATTAGACAAGAATAAAAAACATGAAATAGAAGTTGTTGTAGATAGGTTAGTAATAAAAGAAGATATAGTAGGAAGACTTACAGAATCAATAGAAACAGCATTAAAACAAGCAGATAATTTAGTACTTATTGATATAGTAGGAGAAAAGCAAGTTTTATATAGTTGTAATTATGCTTGTCCAGATTGTGGATTCAGTTTTCCAGAATTAACTCCAAGAATGTTTTCATTTAATAACCCTTATGGAGCATGTCCAAAATGTTCTGGAATTGGATATTTAATGAAAATGGACGAAGATTTAATAATTCCAGACAAAACTAAAACATTGTATGATGGTGTAAAAGCATTTGGAGCTAGTACAATGAAAAAAGGCGATACAATGGCAAAAATGTACTTTGAGAGTGTCGGAAAACATTATGGAATAGATATCAAAAACAAAAAAATAAAAGATTTGCCAAAAGACTTTATAAATAAGATATTATATGGAACAGGAAATGATGAAATAGATTTTGAATATACCTCATCACTTGGAACAAGAAAATTCAAAGCACCATTTGAAGGAGTAATTCCAACATTAGAAAGACGACATAATGAAACAAAATCACAAGGAATGAGAGATTTTTATGAAATGTACATGAGTGAACTTCCATGTGATGAATGTAATGGAGCGAGATTAAAAAAAGAAATTTTATCAATAAAAGTTGGTGGAATAAATATAAATGAAATGACAGATTTATCTGTTAAAAGTTTACAAGAATTTTTAAGAAAACTTGAATTAACAGATTCACAAAAAATGATTGCAGAAATGATATTAAAAGAAATAGATGCAAGATTACAATTCTTAATAGATGTAGGACTTGAATATCTTACATTATCAAGAAGTGCAGGAACATTGTCAGGAGGAGAAGCACAACGTATAAGACTTGCAACACAAATTGGATCAGGTCTTACAGGAGTATTATATATACTTGATGAACCAAGTATAGGATTACATCAGAGAGATAATGATAAATTAATAGCAACACTAAAAAAATTGCGTGATTTAGGAAATTCTTTATTAGTTGTAGAACATGATGAAGATACAATGTATGCTGCAGACCAAATAATTGATATTGGACCAGGTGCAGGTGTTCATGGTGGTCAAGTTATGGCACAAGGAACAGCAGAAGAAATAAAAAATGTTCCAACATCAATAACAGGAGCTTATTTAAGTGGAAGAAAGAAGATTGAAGTACCAAAAAAGAGAAGACCTGGAAACAAGAAAAATATTGAAATAGTAAATGCAACAGAAAACAATCTAAAAAATATAAGTGTAAAATTTCCACTTGGTAAATTTATTTGTATTACAGGTGTATCTGGCTCAGGAAAAAGTACTTTAATAAATGAAGTATTATATAAAAATATTGCTCAACAATTAAATGGAGCAACAGAAAAGCCAGGAAAATGTAAAACAATAAAAGGATTAGAAAATATAGATAAAATCATAAATATAGATCAATCACCAATTGGACGTACACCACGTTCAAATCCTGCAACATATACAGGTGCATTTGATTTAATAAGAGATATTTTTGCAAGTACAAATGAAGCAAAAATGAGAGGATATGAAAAAGGTAGATTTAGTTTCAATGTACCTGGTGGAAGATGTGAAAGCTGTTCAGGTGATGGTGTTCACAGAATTGAAATGCATTTTTTACCAGATGTGTTTGTACCTTGTGAAGTATGTAAAGGAAAAAGATATAATAGAGAAACTCTTGAAGTTAAATATAAAGGAAAGAGTATAGCAGATGTTCTTGATATGACAGTAGAGGAATCATTAGAATATTTTGCAAATATTCCAAGAATAAAAAATAAAATACAAACATTATATGATGTTGGATTAGGTTATATAAAATTAGGTCAACCATCAACAACACTATCAGGAGGAGAAGCACAACGTGTTAAATTAGCAACAGAACTTTCTAAAAAGGCTACAGGAAAAACATTATATATATTAGATGAACCAACAACAGGATTGCATATAGCAGATGTACATAGACTAGTGGACATTTTGCAAAGGCTTGTAGATACAGGAAATACTATAATTGTAATAGAACATAATTTAGACCTAATAAAAACAGCAGATTATATTATAGATTTAGGTCCAGAAGGTGGAGATGCAGGTGGAGAAATAATTGCAGTAGGTACTCCAGAACAAATTTGTAAAAACGATAGAAGTTATACAGGAAAATTTTTAAAGAAATATTTGGAAAAATAATATTTTTAGCATATAAATTGAAAAAAATGTAAAAAAATATAAAAAAGTATTGACAATTATGTAAATATGTATTATACTATAAAAGTGTAAAACGTATTGCCAAGTGCAATTTGTTAGTAAGAGATAAAGGATTTCTATTAAAAGACATCATGAAAATTCCTCCTTTGAATATATATATATGATAGAAATTCTTTGATTCATATAGGGTGTAATCTTTGGCCCACTGCCTACCCTCCTTGAAAGCCCCCACTATTATTTTAATAGTGGGGGCTCTTTTTGACATATAAGGGAAAATATGCTATAATAGAAATAGGTTCGAAAGAATCTCTTTTAGTGTGCTATAAATCATACGGAGGGTAGACAAAATGAAAAAAATTATGAGTATGGCAATTGTGCTTATTGCACTGGTAACACTTTCGGTTTCCGCATTTGCGGCAGACAACGGTAAACAGATTTCTGAAAGTACTTTTCAGGAAAATGTCGTGGTCAAGGTTTCAAACGCGGGAAAATTTATGAAGGAGGAAGAAGAATTTGAGATTCTGACTCCGGAAGAGATTTCTTCTATGGAAGAAACAGAAGATCCTGATGCCCTTCTTGAGGTTTGCCCTAAGTGTGGCAAAATTCACGATGGGTGCTGTGCTGAAGAGGCAGAGCGCATTCACTTTAGACACTATGTCGATACTGATTATAGTTATCTGAAGTTTTGCGACCTGAAGGATAACGCACTGTACTTTGTGACTCTCGACAATAATCTTATGCTGATGAATCTCAAAACGAAACAGCTTTATTTTATTGCTGATGAGGTTATGGGGCTGACTCGGTATGGCATGAATGGGCGTTATATTGGATATGTAACGCTCAATGACAAGTTCTTTTCTGTACCCTATGAGGTAGGAAAAGACGGTAAGCTTAGCACTGATTTCCAGATGGAATTCGGTGAATAAAAGCTAAAACTCGAACATAAACACAAATAGCACACGGCGGCTCTCCTACTGTTGGAGTGCCGTTTTTTAATATATAAATTTGTTAAAGAAAATATATAATTCACACATAATTCATAAATATAAGATATAATAAACTACATTAAAATGGAAAGTCAGTTAAAAACTTTAACTTGAAAAAAATACACTAATATGATATATTATCAAAAGAATTGAAGAAAAATGTAGAGGAAAAAAATATGAATAAAATAGTACATATAGGAATGGATGTAGGTTCAACAACAGTAAAAATAGTTGTAATGGACGAAGATTTAAAAGAAATCTATACATCATATGAAAGACATTATTCAGATACAAAAAATACAGTATGTAAAGTATTAGAAGAATTAGTAGAAAAATATAAAGATAAAGAATTTACAATAGCATTAACAGGTTCAGGGGCAATGAGTACAGCTAAATTTTTAGATGTACCATTTATTCAAGAAGTTGTTGCATGTAAAAGATCTGTAGAAAGATATATTCCACAAACAAATGTAGTAATTGAACTTGGAGGAGAAGATGCAAAAATCATTTATTTTGGAAGATCTGTAGAACAACGTATGAATGGAACATGTGCAGGTGGAACGGGAGCATTTTTAGACCAAATGGCATCATTATTAAATACAAATACAGCAGGGTTAAATGAACTTGCAAAAGGATATCAAACAATATATCCAATTGCATCAAGATGTGGTGTATTTGCAAAAACAGATGTGCAACCATTATTAAATGAAGGTGCTGCAAAAGAAGATATTGCAGTATCTATTTTACAAGCAGTTGTAAATCAAACAATATCAGGATTAGCTTGTGGAAGACCAATTAGAGGAAATGTAGCATTTTTAGGCGGTCCATTAACATATTTACCAGAATTAAGAAAAAGATTTGTTGAAACATTACATTTAACACCAGAGCAAACAATAGTGCCAGAAGAAGCACATTTATTAGTTGCCAAAGGAGCATGTTTAGAAGCAAAAGATGAGTCTCCAATAAGTGTGGAAAAATTAAAAAGTAAAATACAAGTATTAAAACATTCTCATGACACAACAACAGTACCATTAAAACCATTATTTTCAACAAATGTAGAATATGATGAATTTAAAGCTAGACATGAAAAAGACAAAGTAGCTAAAAAACCACTTTCAGAACATAAAGGAGACTGTTTTGTTGGAATAGATGCAGGTTCAACAACATCAAAATTAGTAGTTATAGATAGAGATGGAACATTACTATATTCAGCATATCAAGGAAATGGTGGAAAACCACTTGATAGTATAATAGAAATGTTAAAAAAATTATATTCTGTTATGCCAAAAGAAGCAATTATTCGTTATAGTGGTGTAACTGGATATGGAGAAAAATTAATACAAACAGCATTAAATGTAGACTTGAATGAAATTGAAACAATAGCACATTATACAGCTGCAAAAAAATTCAACTGTAGTCCATTTGTGGCTATGGCTATAGCAATGTCATTAGTTTATCCAGATATGACAGCTGCTTTTTCTGGAGGAGAAAAACTTACATTTTTAAATATTCCAGTAACATTAGTAAGTTATACATCTTCTGTCATGCCAATTATCATTTCAATTTATGTTATGAGTAAATTTGAAAAATTATTGAAGAGGATTTTACCAGAGGTATGTAAGTTATTTTTAACACCATTATTAGAATTAATGATTATGGTTCCTGCAACATTTTTAGTTATTGGACCAATTATGGATCAATTTGGTAAATTACTTGCCTCAGGGTATACAGGATTAGTTGGAATTAATCCGATTATAGCTGGTGGAGTAATTGGATTATTATGGCCTATGGCTGTTATTTTTGGATTACATTGGGGATTCTTTCCTATTGTTATGAATAATATTGCAACTTTAGGAAAAGATACATTATTTGTTATTACTGGACCTAATAATATGGCACAAGCGGGAGCAACACTTGGTGTATTTTTAAAAACAAAAGATAAAAAATTAAAAGAATTATCCGGTTCAGCTGCATTTTCTGCCGTTCTTGCAGGAATTACAGAACCAGCTATTTATGGTGTTACATTACCATATAAAAAACCGTTTATTATCGGAGCAATCTTTTCTGGAATTGCGGGAATGATTGTAGCTGCTGCTGGAACAGCGATACCAACAGTTTTAGGAACTTCATTACTATCGTTACCAGGTTATATTGGTCCTGGATTTGTTGGATTTGTTATTGCATGTGCGATTGCATATTTTGGATCAGCAATCTGTACTTATTTATTTGGATTTAATGATTCAATGTTAAATAAAAACTCAGAAAAAGAAGAAAATACTCAATTAAATGATGAAATTACTTTAAAAGATGAAACACTATCAAGCATTGTAGAAGGAGAAATGATTCCTCTTGAAGATGTGAAAGATCCTACATTTGCAGGAAAAATGATGGGTGATGGTGTCGCTTTTAAACCAAAGAGTGGATGTGTTGTTTCACCAGTTGATGGTAAAATAATCATGGTTGCTAAAACTGGACATGCTATTGGTCTTAAATCAAACAATGGAGCAGAAATTCTTATTCATATTGGAATGGATACAGTAAATATGAATGGAAAAGGTTTTGATGTTAAAGTACAACAAGGACAAGCTGTAAAAAAAGGTGATTTATTAGTAGAGGTTGATTTACAAGAAATTGCAGATGCAGGATATGATGATATTATTCCTGTCATTCTTACTAATACAGTAGCGTATGATCAAATTATTCCTATGGAATATGGTAAAAAAGAAGAACAAGAAAATATTATTGAGTTAAAGGTAAAAAAGTAATATGGAAAAAATAAGAACAATAATTACACAAGATGCAGAAGTAGATGATCAAAATTCGTTACGTCATATTCTTCTTTATGCAAATGATATTGAAATTCAAGGTATTATACAAACATCTTCTGTTTTTCATTGGATTGGTCAAAGGGGAACACAAGGCCCAGAAGATAAACCTGATTATGATAACGTCTACCGTTGGACGGGAACAGCTTGGATGAATGAAGTCATTGATAATTATGAATCAGTTTATGAAAACTTAATTTGTCATGATAAAAACTATCCTACACCACATTATTTGCGTTCAATAATCAAAGTAGGAAATATTGGTTATCCGGGAGAAATGGATAACCCTACTGAAGGTTCAAAACTTATAAAAGAAAGAATATTAGATGATGATTTAAGAACGCTGTATATTCAAGTATGGGGTGGAACAAATACAATAGCTAGAGCATTATTTGATATTGAACAAGAATATAAGGATTCATCTTGTTGGCAAGATTTAAAGAATAAAATTGAAAAGAAAGTTGTTATAACAGCATGTGGTGAACAAGATAATACTTATAGAGATTACATTGCCGAAGTTTATCCAAATATACAATTTGTCAAATGTTTACAAATGAAAAGTTATGGCTATGCTTGGAATATGATGCCAGAAGGTAATAGTAAAGAAAATTTGAAAGCAGATTTCTTTAAGAAAAATATCTTACATCATGGGGCATTATTAGATAAATATGCAACATGGGCTGATGGACAATATTATGAAGGAGAACCTGAAAGATGCCAATTTGGTGTTAATAAAGAATTAATGAAAAATTGGTGGGGTATAAAAGCTGGAATGGGAGAGCATGTTCATTATGATTTCTTATCTGAAGGAGATTCACCAACTTATTTTTGTTTATTTCCATGGGGATTACGTGGTTTAGAAAATTTCTCTTATGGTAGTTTATCAGGAAGATTTGAAAAAGATAATTCGCAAAAAAATAGTAAGGGTGAATTATTAAATTATTGGAACCCTGTAGATGATGCTTATACAGATATTCATGGAAAAACAGTTTATACAGAATCGATGTGGGGATATGTTGAACATATTCAAAATGATTTTGCTGCAAGAGCTAATTGGTGTATTTCTAATATTAATGATGAACAACCACCAGTAGTTGAAATTGAAGAATCCAAAGATTTCCTTGTAACAAAAGGACAAGAAATACAATTTCATTTAAAAATGCAAGAAAATGTAGATTACTTTATCAAATATTATCAAGATGCTTCTTCATATAAAAAATGTATTGATACACATATAAATAATAATGTTATAAGTATTAACCTTCCAACTGATTTAAAAAATAAAGATCAACTACATTTTATTATAGAAGGTAAAAATAAAGATAAGCATAGACTTGCAAGATTTGCTCAAATCATTTTTACAGTAAATGAATAAAAGAAGATCCGTTTAGATCTTCTTTTTGCTTAATATGAGCTTTTCTTTTTCTGATCTTTTTAATTGTTTAATTTGATACTCTCTTTTTAAAGCCTCGCTTTTATGTTCAAAAGTTTCAAAATAAACAAGTTCGACTGGTCTTCTTGCCTTTGTATATTTAGCACCTTTACCAGCGTTATGGGCTTCAATACGCTTTTCTAGCTGATTTGTCCAACCAGTATAAAGTGTTTGATCACGACACCTTACGATATAAACGTAATTATTTTGTTGTTGAGCCAAAGCCACCATTTCTTTCTTCAGTGACATCATCATCTTCAACAATTCCAAATTCAAAGAAAATACCTTGAACCATTCCTTGTCCTGCTTTTAAAGAAAGAGATTTATCTTCATTACTATCATTTGTAAGTTTTACAAACATATGACCTTCATTATCACTATTATAATAATCACTATCAATAATACCTACTGTATTATTAAGTTGTAAACGATATTTAAATCCTAAACCACTACGAGGATATAAACCTAATACCCAACCATTTTCAATACGTACACGAATACCTGTAGGAATTTTAATAGTTTGTCCTGGATTTAATTCAAAATCAATAGGACTATAGAAATCATATCCAGCTGATCCTTTTGTGGCACGTTTTGGAAGTTGAATGGAATGATAGATTTCTTCTACTTCTTTTTCATTATATTGAGGAAATGAATCCATGAAATCATTTTTAAATTGGTTATATGATACTTTTTCAAATTTTGCGATTTTTTTCATAATTTTTCTCCTTTTTACTTCTCTATTATAGAGGAAAAAAGAAAACAAGAAAATAAATAATTTCATCACTTGACATAGGGAAATGAGATTGTTATTATATGTGTAAATTATAAGACATAGTATTGAATACTACATAAAATAGTTAAAAGAGGTAATGTGTATGAAAAGAACAAAATTAGATGATCGTGTTTTACCTGTTTATACAAAAGGTGAAGAAATATTTAATATGGTAACTCATATTGTAGGTGGGGCGATGGGAATAGCCGCATTAGTTTTATGTATTATCTTTTGTCATGATGGTTATGGCTTATTTTCAGGGATTGTTTATGGAATTTCGATGATTCTTCTTTATACAATGTCAGCTATCTATCATGGTTTATCACCTAAGCTTAAAGCAAAGAAAGTTTTCCAAATTATGGATCATTGCAGTATCTTTGTATTGATTGCGGGAACTTACACACCGGTTTTACTTTGTTCAATAAGAGAAGTTGATGCTAAATGGGCTTGGATTTTATTTGCAGTCATATGGATCATGACAGTGATTGGAATTACGTTAAATGCAATCGATATTAAAAAATATCAAACTTTTTCAATGATTTGTTATTTAGTGATGGGTTGGTGTATTATTTTTAAAATCAATCTCTTACCACAAGCAGTAGGAATGAATGGTATTTGGTTACTTGTTTCAGGAGGACTTGCTTATACAATTGGTGTTATTTTCTATGTATTACAAAATAAGATTAAATATATGCATAGTATTTGGCATTTATGGATTTTAGTTGGTTCTATCTTACATTTTTTATGTATTATCTTATATGTTCTTTAGAATTTATAAAAATCATAAATATATTTTTTACAAAGTCCTTTGTTTATATAAACATTGGATTTTTTTGTTTTGTAAAAACGTAAAAGAACTATAAAATCAATATTAT
>ENA-OOWV01002017-OOWV01002017.1-human-gut-metagenome-genome-assembly--contig:-NODE-2017-length-11995-cov-1.609799_pt1 | contig 11995 bp, 8 predicted proteins | sample MGYA00241584_ERZ501337 | MGnify/ENA primary metagenome ERZ501337 (study PRJEB25962, sample SAMEA2042744) | human gut metagenome | biome: human gut; feature: human-associated habitat; material: faeces... | reverse complement strand
AGATAAAAGATACCTAAAATAAAACCAACGAGAAATGAAAACGATTCTCGTTGGTTTTATTTTTAATCTTCGTTTATTTGCAATCGAAACCTCCTACTTCCGGGGATAACGGTGCATAATCTCCATCTGTACATATTGTTCGGAGCTGGCTCCAACAAAACCTAAACCATTCTCTACATTCGAAGGAACAATCACGGGTTCCATCAGCATCTCCATATTTTCCAAATCTTCCGACTGAAGGAAAGTCAAGGCCCGCAGGTAACGGTATTCCTCTTCTGTAATCTGCAACAGGCGGATTCGGGCATATCCACAAATATGCTGGTCCCAATCGTACCAATAATCATCTGCAGGTCTGTAACCAGTATAAACATTCAAGGTATAATCCCGATCTTCAAAGTAGGTATCTGTAAATACCTGATAAATATTCGGTATATCTGTTTGAAAGGGATTGTAATCCTCATCCCCACTCGTCTGATGATGTCCCTGGCTTAATACGAATTCTTCCTGATCATAGATGGTCTGCACTTCACTTGGTATCCATCCTTCGGGTGGACGTTCGGCATAATAGATACCATTTTGGATAATGAGACGATAATAATTCCGTTCGTCCGGCAAATCCCGTATCCGAATCTTGTATTGAATGGCATCAAATTCGGAATTGCCCGTCCATAATTGGGTAACCATTGTATCCACTTGTTCAATCACGGCTGGAGCAGACGGCATTATCACTTCAGCCGAAGCCTGATACTTTCCCTGTTCGGCAGAAACCTCCAGACGAACGACATCTTCAGGCGACAAAACGGTTTTCAGCAGACAACTTAGCCGTTGCGCTTCTTCGTCCCACTGATGCCGATACCCACCTTCAACCGTTTCCCGACATACACCATTGACATACAATTTCAACGTTGCCTGACGGACCGGCTTTATCACTGATTTTCCACTCAGACTTAGAAAAACCCGATTCTCCGTAGCACCAGCTTCCAATAAAGCATTCATCGTCAGCTGAGGTTCTTGTTCTCCCATGTAATAATCCAGTTCATGCTCACAGCCCGGCAAGAGGAAGCAACATAATCCTATCCAAAATATCAACCGTTCTATTTTCATTTCTCAAAACTTAAAGGTATAGGTAATTGATGGAATACAAGGAAGTAAAGTTACTTTCTTCAGGTGATTCTTTACTTCCGTCCAATAATACGGTTTACCGCTCGGTAACGTAATCGAATGTTCCAGAACCTCTTTATCCATAAATACCAGATTCGGAGTCATGGCATTATAGACATTGTAAACAGAAACATTCCAAATATGCGTTCCACGACGTGCTTTCTTACGGTAATTGACACCCACATTCAAACGATGACTACTAGGCAACCGGAAATTATTCCGCGCCGGGATATAATTCGTTCCTGCCGTTTCGTTGTTATCCGGATAAAGCACGTCCATCCGTTGTTCGGCAACGGTAACGGTTCCACCAGTATTAAACACCCACGATAGTCCGACATCCCATTGCTGATTAAACGTATGGTTGACGCAGAAGTTTAGGTTGTGCCTCCGATCGTATTTATAAGGGAATCGATTCCCGTTATTGATATTTCCATTCTCAAAGATCCGGTCACTTTTTGCCAACGTATAAGCAATCCATCCCGTTGTCTTTCCCGATGTTTTCTGAGCCAGAAACTCTACACCCGCCGAACGACCGTTTCCCATTTCCACCTTATCTTCCCAGCCGGATGAAGAAGCCAGAAAGGAAGCTCCATCCTGATATTCCAACACATGAAACATATTCTTATAATAGGCTTCCAAAGAAAACTCCCAACCTTTTATTCCAGTATAATATCCACCCAATGCGTATTGATCGGAACGCATCGGACGAATGTTCTTCGTTACCGGTACCCATAGATCCGTAGGTAAAGCAATGGTGGAAGAAGACAACAGATGAACATATTGCGCCATCTGAGTAAACGAAGCTTTGATAGCGACCTCGTCGGTCAGCCCATAACGGGCCGACAAACGAGGCTGGGCAGAAAAGTAATTCTTCCCCTGTGTATTAAATAATGAAAGGTGTATACCTGCATTTACCCGGAAACGGCCCAGAGAAATATCGTCTTCAGCATACAAAGACCATTCATGCCCTAATATATCCCCATTCGATATGGCTGCATAAGTCGTATCCCGCTGAATGGTTTCCAAATCTTCTTCCTTCACCCGCGAAATCATCACTTCCGGTTGGAAGACATGGTACAGATAAGAAGTACCCAACTTCAGATGATGGGCTGGATGCGGTGTATAATCAAAATCGGCCTGAACACTATAATCATGAATGCCGGAATGATAATCCGAATCATATACATAAAGAGCTTCCTCCTGATGTACCTTGTCCAAGTTCTGATAACCCGTTGACATTTTCATATCATAATGATTGTATGCCATCGTTGCCTGAAAGAAAAGCTGATGGTTGAATACATAATTCCAGCGGGCCGCCGCAATCGTATTCCCCCAATTCAGATCCATGCCGTCATTGTAATAATAACTGGCATAATCGTATTCATAAGCTGTATTCCGGGTATAATCACAATGATCTTTTCCCTTATAGAAACTCAGAAAAAAACGGCTGCGGTCTGAAAACTTATGGTTCACCTTCGCATTGACATCGTAGAAATAATAACCGTACTTCTTGTCTTTATCCAAAAACGGACGAGCCAGCCAGTCCAGATAAGTCCGCCGGACCGATACGTTAAATGCCGTACGATCTTTCCAGATAGGTCCTTCCAGATGAATCTTACTGGTCAGCAATCCTAAGCTGGCCGTACCATGATACTGCTTCATATCGCCATCGTTTGTCCGGATATCTACTACAGAAGACAGACGACTCCCGAAACGGGCCGGAAAAGCTCCTTTATACAAGGTAACCCGTTTCATGGCTTCGGGTGTGAAAATAGAAAAGACACCCAACAGATGATCGGCATTATAGACCGGAATTCCATCCAGAAGAATCAGATTCTGATCCGGTCCTCCGCCCCGGACATACAAGCCGCTGAATCCTTCCGTAGCAGCTTGTACACCGGGCAATAGCTGAATAGTCTTCAACAAATCCGCTTCTCCCAGCAAAGCCGGTGTATTTCGGATCTGGGTCAGCGGCACATCGTGCGAACTCATACTGGTAGCATAAATACCAGCCTCTTTCCGGTCGGAAAGAACCAACAGTTCTTCCAACCGGTTATTGGCTGTCAACTGCACAGGAATCATCGTATCTTTCTGTAGACAAAACCGGACGGTCTGCACATCATATCCTAAATACGAGATATTCAACTCCACTTCTCCTTCCGGAACTGTCAAGGTATAGAATCCAAATGAATTGGTATAAGTTCCGGTATGACGAATCCCTTCCAGGATATTCGCACCAATCAATGTCTCTGCCGAAGACCGGTCGGTTACATATCCACAAATGGTATATCGCTTTTCTTTCGGCAACGGACGGCGAAACAACAGAATATGATTCTTCTCCAGCCGGAAACCGATCGGTTCCCGTTCAAAAGCCTTCTCCAATATTTCCTGGACTGTCTGCTGTTTCACCGAAAGTGTGATTGGTTGGCGCAACGCCACATCTTCCCCATAAATGAAAGAGTATCCCGTCTCTCTTTCCAATTGCCGGACAAACTGCTCCAAAGAGACATTCTCGACCGACACATCCAAACGAAATGCCGCCTGCTGGGCTTCCAGAATACCTGCGAAGCATATCCAGCAGAGCATGATCCACATACTCACCCGTTTCATCTCCTATTCCTGCTTTGCCTGTATGATAACCTGATTACCTGTTCGTTCGTAAGAAAAAGAGACGGTTTCTTTCAGCAGAGAAAGGATCTCATCCAAAGTTTCGTGAGAAGAAAAACGGGCACGGATCCGATAATCGGCCAAAGAATCATCTTGAATGATGATCGGAGTATCAAACGCATGAGAGAGTTTCCGGGCGATTTCGCGCAAAGGTTCGTTGTCAAACACAAAATCTCCCTGCCGCCAGGCAATTTCAGGATTAGTCTTTTGGGTTCGGATTGTAGATAAACGCCGAACAGAACGGGAATAGACTGCCGCTTCGTTAGGCGACAAACGGACAACACCACCGGGAGAAGTCACCGCGACAGCACCTTCCAGCAACGTCGTTTTTATTTCCGGATCATCCGGATATGCTTCCAGATTGAAATGAGTTCCCAAGACTTTCACTTCTACTTCATCTGCCTGGACGATAAAAGGATGCCGGGCATCTTTACGAACTTCAAAATAGGCTTCGCCCGATAACGATACATGCCGGTTCTTTCCCTTAAAACGCACCGGACAAGTCAGCGTAGAATAGCGGTTCAGCGTCACTTCCGTGCTGTCGGGCAACAAAACCGTCCGCACTTCCGCATAAGCAGCATAAGTTTGTTCTCTCGGCGGAATCACATATTCATAGATACCCCATCCAGCCAGACTCAAAAGAATAACCGCCGCCACTGCAGCGATGACTTCTCCGGCCGGAAAAGATATCCACACCCCTGCAGGTCCGAAAACACGGGACAGCAAAAATGCACACGGAATCGTGATGACAAACTGCCGCAAGAGTGAAATTACAAGAGAATGCTTTCCCTCTCCTATCGACTCAAAAACTCCGGAATAAATCACACCGATAGTGGAAACCAGAAATCCAAGGCAGATAATCCGAAGCGCCGTAATTCCCGCCTGCAGAAGAGACTCTTCCGCATCAAACAGCGCGAAAATCTGTCCCGGAACAGTAAGCGACAGCACCGTACCGATCAGCATAATACATCCTGCGGATAACAGGCTGTACCGGATAATGCTTCTCACCCGCTCTTTTTCTCCCGCTCCATAATTATAGCCGATCAGCGGCCTCATTCCCTGCACAATTCCATTCGCCGGCATATAAATGAAAGTCTGAAGCTTATAGTAAACTCCCAGAACCGCCACATACACATCCGAAAATCCTCCCAGAATCCGGTTAAGCACACTGACCAGAACCGATGGCAGCGTCAGCATAATACTGGATGGAATTCCTACACTGTAAATCTGCCGGATCATTGCCTTATCCAGCTTCAGATACTTCGGATGAATCTGAACGGCAAACCGCCGTCTCTTATATACGACAATATAGAGCAGAAACGCCGTAATCTGGCCGATAACCGTAGCGTATGCCGCGCCTTTTACTCCCATGGCCGGGCAGCCAAAAAGTCCGAAAATCATAATCGGATCCAGAATGATATTGATGACCGCCCCGGTCGCAAGAAGAATCATCGTAATCTTCATCTCACCGATTCCCTGAAAAATCTTCTCAAAGGCAATCTGCAAAAGGCACCCAAAGGACAGACACAGTACAATATAAGTATAATCGCACGCCAGATCCACAATCACTTCATTTTTTGTGAACATCGCAAGAAACGGTTTTGTGACAAGCAGTCCAAGAATCACAAATAAAATACAGTGAATCACCGTCAGCGCAATTCCAATAGTCGCAGCCCTATTCGCTTTCTCCTGCCTTCCGGCCCCAAGATGGATCGCAATGGCTGAACTGATTCCGACTCCGATTCCGACCGCCACCGATGTCACCACGTTCTGCAGCGGATACGCAAGAGAAACCGCCGTCAAAGCGTCCGTTCCAAGCCTTGATACATAAATACTGTCGACAATATTATACAGCGACTGAATCAGCATGGAAAGCATCATAGGGACCGACATGGACATCAGAAGCGGAAATACCTTTCCGGTCTTCATAAACTCATTCGTCTTTTCCATTTTCTCTCTCCTTCTTCCACAGAATAAAAAAGACCATATGCCTGTTTAATTCTGAAACAGGAAAACCATATGATCTTTGCTTTGCTTTTCAATTTTGACCAATTTATGTTATCACACCAGGACGAGACTGTCAAATATATTTTCTCTAGCAAAATATGCCATTTGTTTCCGTTGCATGTCCATTTCCCGGCGCTTGATTGAAAAGAATCGCCAGGCTTATGAGGTGCTTGCCAAATGATACGGCTATCCAAATCACAAATACTTCTTATTCACGACCAGCTGATTGCCGAAACTGGCAGGTCGTCCAGCCTGCGCCCTTTTATATTTAACTTATATCCGTATGTTCCTCACAAGATCCGGAAGCTTTTTGTAAGAAAAGCAGTAATCGTTTAACAATATAGTATAAGAAAATCAGCCAGGCAATTGTTGTTAAAACATATCTGCAGGCGTATATTTCTAACGATGGTTCTGTAGAATACTGAAAATATACATGAAATAACATATTGGGAATTTGTGTTGTACAGAACATTAGTATAAATATTATTAGTTCTAATAATTTGTTTTTCATGGCACTTCACCTACCTGTAAGTATAGCTCGTTTAATGTGCATCCAATAGTTCGTGCCGCAGTTCCGGCTCCGACATCAGGCTGTCGAAGTACTAACCCTTTATCAGAACTTTTTTAACAGAATAAGTATATTCTTGACAAATTGGGCAGGCGGAAAGCGCCACAATTATACTTCTGAGAAGCAATGCACCGATTTTTTAGTTTCATAGATTTTACCCTTTTTACATTTGGTTAGTCTTGGCTAATTATAACATCAATAGCATAGTTTGTAAAGACAAACATATCTGTATCAGCAACCGATGAGATAGAAGTCCACAAAAGGCTATAAAACACGGGGTACAACACTGAAAAATCCAGGGGCACTCTCTCCGTCAGAGCCGCCCCTGGATGTTATTCGCTTAAATATTGTAACGGATCAATCGGCTGTCCGTCTTTGCGGAATTCAAAGTACAGATTGCACCCTTCTACGCTGTAGTATCTGGTAGGTTCCGCCAGATAACCAAGTACGGTTTTGGCTTCCACACTGTCTCCCGTCTTTACCTGAACGTTCTGGAGCTGTCCGTAGATCGCCTCATATCCGTTTCCCATGTCTACTGTAACCGTCGTTCCTTCCTGCGGAGTCTTGTCGATGGATTTGACAATTCCTTTTCCTGCGGAAATAACCTGATCATTGACTGCGCCTCCAATAATCAAAGCCGGATTGTATTTATATTCTTCCAGTGTTGCGAAGTATACAGTCTTATCCATACTGTAGTTCATCAGCACTGCTCCGCTGACCGGCCAGATCAGCTTGTCCTCTTCACTGAAATTGATCTCACTTCCGCCCCCTGCCGTTTCTGCAGAGTCAATAGAAGCAGTATCCGGAACTGTGACATCCGCACTCTGATCGGTTGCTGTACCGTTGTTCTGAGACGACAGGCCGCCGGACGCAGTACCGTTATCTGCCGCATCTGTGCCGGAGGATGCAGGATCCTCTGCCTCTTCAGAAATACCGCTGCCGGAAAAATCAGAGACTCCTTCTTCTGTCACATCGTCTGTAGATTCATTGATTACATCCCCCGCATCTGCGCTCTGGTATTCTTCCAGCTCCTGACGGCTTTCCTCCTCAATCTTTGCCATCTCATTTTTAACATTGCTTTTGTATTGCTGAAATGTATAGACACCCGTCAGAACTACTGCTGCCGCCATGCAGACTGCCAGCCCGATTTTTGCTCCCCGACGTTTTTTAGGAGCGCGCTTATTGTTGTTCATCTTCATCACCTCTGGCATTATCTTTGCCAGAAACCAGGAAGCTTATTCTGTGTCTTTCAAAATTTCCGCAACTTCTTTTAAGACAGTTCCTTCAAAAAAATAATTCAGAATCTCTTTGTAGTCTTTTCCCTCTTTCGCCATGGATTCGGCCATATTCTGGCTCATTCCAAGTCCATGGCCGATACCCTGAGTGATGACGGTCGTTTTCTTATTTTCTTCTTTCAATGTATAGCAGGACGAAGCAAGCTCCCACCGGTCCCGGAACGTATCTCCATCCATTGTCTCTTCTCCCTGCCTGATCTCCAGCACATATCCGGCGCTGTCCTGCCTTGTGATTTCATACCCGGTTCCATCGATTTCTTTTGACTGAAACGCATCCTCCGCGTCCTTGTCTTCCGCACAGTCTACACTTTTCAGGTACGGATACTGATCCGTTCCGAGTGCTTCTTTCGCATCTCTTGTCTTTCCATTTGTCAGACGGCAGTACGGTGTATATGCCGGATGATCCTCATAGACAAGAATTCTTTCTTTCGTCTCATTCCACGCTTTTGAAAGCTTCTCATAATATTCCTGCATATGGCTCTTCCACTCTTTTTCCATTTCGTCCACTGTATAAAAATGATCGGTAAAAACAAGTTCTTCTCCTTCTTTTTGCTCTGTCATCTTTTTGTAGATCCCGGTCCGCACAATGACCGCCTGCGCTTTGATCGTCTCTATATCCATCTCCATCGAGATCTCTTTTGCCAGCATGCCCATTCCATACGCGTCCAGTGACATGGTCAAAAGCCTGTCATCTTCCCCGCTTTGCACCATTACTTCTGTTTCCTCCTGCCGTGGAGGCGCCAGGCGCATCGGCCCGTTGATAAAAATCGTGATTACATATGGCAGCGCAATCAGAAGAAACAAAATACAGCCATATTTTTTCCATTTCCGAAGCATAAAAAACCCTCCCATACAACGTATGAGAGGATTTTTATTCTTATTCCTGTCCTTTTTGCAGGCGAATTATGCATCAACCTTAATGTGGTCCAGATGCCAGATGTCATCTACGTATTCCTGAATCGTTCTGTCAGAAGAGAATTTGCCGCAGCATGCAACATTCATGAGCGCTTTCTTAGCCCATCCTTCTCTGTCTTTATATGCTTCTTCCACACGTTTCTGTGCGTCTGCATAAGAACGGAAGTCTTTCAGAATGAAGTATCTGTCCGCACGTTCCTGACCGTGTGTGTTGACAAGTGAATCGTAGAGATCTCTGTACATCTCCCTGTCTCCATTGGAGTACGTTCCGTCGATCAGCTGATCAACGACTCGTTTGATGTCCCAGTCATTAAAGTAAATATCTGCCGGATTGTATCCGCCGTTGTTCTCAAAGTTGATAACCTCATCGGATGAAAGTCCGAAGATAAATGCATTTTCAATTCCAACTTCTTCAACGATCTCTACATTGGCACCATCCATGGTTCCAAGAGTCGGAGCACCATTAAGCATAAATTTCATGTTTCCGGTACCGGATGCCTCTTTGGATGCTGTGGAAATCTGTTCGCTGACATCTGCTGCCGCAAAGATGATCTCTGCATTGGATACACGATAATCTTCGTAACTATATGAAAACCTGTCTGAAGACTGCGGAGAAAAACCGGATGCGGGTACGGGTGATTGGAGATAAAAGCGGACTGGATGATGACATCCGCAACAGAATTGATCAGCTTGATTGTCTCCTTGGCACGGACATATCCTGCCGCTGCCTTTGCGCCGAAGATAAACGTTCTCGGATGGAAATACATCTCCGGGTGATCTTTGATCTGATTGTACAGGTACATCACATGAAGAATATTCAAAAACTGACGTTTGTATTCATGGAGACGTTTTACCTGCACATCAAAAATCGATCTCGGATCCACTTCAATTCCATTATATTTCTTAATATATTCTGCCAGGCGCAGCTTGTTCTGGTATTTAATCTCACGGAATTCCGCAAGCGCTTTTGGATCATCCACATATTTTTTCAGCCTGCTCATCTGAGACAAGTCGGTAATCCATCCATCTCCGATGCGCTTTGTCACCCAGTCTGCAAGGAGCGGATTTCCATGCATGAGGAATCTTCTCTGGGTAATTCCGTTTGTTTTATTATTGAATTTCTCCGGCATCATGTCGTAGAAATCTTTCAGCTCCTCATGTTTGAGAATCTCTGTGTGAAGTCTTGCCACACCGTTTACAGAATATCCCGCTACAATGGCAAGATGTGCCATCTTCACCTGACCGTCGCGGATGATAGCCATTCTGGCAACTCTTCCTTCATCCCCCGGATATCTGGAGCGGACCTGTTCAATAAATCTGCGGTCGATTTCCTGAATAATCTGATAAATACGCGGAAGGAGTCTGGAGAACAGATCAACCGGCCATTTTTCCAGGGCCTCCGCCATAATTGTATGATTCGTATAGGCAACTGTCTTTGTCGTCACATCCCATGCTTCATCCCACTCCAGTCCTTCCTGGTCAATCAGGAGATGCATCAGTTCTGCAACTGCCAGTGTCGGATGGGTATCATTCATCTGAATGGTTACTTTCTCATGAAGTTTACGGACATCGTCATGTTTCTTCTTATACCGTACCAGCAGCGCCTGAAGGCTGGCAGAGATGAAGAAATACTGCTGTTTCAGACGTAATTCTTTTCCTGCATAGTGGTCATCACAAGGATAAAGCACATCTACAATCATCTTTGCCAGATTTTCCTGTTCCACCGCATGTCTGTAATCACCGCGGTTAAACGCGTCCAGATGGAAGTCCGTAATTGCTTCCGCATCCCAGATTCTCAGTGTATTGACTACATGATTTCCGTATCCGATAATCGGCATATCATACGGTACAGCAAGAACAGAGCTGTAGTTTTCCTGAATGAAATTGTTCCGTTTCGTCACAGGGTCGTATTCGATTCGTACATCTCCTCCGAAACGGACTTCTTTTGCGTACTCATCACGGCGAATCTCAAACGGGTTGCCGTCCTTGAGCCAGTTGTCCGGTACTTCCACCTGATATCCGTTCTCGATTTTCTGCTTGAACATGCCGTAACGGTAACGGATTCCGCAGCCGTAGGCCGGATACCCCAGTGTCGCAAGGGAATCAAGAAAGCAGGCCGCAAGTCTTCCGAGACCACCATTTCCAAGAGCCGGATCCGGTTCCTCATCCTCTACCGCATTCAGATCGATTCCCATCTCATCCAGCGCTTCTTTGACTTCTTTATAAGCAGTCATATTGATCAGGTTGTTGCCCAGAGCTCTTCCCATCAGGAACTCCATGGACATGTAATATACTGTCTTTGGATCTTCTTTTTCCATTTCTGCCTGCGTCGCAAGCCAGTAATCAATGATCGTCTCTTTTACGGCAAGGGAAACTGCCTGAAAGATCTGCCGTCCGGTTGCTTCTTCGATTGTTTTTCTATAAAGGTTTTTAATATTATTCTTTACTTCCTCTTTAAAAGCTTCTTTCTCAAATCTTTTACTGTACATCTTGCTTTTCCTTCCTGAACATTTTGAATGTCTGATGATTAGTTTTCTTTTGCCACTCCAATCGTAACAGCCTCGCCGTTAATTTTCCACTCTTTTACATAGCCTGCCGGCTCTGTTTTTTCCATGGATACAGCAAGAACATCTTCTGAAATTTCCTGTCGGTTCTCTGCAAAAACAGTTTCTGCTTTCTCACTTCCAGTATATGTTACATGGATCTTGTCTGTCACTTCGAAACCGGCTTCTTTTCTCATCGTCTGGATCTTACTGATGATTTCACGCACAAATCCTTCTTCCAGAAGTTCCGGTGTCAGATTGGTATCCAGAACAACTGTAATTCCATAATCGCTTTCAGATACATATCCTTCTGTCTGTGTCATGTCAATGAGCAGATCCTCTTTTGTAAGAACTACTTCATTTCCATCAACTGTGAATTTCAGTTCGGAATTGCTCTCAAGATCATCCATTGCCTGATTGCCGTCCAGAGTCTCGAGCTCTTTCTTAATACCGCCAAGCAGCTTTCCGTATTTTGGTCCGACTGTCTTTAACTGTGGTTTGAATGTGTAGGTTGTAAATGCCCGGACATCCTCTGTCTGCTCCATTTCTTTTACATTGAGCTCTTCTGTAATAATCTCTCTGTAATATTCCGGAAGTTCCTCCACACCTTTGACAAACATCTTGCCGATAGGCTGACGGTTCTTGATATTAGCCGCATTTCTGCATGCACGGCCCATTACAACGATCTTCAGAACTTCGTCCATGTAGCGCTCCAGTTCCGCGTCGATGTACGCCTCATTTACCTCCGGGAAGTCGCACAGATGAATGCTTTCCGGCGCACTCTGATCAAGACTTCTTACGAGATTCTGATAGATCTCTTCTGTCATGAACGGAATCAT
>ENA-OOWV01002016-OOWV01002016.1-human-gut-metagenome-genome-assembly--contig:-NODE-2016-length-11996-cov-3.448036_pt1 | contig 11996 bp, 9 predicted proteins | sample MGYA00241584_ERZ501337 | MGnify/ENA primary metagenome ERZ501337 (study PRJEB25962, sample SAMEA2042744) | human gut metagenome | biome: human gut; feature: human-associated habitat; material: faeces... | reverse complement strand
GGTTCGTAGCCGCCGCTGGAGAACCAGGTGGAACGGAAGTTCCCCCGGCAGATGTGCATGGTGATGGTCATGTCCTCGGGTTTGGCTTCCAGGGCCCGGTTGATCATATCCACATAGTGGTTGGCCAGTTCATCCAGGTCAAAGCCTCGTTCTGCATAGGCCTTCCGCTTGTCTGTGTCGCAGAATTCTCCCCAGCTGGTGTCATCCAGCTGCCATAGGTTTTAGGAATAACAAAAAGCCCTGCTGCGCCGGCGGCAGGCCTTTTCTTTAAATCATGATCTCCCTCTTCGCCAGATTCTCGTCGAAGAAGCCTTTTTTCTTTTCTGCTTTGGGAGCGGGAGCCGGGGCGGCGCTGGTGCGGATGTTCTCCACAAACAGCAGCAGCCGGTTGGTCACGTTCACGTCGCTGACCCCGCTGTCGAAGTCCAGGCTCAGCAGGTTCATGTGGGGATAGAGGGATTTGATTTTCTTTTCGATCCCCTTGGAGATGATGTGGTTGGCGATGCAGCCGAAAGGCTGGAGGCTGATCACATTCTCGATGCCGTGCTTGGCGAAGTTCACCACTTCCGCCGGCAGCAGCCACCCTTCCCCGAACTGGGCGGCCATGTTGATGATGTTCTTCCCGTCGTTGGCCAGTTCGAAAATGTCCTCGATGGGAGTGAAGTATCGGAATTCTTCCCCGATCTCGTTGAACTTCTTCACCTGCTTGTTTACCCACATGTACAGCACATCGGCGATCACATTGGGCATATGGTGCCGTTCCAGGCCGAATTTCCGGTTGGTGATCCGGTTCACGAAGGCCTGCATGAAGAAGGGTGTCAGGAGAGGCGGCATCACTTCGATGGAATGCTCCATGAGCCAGCCAGTGATGTTCTTATGGGCGAAGGCGTTGAACTTCAGGTAAATCTCCCCTACGATCCCCACCTGGGGCAGCCGCACATCCGGTTTGGCCAGGTCGTTGAATTCCGCTGCCGCTTCCTTCAGCAGCTTCAGAAGGCCGCTGGAGCTGTTGGCTTCGATTTCCTTCTTGGCCAGATCCAGGTACTTGTCCTTCAGTTCTTCTGCCTTGCCCTTTACGGTTTCCCGGACTACGGAGGCATTGAAGAACTTGGACAGGCAGTCGGAGAACAATACGGTGGAAACGGTGATCTTGGCAATCTTCAGCCAGTTCAGTTCAAACCCCGGCTGGTCGTTCTGGATGTTCTTGCTGGTGGCCAGGGACAGCACCGGGGTGTCCTTGAACCCGGCAGAAATCAGGGCGTGCTTGATGAGTCCGAAATAGTTGGAGGCCCGGCACTGGCCGCCGGTCTGGGTAATGGCCACAGCCGTGTGGGAGGGGTTGTATTTCCCGGACTGGAGAGCCCGGATAAAGTCCCCCACCACCAGGGTGGCCGGGTAGCACACTTCGTTGTTGGCGAATTTCAGCCCCAGATCCGCACTTTGGACAGTGCTTTCCGGCAGGGTTTCCACATGGAACCCTGCATTCTTCATCACCGAAGGGATCAGCGGGGAGATGAAGGGGGTGAAATAGGGAGCCAGGATGGTGTAGTCCCGCATGCTCTTTTCGAAGCGGGGAGGCTGTTCGAAGGGGGTGGAAGTGAATTTGGCATCCCGGTTGTACCGGATGCTTTCCACCACGGACCGGACCCGCAGTTTCAGAGAGCCGATATTGGACACATCGTCGATCTTCAGCAGGGTCAGGGCCTTCCCGTGACGCTGGAGGATGCCCCGGACTTCGTCCTGGAGGAAGGCATCCGGGCCGCAGCCGAAGGAGGTCATTTCCATAAAGTGGACGCTGTTGTCCTGACGGGCCACCCAGTCGGCAGCCTTGGAGATCCGGTTGATGTAGGCCCACTGGCGGACCAGATAGGAATCATCGATGGTGATGGTGCTGTCATCCCGGACCAGGTCCTCGTTGATCACATTGATGCCCATGGCCGCAATGGATTCGCTGAGCTTGTGCTGGATCAGGGGGTCCGTATGGTAGGGCCGTCCTGCCAGCAGGATGGTCAGCTGTTTATTGTCCCGGCTTTTCCGGAGAATTTCCTCATTCTTTGCCTTGATGGCCCGGCCGTATTCTTCCTGGGCCTTCAGGGCCGCCTTCAGGGCTTTGTCTGCGGTGAACCGGTCAAAGCCGATGTAGCTCAGGTATTTCCGGATCTGCTTCTTCAGCAGGGATTCATCCTGGAAGTTGATGGGCGGGGAATCGATGGGGATCTCCGTGTTCACCACGCTTTTGATCACGTCGGAATAGCCGGAGACCACCGGGCAGTTGTAGCTGTTCAGCTGCCGCTTGTCATCCTGCCGTTCGTAGATCACATAGGGCATGAAGATCCGGTTCACCCGCTTCCGGATCAGGTTGTTGATGTGGCCGTGGACCAGTTTGGCCGGGAAGCAGATGTTGTCGCTCATCACATCGTGGATCCCGCCTTCGTAGTTCTTGAAGGTGGAGGGATCGGACAGCTGGACCTTCAGGCCGCAGGTGGTGAACAGGGCATGCCAGAAGGGATAATCCTCGTAGATGTTCAGGCACCGGGGGATCCCGATGACCCGCTGGGCATCCTCGTTTACCGGACGGTCGAAGAGCAGCTTGTATTTGTAGTCGTAGATGTTTTCTCCGGGTTTGTGGTCTTCTCCGTTGTTGGTGAAGAATTTCTCGCATTTGTTCCCGGAATAATAGATGCTGCCGTTGCTGAAGTTGTACTTCTTGATCAGGCAGTTGTTTTCGCAGCCGTGGCACTGGAGCTGGCTGTCAGTGTAGTTGGCCACATGGATCATGTCGTCCAGGGTGGCTTCCCCTTCCGCCCGGCTCCGGGCAAACAGGGCACAGCCGTAGGCTCCCATGATTTCCGGGATGTTGCTCCGGTGGACAGTGGTGCCGGTCAGCAGTTCGAAGGCCCGGACCACCGCATCATTCTTCATGGTGCCTCCCTGGAGGACGATGTCGTTCCCCAGGTCATGGGTGTTCTGGAGCTTCAGCACCTTGTACAGGCAGTTCTTGATCACGGAATAGGCCAGACCGGCGGAAATGTCCCCGATGGTGACCCCTTCCCGGAGGCTCTGTTTTACCTTGGAGTTCATGAACACCGTGCACCGGGTACCCAGGTCGCAGGGTTCCTTGGCTTCACAGGCCAGTTTGGCAAAGTCGCTGACGGAATAGTTCAGCCCCTTGGCGAAGGTTTCCAGGAAGGTGCCGCAGCCGGAGGAGCAGGATTCGTTCAGTTCCATCCGGTTCAGGACCCCGTGGTCCACGAAAATGGCCTTCATGTCCTGGCCCCCGATGTCCAGGATAAAGGAAACGTCCTGGTGGATTTTCCGGGCAGCCAGATAATGGGCGATGGTCTCGATGATGCCGGTCTTCAGGTCGAAGGCGGCTTTGATCAGGTCTTCCCCGTAGCCGGTGGAACAGCTGCCCAGGATCCGGGGGTTGGCTCCCACCTTCAGGCATTCTGCATAGAACGCTTCGAAGGCTTCCTGGACGGCGCCGATGGGATTCCCGTTGTTGGGCCCGTAATGGGTGTACAGGATCCGGTCTTCCGGGTCCGTAACCACCAGTTTGGTGGTGGTGGAGCCGGAGTCGATGCCCACATAGACTGCGTCGGTTTCCGGGGTGAGAGGGGTCAGCTGGATGGCGTCCGCTTCCTTGGCCTTTTTCCAGGCGGCATAGTCTTCCGGGGATTTGAAAATGGGAGGCAGGATGTCATCGGACCGGACCTTTACCTTGGGGGCGCTTTCCAGTTTCTCCACCAGCTGGTCAAAGGTGATGGAAGGAGCGTCCGCCGCACTGAGGGCAGTGCCGTAGGCCGGGATCAGGTTGGCGTTGTCCGGCACCACGAAATTCACATAGGGAATCTGGAGACAGTCCATGAGAGCCTTCCGCAGAGCGGGCATAAAGGTCAAAGGACCGCCGCAGAGCAGGATCTTGGGCTCGATGGTGCAGCCGTGGCTCAGGGTGGAAATTACCTGGACCGCCACTGCATGGAAAATGGAAATGGCAATGTCTTCCCGGCTCACGTTCTTGGCCAGCAGGTTCTGGATATCCGTTTTGGCAAAAACTCCGCAGCGGGAAGCAATGTAGTGGACGTGCTGGGCCTTTTCCGCCAGCCCGTTCAGCTGTTCGATGGGAATCCCCAACAGCACAGCCATCTGATCCAGGAAGGCCCCGGTGCCGCCGGCACAGTTCCCGTTCATCCGCAGATCACAGCTGCCATCTTTTTTAATATACACGATTTTGGCGTCTTCGCCGCCGATGTCGATCAGGGTGGCCACGTCCGGATATTTGGCTTTGACGAATTTGGTGGCGGCGATGACTTCCTGTTCAAAAGGAATGTTGAATTTTTCCGCCACCCCCATGCCCACGGAACCAGTGATCTTCAGCTTCAGGCTGGCGGCTCCGATCTGGGAACGCAAAGTCTGCAGTTCTTCCCGCAAAACGCCAGCCACATTGGCCTGGTGCCGCTTGTAGCGGGAAAACACCACATGGGAATGATTGTCCAGCACGACGATTTTGCACGTGGTGGACCCGATGTCTAAACCTACACGATACGTACTCATAATGCACCTCATCTTAAAGTGTATTTAATTATAGCACAAATCCCGGAGAACTCCAGTGGTTAATCCAACATAGGGTATGTGGCAGCAGGTCCTGAATGAAACCCTTATCGCAGTGAAGAGTGAAGGGGGCAGAGGATTCCCTCCAAGCCCGGTGTTGGGGGCATAAGGCCCTGAAAGGATAATTGTGATACAATGACAGAAAACAAAGAAAGGGAAGGAATCCATCATGGGAATTTCAGTAAGGAAACTTCTCCCAGTCTGCCTGGCCGCCTGGCTGCCGGCGGCTGCCGCCTGGGGATGTACCCTGTTCGGAGCTCAGGGGAGCCGGGTCTTGGGAGGGGGAAGTCTGCTTGTAAAGAATCGGGACTGGCGGCCGGAATATCAGGAAATGCGGCTGGTCCAGGGACCTTTATACCGGTATTATGGAATCTATGGGGGAGCGGAAAACCATATGGCTCTCAAAGGCGGGGTTAATGAAGCCGGCCTGGCGGTGTTCTCAGCATCTGCCAGCAGCATCCCGCGAAAGGAACGGCTGGCCATGGGGCCTTGGGGAAAGGGGGCGCTGAAAGAACTTCTGGGCAGCTGTGCCACAGTAGAAGAGGCGCTGGCCAGGGGTACGGATTTGGGAGGTCCCAAATTCCTGCTGCTGGCAGATGCTTCTGAACTGGCCTGGGTGGAAGTGGGGGATCATGACCAGGTGGCTGTGCGCCGGGTCAGCAACGGTACCCTTTCCCATACCAATTTTTATCTGAGCCCGGAGTTCCAGCGTCTGAATCTGAAAGAGGGCGTTTCGGCTCGGCACCGGTACCGCCGGATCGAAGAACTGCTGGCAAGCCAGCAGACCCCGTATGTGTTGGAAGATTTGATCCGCTTCAGCCAAGACAAGGCGGAAGGACCGGACAACAGCATCTGGCGGCTGGGCAGCCGGCCGGACGGACCTCAGACCCTTGCTGCTTTCGGGGTGTGGCTCCACGCCGGGGCCAGGCCGGATGTGTTCGTGAAGATCCGCTACAGCCCGGAAGACCAGGGACGGGAAGATGTGTACCAGCTGGACGGGGCCCATTTATTTCCGGAACAATAGAAGGAAAGTGGCCCAAAGCAGGGAAAATATGATAAAATAATACGATTGCAGTGAATTACCAGGACCGGGGCCCCGCCAGCGTGCAGACCCCGGTTTCAGATTCAAGATAAAGGATGGGTGGCATGGAGCAGCAAGAACAAACTCCCACAAACAGCAAAACCAAAAAATTCCTGAAAGGGACCATGATTCTGACCATTTCCAGCATCGTGGTCAAGGTGATCGGAGCCCTGAACTGGGTGATCCTGTCCCGGGTCATGGGGGGCGAAGGTATCGGCCTGTACCAGATGGGATTCCCCATCTACCTGATGGCCATCACCGTGTCCTCCGCCGGCATCCCGGTGGCCATTTCCATTGTTACTGCGGAAAAGGTGGCCAAAAAGGATTACGGAGGCGCCCAGCATGTGTTCAAAGTGTCCCTGTGGATGATGCTGGCCACAGGCCTGCTGTTCACAGGGGCCTTGCTGGGCCTGGCACACTTTCTGGTGGAATCCGGGTTCATTCCGGACCCCCGGGCTTATTATTCTATCATCGCCCTGGCGCCGGCCGTGTTTTTTGTTACCTTCCTGTCCAGCTTCCGGGGATATTTCCAGGGCTGGCAGATTATGACCCCTACCGCCTGCTCGGAAATCACGGAGCAGCTGATCCGGGTGGTGACCATGATCGCCTTCTCCTATCTGCTGCTGCCCTACGGCCTGACCTATGCGGCAGCCGGGGCCAGCATGGGCGCCGGTGCCGGTGCCTTTTGCGGCCTGCTGGTGCTGCTGGGGTTCTACGGCTTCTCCAAGCTGTCCAAACTGATCCGCGCCCTGGACCGCTTCCAGATCGTTCCCCAGGGGGAAGAGAATGTGCCGCCCCAGGAACCGGAACCGGCCGGAGAAATCATCAAACGGCTGATCATGCTGGCACTGCCTGTTTCCATGGCCAGCCTGATGCTGCCCATCGTTTCCAACCTGGATATGGTCATTGTGCCCCGCCGGCTTGTCCATGTCGGAAGCCACCACCCTGTTCGGCTACCTGACCGGTATGGCCGTGCCGCTGGTGAATATGTCCACCATTTTGACGGCTGCCCTTTCCATCAGCCTGGTGCCTGCCATCAGCGAATCCCGTACCCTGGAGGATACGGAGGGAATCCGGGAGAAAGTGGCAGCGGCCTTTTCCGTGGCGGCTGTGATCACCATTCCCTGCAGCATCGGTCTCCATGTGCTGGGGGGACGGGTGGCGGCCCTGATCTATAATGCCCCCAAGGCCGGGCCTTCCATCGAGACCATGAGCTGGGCCATTTTCCTCCTGGGGCTGCACCAGGTAAGTACGGGGATCCTGCAGGGCCTGGGCAAGACCAAGATCCCGGTGTTCAACATGATCATCGCGGCGGCTTCCAAGGTGTTCCTGAACTGGAACCTGACGCCCACCATGGGCATCGTGGGGTCCAGCTGGGCCACGGTGGCGGATATCGGCATCGCGGCCATCCTGAACCTGTTTTTCATCAAGAAGTATACAGGCTTCTCTCTGGAGCTGAAGCAGCTGGTGAAGACGGCCGTGGCAGCGGTGGCCATGGGAGCTGCTGTGAAGGGCTTTTTGGCCCTGGTGCCCAACTGGGGGGCCTGGAGCATCCTGGGGGGCATGGCCGTAGCCATTCCCGTCTATGGCCTCCTGCTCCTGGTGCTGAAGACTATGCCCGAAGAAGAACTGAACCAGATCCCCTTCCTGGGAAGGAGAATGGTGATGGTGGGGAAGAAACTGAAATTGCTGTAAAAAAGAGGCTGTTGCGCGTGCAACAGCCTCTTTTTTCATTCCTTCTCTTTCACCACAGCCAGCAGGCTGATTTCCACCGGAGCGTTGCCCGGGAGCCCGGCCATGCCCAGGGCACAGCGGGCACACCGGCCGGCGTCTCCCAGTTCTTCCAGCAGGTATTCAGAAGCAAAATCCGCCAGTTTGGGGTGGGCGGTAAAATCCGGAGCTCCGTTCACGTACACGTCCATCCGCAGGATCCTTTCCAGCATTTCTCCGGTCCGGAGCTGGTTCCGGGCGGCTGTCAGGGCATTGGCCGCCGCCTGGACCACCGCCTCCCGATAGGTTTCCAGGGGAACCGACCCCTGGACTTTGCCCTGCATGATCAGGACACCTTCTTTCCTGGGGGTCATGCCGGCAGTGGCAATGAGCCGTCCGCTGCGGGCTGCCGGTACATATTTCCCCTGAGGGATGGGATCTTTCATTGGAAGACTCCTTTCTCAGCAGCCCTGGGCTTTGGCAATGTCCCAGGTGACTTCCAGGAAACGGTCGATATCGCTGAAGTCGTGGCAGTGGAGAGGGGATACCCGCAGCAGGCCGGTGCGGCCCAGGGATTCCACGATCCGCTTGGAATATTCACTGGTGTTGATCCGTTCGAAGACCAGTACTCCCCGTTTGTCATATTCTTCCCGGAGTGTGGTGTAATCCATCCCTTTCAGACCCATGGCCACCACCAGGTCCCGGCTGTCATCCACCGGTCCGTCGAAATACAGCTCCACTCCCGGGATGTGGCGCAGACCCGGCAGGGCTTCGGTGCCTTCCAACATCCGTTCCAACAGGCTGTTTTCGTGGGCGTGGCAGTACTGGAAACCTGTTACATACTGGGTACGCCGATCCTGGCTGTCCGTATAGTGACGGCCGATCCAGCAGATGTAGTCCACCATGGCACTCATGGCTGCGAAGTTGGCGTGAGGGTAGGTACCCAGCTCCCATTCCTTTTCCGGTTTGGCCAGCAGTTTGTCATGGGGCAGGGCGGCCACCCGGTCAGAGACGTATCCATAGCCGCCGCCCCGGATCCCCATGGCTTTGTAGGGAGCGATCACCAGTCCGTCCAGTTGCAGGTCATGGGCGTACAGGGCTGCATGGGGAGCGTGCTGTACCGCATCAGAGAGAATGAACAGATCCGGCTTGATCTGCCGGGCTTTTTCCACGATTTCCTTCATGGGGAACACTTTTCCGGAGATGTTGGAGGCACTCATGACACTGAGCAGGCAGGTGTCCTTGTCCACCAACTTCAGGATTTCCTCCACATCCACCCCGCCGGTTTCCGGATTGGCCCTGGCCACCCGGAATTCCTTCCCGGTCTTTTCCGCATACATCCGGGCGGCATCGTAGGCGGAAGGATGCTCGATGGCCGTGGTGACCACATTGGTCCCCGGCACATTTTCCACAATGGCCCGGGTGATGCTGAAGGTGACCTTGGAAGGGGTCAGTTCCGTCACCAGGGCTCCTTCTCCCGGGGCAGCGCCAAAAAGCACTTCCATCAGGTCCCGGATTCCCTTGTCCTTCACTTCATGGAGCTTCAGGGAAACATCATGATACCGGAGGGGACAGTCAGGGATCTGCTCATAGCGGGCCTTGGCTTCCACACAGGCTTTGAGACGGAGGGAGCCTCCGGAGTTTTCAAAGAACAGCCGTTTCCGGCCCAGGGGATTCTCATCCATATAACAGAATCTGCTTTTGATTTCCTTCTGCAGTTCCGGATCGAATACAAAATGTTTTTCCATAGTTTGGCCTCCTGTACTGAATTTACCTGCTGTTACCGGCTGCGGTACCGTTCCATGATCTGGAGCACCCGGTCAATGGCATCATGGGTATTTTGGGGATCCTGGGAGAAGTTCACCCGGAAACTGTGGGTGAACTGGGGACCGAATTCTGTGCCCGGAGTGATGATGACACCGGTGAGTTTCCGGACGATCTTGGCAAAATCACTGATGCTCACGTCCATAGGCGGCAGAGTGGGGAAAATATAGCTGCCTCCTTCGGTTTTCCGGACGCTGCATCCTGCATGGCTCCGGACCAGGGCAATCAGATCATCCCGGATGGCCTGATGGACGGCAATCCGGTCCTTCAGCCATCCTTCCGGTTCCCGGAACCAGCTGCGGAACACATACTGGCTGTAGCCCGGGGCCCGGAGGGTCACAATGGCCTGGAGTTTTTCCATCCGGTCGATGATCCAGGAGGAACCGAAAGCCGTGCCCAGACGGAACCCGCTGAGAGATTCGGTCTTGGACGGTCCCATGATGGTCAGCAGGCTGTCCGGACGGTCGGCTTCGGGCAGGGCCCGGAGATGGGTATAGGGATGATTGTCGAAGATCTGCCGGGAATACAGCTGGTCCACCAGGAGGATTACATGGTATTTTTTCGCCAGCCGGGCGATTTCCCGGGTCTCCTCTTCAGAAAAGATCACGCCGGTGGGGTTGTTGGGGTTGGAATACAGGAACAGCTTCACACCCTGTTTGAAAGATTCTTCCAGGGCCGCCAGATTCACTCCGGCATTTTTATCCTGGCTCAGGTAGTCCAGTTTCACAGGAACCAGTTCCCCTTCAAAGAATTCCACCAGTTTCCGGTTGTCGAAGTAATCCGGTTCCACGATGGCCACTTTGTCGCCCCGGCCCACCAGGCTGCCCAGGGCCAGGAACAGGGCACCCTGGGTCCCGGGGGTCAGGATCAGTTCCGTTTCCGGGTCGATGGGAGCTCCGGTGAAGGCTGCCAGTTTGGCTGCCACATCTTTCCGGATATCTTCTCCGCCCCGGTATTCCGTATAGGCCACGCAGCCCCCTTTCCGGAACCCTTCCACAAAGGTTTCCAGGGTGCCGGGAGCCGGCTGGTGGGCGTCCACGTCGCCGTGAGAGAAGTTGACCGCCGGACCGGGCAGGGGTTCTCCCCTCAGATCCAGTTCCACTTTTTGCTGCCGGCTTTCCTGCCCCGGAGCATTGTCGATTCCCAAACGCTGGAATTTTGCTGTCATCAGATCCATGGTTGATTCTCCTTTTTTATAGATTGCGCTGTTGCTGGATGTTTTTTACATTCCCGGGAGGACAGTGGCTTTTGCCTGCTGGCAGCGGCAGATGACGGAGGCAGACGCTTTCTTTCCGGGAGCTGGGGCGGATGCCAGTTTTCCTGCCAGACGGGTCCGGATGAATTCGTCTTTTTCCAAACCAGTCAGTAATTTATCCATGAAGCTCTTTTTCATAGCACTCACCCTTTCTTTATCAATCTTTCTGTTTCCCAGGAATGTTTTCCTTGGATGGTTTCAGTATAAGTCAGAAGGAAACAGTTGTAAAACAACTTATTTTACTTTATAATATTCTTAAAATGACTATTAAAAGGAGCGGAAAAATGGATACGGAATCACTCTACCTGTTCCGGGATCTTTGCCGGACCCGGAACATGACCCAGACCGCCAAGAATTTTTATCTGACCCAATCCACCCTCAGCAAACGGCTGGCCCGGCTGGAAGAGGAACTGGGATATCCGCTGCTGCTGCGGAGCAAGGGGCGGCAGGAAGCGGAACTGACCGGGAAGGGAGAACAGTTCCTGGGGGTGGCGGTCCATATGCTGGAATTGTATGAGGAAGGGCTTTCTTTCCGGGAAGAAAAGGAACGGTATCTGCTGCGGCTTGGGTGCATGCGCAGTGCCCAGGAATATTTCCTGGCCGGGTTCCTCCAGGATTACCTGGGGGAGCATCCCAGGTGCAGCCTTACCCTGGAAGACCATCACAGTGTGGAAATCCGGGATTTGCTGCTGGAAGGGATGCTGGATGTGGGCATTGTGCAGTTCCCCCTTTCCAACAGGGGACTGGTCAGTGTGCTGCTCCACGAAGAGCCGTTCCTGGTGGTGATGAAGGATCCGGGAGACTTCCAGGGGAAAAAGGTCATTTCCATGGAAGAACTCAACGGGAAACAGGAAATCTTCCAGATCTTCACGGAAGAATTCCGCAGCTGGCATGATCAGTACTGGCGGGCCATGGACAGCAAGATCCGGGTGAACAGCACACCCACCGCCGAAAAGTACTTCCAGGCTCCGGAAGACTGGATGCTGGTGCCCCGGTCGGTGGCAGCCGCCATGGGCGAAAGAGGATTTTCCATATTCCCCCTGGCGGAAAGGACCCCTTTCCACCGGCTGTACCTGGCCTGCCGTCAGGGAGAAGACCGGCCCTGGGTAAAAGAAATGGCCGCCGCCCTCCAAAAGCATTTTCAGGAAAATGTCATCTGATCTGTGTCAGAAGAGCCTATGATTTTGAAACAGCATGTTATAGAAATCTTGCGCTAAATGTAAATGACCAGCATGAAAATACAATGTTTTATCCACATGCGTCAGCAAATGTGGAAACAAGAGGTGAAGTTATTTTTGCAGCGATGAATACCATAGATGGCGTTACAGCAAATCATGGGCATGGAGAATGGCCATTTACTTCGTGGGGGATTAATCAAAATCCAAATGCAAAAATGAAAGTAGATTTTGGAAGGATTGTAGAAGTAGATCGGCTTATTTTATACTTGAGGGCCGATTTTCCACATGATAATTGGTGGGAAAAATGCATTGTGAAGTTTTCAAATGGGGAAGAAAG
>ENA-OOWV01002014-OOWV01002014.1-human-gut-metagenome-genome-assembly--contig:-NODE-2014-length-12005-cov-10.221841_pt1 | contig 12005 bp, 9 predicted proteins | sample MGYA00241584_ERZ501337 | MGnify/ENA primary metagenome ERZ501337 (study PRJEB25962, sample SAMEA2042744) | human gut metagenome | biome: human gut; feature: human-associated habitat; material: faeces... | reverse complement strand
AACGCGGCGGGGACGGCCGGTGGCTGCACCGTACTCGTGGCCAGCCTCACGCAGGTCGTGCTTTTCCTCTTCGGTCATAGCCAGCTCGGCAGTGAAGGGGCCGTCACCCACGCAGGAGGAGTAAGCCTTCATCACGCCGATGGAGTTGTGCAGCTTGTGGCCCGGGATGCCTGCGCCGATGGGAGCGTAAGCACCGATGACGTTGGAAGAGGTGGTATAGGGGTAAATGCCGAAATCGATGTCGCGCAGAGCGCCCAGCTGAGCCTCGAACAGGACCTTCTTGCCTGCAGCGTCTGCATCGGCCAGATACTGGCCCACATCGCAGATGTAATCCTTGAAGATGGCGGCATACTTTTCGAGCCATGCCCACATCTCGTCCACGCTGATGGGGTCGGCGTTGTAGCTGCCCTCCATCACCAGGTTCTTGGAATCCACCATGGTCACCAGGCGCTTCTTCACGCTGTCGTCCAGGTGGAGCAGGTCGCCCATGCGCAGGGTCTTCTTCATGTACTTGTCACCGTAAGTGTAGGCGATGCCGCGCTTGGTGGAGCCGAACTGTGCGCCGGTCTTGGCCAGGCGGGCCTCTTCCAGGCCGTCCTGATCGACATGGTAGGGCATGGTGATGGTGGCCCGGTCGGAGATCTTCAGGTTATCGGGGGTGATGGAAATGCCCTGCTCCCGCAGATTGTTGATCTCGCCGTCCAGATGGTGCGGGTCGATGACCATACCGTTGCCCATCACGCAGACAACGTTGGGGCGCAGGATGCCGGAGGGCAGCAGGTTCAGCACGAACTTGCCGCGCTCGTTCTTCACGGTGTGGCCTGCGTTGTTGCCGCCCTGATACCGTGCAACGATGTCATACTCCTGGCTGATCAGATCGACCATGCGGCCCTTGCCCTCATCGCCCCAGTTGATACCCGTAATTGCAGTAAGCATAATAAATGACCTCTTTATCATTTTTTCAAAAGACAGCCTTTTCCGTGCACCTTGCCCGGGATACGCCACCTTGGGAATCTGTACCGCCCGCGGAAATGTCCGCAACAATACAATTATAGTATAGCACGAAACGCGGAACAAAAAAAGAGGGAAGAAATACTTTTCTCTCAATTATCCGCCAGGCGCTCCTCTTCGTGATGCTGCTTTAGTTCTTCTTCCCCAGCTTGTGCACAGTGCCATCCGGCTCTTTGATCGAGGTGTTGTTCAGCTGGGCGCGCAGGCTGGCCTTTACGTCCGCAACATACTCCTGCCGCAGGGCCTGCTGCTCAGCCTTTTCGGCATCGGTCAGGCCGGTGGTCTTGCTCTTTTTTGCCAGCTCGTTGATACGGGCGATCTTTTCGTTTGTCATCGCAGTTCTCCTATTAGATAAAATGTGATATAATATGACCGGGATGCCCCTTCCGGCAGCTGCGGCTCTTTTTGCGAGGCAGCAGGAGGGAGCTATTTGAATCAAAGCAAGTATAACAAAGGATGAAACCGATGTCAAAACAGTTGAATTTTGCACAGCAGATGGACGAAGTGTTGAAAACGCTGGGGCCGCAGCGGCCAAAGCTGCTGCTCCATGCCTGCTGCGGGCCCTGTTCCAGCGCCGTGCTGGAAAAGCTGTGCCGGTATTTTGAGATCACGGTGCTTTACTATAACCCCAACACCTGGCCTGCCGAAGAATACTACCGCCGGGGCGAGGAGCTGAAAAAGTTCGTGGCGCAGGCGCACCCGCTGGGGGTCACGGTCATCGAGGACCACTACGACCCGCAGGAGTTCTACACGGCGGTGCAGGGGCTGGAAAACGAGCCGGAGCGGGGCGGGCGGTGCACCGTCTGCTACCGTTTGCGGATGCGCCGGGCGGCACAGTACGCAAAGGAGCACGGCTTTGATTGGTTCACCACCACGCTTTCCATCAGCCCCCACAAGGATGCTGCCCGCATCAATCAAATCGGGCAGGAGCTTGAAGCCGAATTCGGCATCAGGCACCTGCCCTCGGATTTCAAAAAGCAGAACGGCTACCTGCGCTCTCTCCAGCTTTCGGAGGAGTACGGGCTTTACCGTCAGGATTACTGTGGGTGTGAGTTCAGCGCAAAGGCGAGGGGGTGAACCGCTCAGTCGCCTGCTGCTTGCCTCTCCTGCCAGGAGAGGTGGCATTGCGATGCAATGACGGAGAGGTTTACTCCTCACGCATTCTGGACACCAGAATCGCAAAGACGATCAGCCCCGCGCAGGGTACGATGTTGGTTGCCATACCAACAGCAAGACCGGCGCTTTCAGCTACCTTGCCGATGACCCAGGGCATCAGGATCGCGCCGCTGGATGCCACCGGCAGCATGATGCCCATGCTGGTCACGGTGGTCATTTTACCGGCGCTGGCCACGGCGGTGGGGTTCATACCGGCCATGGAGAAGGCAAAGGCGAACAGCAGCAGGATGGCAGGCAGCTGGCTGTGGGTCTGCATCATGGCAAAATAGAAGGCTGTGCAGAAAACCGCCATAAATACCATGGCCTTGCGGGGCTGTTTGAGTGGGAACACAAAGGCGATGAGCAGGCGGCCGATCAGGGTGGCACCCCACATCACGGTGACGGTATAGGCCGCCAGCGTGCCTGCAATGATGCCGCTGTCCTTGAAGTAGGTGACCATCCAGCCCACAACGCTCTGCTCGGCGGCGTTCTGGCAGAACAGCAGGCCGGTGAGCAGCCAGAAGCGGGAGGAGCGCAAAAAGCTCCAATCGGTGACAGCTTCTTTGGCCTTGGCACGGCCTGCCATGGGGGTGAACAGGTATACCAGCCAGAGCACCAGTCCCAGCGCCGCCAGTGCCAGCACGGCCAGCGTGGTGCTGACCCTGGCCGCGGCAGAGATCAGAAAGGGGCAGAGCAGGGCACCGCAGGCGTAGCAGGCGTGCATGGTGTTCATGCCCCGGGTGCGGTCTGCAGAGTTGCCGCTGACAAGGATGGTGCAGGTGTTCAGGACACTGCCCTTGGCAATGCCTACAATGAAGAAGGCCAGCGCCAGCAGAATGGGCAGGCCGGTCAGGCCCATCAGGCCGTAGCCCACCGCATAGCCGATGGTCAGCAGCAGGACGCTTGGCTTCATGCCCATTTTTCCCACCAGCGCACCGGCCAGCAGGCCCGCCAGCAGGTTGCCGATGCTCAGCAGGCTGAGCAGGGTGCCGGTCATGCCGTAGGCAAAGCCGTATTCCTCCTGCAGCAGGCTGACCACCACACCACTGGAAATGGTGCAGATGCCGCTGAAAAAGAAGGTGACGAAGCCCGCGTTCCGCAGGCGGGTGTTCCGTTGTTCCATAGGGTTCTCCTTGCAGTATTCGGGGGCGCAGCGCCCGTAGTTGCTTTTATTAAAGCATATTCTGGTCAGAAAGCAAGGGCTGTTGAGCCAGCAGAAGCAAAATCAGCGCCCAGTGGAAGCGCCCTGCCGTTCGTTCGGTGGGGCGCTTCTGGATTTTATTTTGCGTCTCCTATTGACAATGATCGAATCGTGCGTTATGATATTGTACGGCATCAAACAGTTCTAAAGAAAACAATCCTGTCACAAACAATTCAAAAGGGAAACAATTATGCACGATGAAAGCACCAAGCAACCCTGCTGCAACCCCCCATGGGAGCCGCCGCAGGTCATCCCGGCACAGGTGCGCCGGGTGAACAACCTGATCTTCCGCAAGATCAACCAGTTCCATCGGGAGAACAATGTGGACAACGTGACCCCCATGCACGACTGGATCATGAGCTACCTCTACTGGCACAAGAACGACCCCGTGTACCAGCGCGATATCGAGCGGGAGTTCTCCATCACACGCTCGACTGTGACGAACATCCTGCAGCTGATGGAGCGCAAGGGCTACATCGAGCGCCAGAGCGTGCCGCAGGATGCCCGACTCAAGCGGCTGATCCTGACGGAAGAGGGAGGCCGCGTCCACGAAAAGACGATGCTCTCCCTGCACCAGACCGATGAGTTTGTGGCCGGATTGCTGACGGAAGAGGAAAACGCAGAGCTTCTGCGGTTATTGAACAAGCTGCGCAAGGGGCTGGAATGACCCCTGCAAATAAACTTCAGGAGGATTACAACAGATGATCAAAAAACTTGTGTCACATCTGGGCGAGTATAAGCGCGCCGCGATCCTGACACCGATCTTCTCTGCTCTGGAAGCCATCATGGATGTGATGCTGCCCACCATCATGGCCTTTATCATTGACCAGGGCATTGAAAAGGGCGATATGAACGCCGTTGTCAAGTACGGCCTGCTTACTTTCCTGGTGGCGGCCATTGCCCTGCTGCTGGGCGTGCTGGCCGGTAGGTTTGCCGCCACGGCATCCACCGGCTTTGCAGGCAACCTGCGCGATGCGATGTATGAGAACATCCAGCATTTCTCGTTCTCCAACATCGACAAGTATTCCACGGCCGGTCTGGTCACCCGTATGACCACCGACGTGACCAACCTGCAGAACGCGTTCCAGATGATCGAGCGCATGTGCGTGCGTGCCCCCGTCCATCTGGTTTTCGCGCTCATCATGGCCTCCATGATCAGCCGCTCGCTGACCATGGTGTTCCTGGTGGCGATCGTGTTCCTGGTGGCAGTGCTGGCAGGTATTATGGTTCCCACCTTCGGCATCTTTGATAAGGTGTTCAAGAACTACGATAACCTGAACGCCTCCGTGCAGGAGAATGTCTCGGCCATCCGCGTGGTCAAGAGCTTTGTCCGGGAGCACTTTGAGAACGAGAAGTACACCAAGGCCTGCGAGAGCCTGTACAAGCAGTTCGTCCACGCCGAGAGCCGCCTGAGCTTCAACAATCCTGCCATGCTGGTCTCTGTGTATGGCTGCAACATCGCCCTGAGCTGGTTCGGCGCACATTACGTCCTGAACGGTGCGATCACCACCGGCCAGCTGAACGCCCTGTTCGGTTACATTATGAACATCCTGATGGCCCTGATGATGCTGAGCATGGCCTTTGTGATGATCGCCATGTCCGCCGCTTCTGCCCGCCGTATCGTGGAAGTGCTGGACGAGACCACCGACCTGCCCCCCGCAAAGCAGCCGGTGCAGCAGGTGAAGGACGGCGGCATCGAGTTCGAGCATGTCACCTTCAAGTATAAGCACGGCAGCGGCCAGCCGGTGCTGAATGATATCACCTTCAGCATCAAGCCCGGTGAGACCTTAGGTATCATCGGCGGCACTGGCAGCGCAAAATCCAGTCTGGTGCAGCTGATTCCCCGCCTGTATGATGCCGAGACCGGCACCGTGAAGGTGGGCGGCGTGGATGTGCGCGACTACAACCTCGACGTACTGCGCCGCGAGGTGTCCATGGTGCTGCAGAAGAACGTGCTGTTCAGCGGCACCATTCTCGATAACCTGCGCTGGGGCGACGAGAACGCCAGCGAGGAAGAGTGCATCCGTGTGGCAAAGCTGGCCTGTGCGGATGAGTTCATCGAGCGCTTCCCGGACAAATACAATACATGGATCGAGCAGGGCGGCTCCAATGTGTCCGGCGGCCAGAAGCAGCGCCTGACCATCGCCCGCGCCCTGCTGCGCAAGCCCAAGGTTCTGATTTTGGACGACTCCACCAGCGCCGTGGATACCGCTACCGATGCCAAGATCCGCAAGGCATTCCGGGAGGAGATTCCCGGCACCACCAAGATCATCATTGCACAGCGCATTTCCTCGGTGCAGGACGCTGACCGCATCCTTGTGCTGGATAACGGTAAGATCGATGGTCTGGGCACCCACGAAGAGCTGCTCAAGACCAACGCCATCTATCAGGAAGTTTACAACAGCCAGACCCAGGGCGGCGGCGACTTTGACAAACAGGGAGGTGAACAGTAATGGCTCAGGCAAAAGAAGTTCGCGGCCCCGGCCCCCGCATGGGCGGCCCCCGGCCCAAAGTGGAAAACCCGGGCAAGCTGCTGAAGCGCATCATGGATGAGGTATTCCGGCACTATCTGCCCCATTGCATCCTTGTACTTGTCTGCATCGTGGTCAGCGCGCTGGCAAACGTTCAGGCCAGTCTGTTCTTAAAGACCCTGATGGACGATTACATCGTGCCCATGACCCAGCAGCAGGACCCCGATTTTGCCCCGCTGGCAGCAGCTCTGCTGCGGGTAGGCATCATCTACGTTATCGGCATTCTGGCCGCATGGCTCAACGCCCGCATCATGGTCAACGTGACGCAGGGCACCCTGCGCAACCTGCGCACCCAGCTGTTCACCCACATGGAGAGCCTGCCCATCAAGTATTTTGACCAGCATCCCCACGGCGACATCATGTCCGTGTACACCAACGACGTGGATACCCTGCGCCAGATGCTCAGCCAGAGCATCCCGCAGCTGGTGTCCAGCGCCATTACCATTGTTTCGGTGTTCTTCAGCATGTGCATGCTCAGCTGGCAGCTGACGATCGTTACCATGCTGATGGTGGCGCTGATGATGTTCTGCTCCAAAAAGATCACCCAGCAGTCCGGCAAATACTTCATCCAGCAGCAGCGGGATCTGGGCAAGTTGAACGGCTACATCGAAGAAATGATGGAAGGCCAGAAGGTCGTCAAGGTGTTCACCCACGAGCAGAAGGCGCTGGACGGTTTCCGCCAGCTGAACGACCAGCTGAAGGACAGCGCCAACAAAGCAAACAGCTTTGCCAACATCATGATGCCGGTCAACGCCCAGCTGGGCAATATCAGCTATGCCGTCTGCGCGCTGGCAGGCGCAGCCGGAAAAGACCGCACCGAAGCCGCCGCCGCACTGAGCAAAGCCCGGCAGGAGCTCACCGCCCTGCTGGCCGCCAGCGGTCGGCCCGCGGATGCGCTGGAGCCCAAATTCACCTGCAAGCTGTGCCAGGATACCGGCAGCGTGCAGGGCCGCACCTGCACCTGCGTTCACAAGCTGATGCAGAGCCTCCGCCGGGCGGAGATCGAAGCGCTGTCCAGCCTGTCCATTTCCAGTTTTGACACCATGGAGCTGCGGTACTACCCCAACACCATGGACGAGAAGCTGGGCGAGCCTGTCCGCACCTACATGGGCGGCCTGCTGGAGGATCTGCGCAGCTACGCTGAGGAATTCGACCACAACAGCGAGAGTCTGATGCTTTTCGGCAACGCGGGGCTGGGCAAGACCCACGCCGCCCTTGCCATTGCGGGCATCGTACTGCAAAAGGATTTTGACGTGATCTACGTTTCCAGCCCAGACTTCTTCGGCAAGCTGGAAAACGCCCGCTTCGACTCCTCCGAGGATGCCGAGACCCTGCTGCGCACCGCCTCTGCTGCCGACCTGCTGATCCTGGATGATCTGGGCACCGAGTTCGTCACCCCCTACTTCATCACCACTTTTTACAGCCTGCTGAACAACCGCCTGGGAGCCGGTCTGCCCACCATCGTCACCACCAACATTGCGGATGGCTCCCTGCTGGAAAAGCGATACACCGAAAAGATCTCCAGCCGCCTTTCCTCCTTTGTCCCCTGCCTGTTTGCGGGCGAGGACATCCGGGGCCTGAAAGCGGCGGAGTAAGACAAGGAGGTTTCCCCCATGAGCTTTGAGCGCACCACGCCCTGCGGCGTGATCTCCGGCACGGCTTGCCAGTGGCCGGGCATTGCCGCTTACAAGGGCATTCGCTACGCCACCGCCGGGCGGTGGGAGTTCCCCATCCCCGTCACCCACTGGGACGGTGTCTACGATGCCACCCAATACGGTGCCTGCTGTTACCAGCCCCGCGCCTTCTATGACGAAGCCGCCGCACCCGGAAAAGCCTTCTACTACAACGAGTTCCGCAAGGGCGAGACTTACACTTACAGCGAGGACTGCCTGTTCCTGAACATCTGGACCCCTGCTGATGCAGCTCCCGGGGACAGACTGCCGGTCATCTTCTACATTCACGGCGGCGGCTTCACCGGAGGCTGCGGCCACGAGAAACACTTCGACGGCCCCGTCTGGCCCACCAAAGGCTGCGTGGCTGTGACCATCAACTACCGGCTCGGCCCCATGGGCTTTGTCTGCCTGCCCGCGCTGGCTGATGAGGCCGGATCCACCGGCAACTATGCCTTTCTGGACCAGCTGGCGGCCCTGCAGTGGGTGCGTGCCAACATCGCTGCCTTTGGCGGCGATGCCGACAACATCACCATCATGGGCCAGAGCGCCGGTGCCATGAGCGTCCAGCAGCTCGTCCTCTCCCCCATCACCAGGGGGCTGTTCTCCAAGGCCGTGATGAGCAGCGGCGGCGGCGTGAGCCAGATGCTGACGGCCAAGCCCGCCGAAGCCCACTACCCGTTCTGGAAGCAGGTCATGGAGACCGCCGGGTGCAGCACACTGGCCGAGTTCCGTGCCCTCGCCCCCGCCAGACTGTTTGCAGCCTGGGATGCCGTCCGCACCCAGCCCCAGTTCAAGGGTATGGGCTGTGAGCCTGTGGTGGATGGCCGTTTCCAGGTCAAGACCGGCCCCGAGACGCTGGCTGCCGACGAACAGCACCATATTCCTTACCTCATTGGCTTCACCAGCGAGGATATCGTTCCGCCCTACCTCTACCAGATGGCTCAGGACTGGTGCGTCCGGAACGCCGACAGCTATGGCTGGTTCTTCGACCGCCAGCTCCCCGGTGATGACCGTGGTGCCTGGCATTCCAGCGACCTGTGGTACTGGTTCGGCACGCTGGCTCACTGCTGGCGGCCCTTCACTGAGAAGGACACCGCCCTCAGCGCTCAGATGGTGGATTACCTGACCAACTTTGCCAAAACCGGCGACCCCAACGGCGCAGACCTGCCCCAGTGGCAGACTGTTACCGCCCAGCAGACCGATTTCCTCCGTTTGGGTGAGGAGCCCACCCACATGGGCAGCGTAGATGTCCAGAAGCTCCTCTGGACGATGCAGAACGTCCCCGCCGTGGGGGAATAAGCCCCATCCGGATCACCTCACCCCCCCCCCAAAAAAAAAAAAAAATATCCCCCGCTGCTGACGTGCCATAACACGCTTTGCAGCGGGGGATATTTTATGTTCTCTTCTTCAAATAATACCCAATGCCAATGGCATCTGCCAGTGCCCAGCCGATGGGCACACTGAGCCAGATGCCGGTGACGCCCAGCGGGGTCGCCGACAGCAGGTAGGCCAGCGCCACACGGGTGCCGAGAGATGCGATCGTGAGCACCACCGACATCTGGGGCTGATTGACGGCCCGGTAGTAGCCGTAGAGCAGAAACAAAATGCCGATGCCGAGATAGCACGCGCCCTCAATGTGCAGATAGTGCACACCGGCAGCAAGGATGGCGGTTTCCGCCGGGTCAATGAAAATGCCCATGAGCGGCGCTGCAAAGGCGCACACCAGCACACTGATGACGATGCAGAACGCCGCACTGCACAGCCCTGCACTGCGGATGCCCTTGCGGATGCGGTCGGTCTGGCCCGCGCCGTAGTTCTGCGCCACATAGGTGGAAAAGGCATTGCCGAAGTCCTGCACCGGCATGTAGGCAAAGGAGTCGATCTTGACTGCCGCCGCAAAAGCCGCCATGATCACGGTGCCGAAGCTGTTGACCAGCCCCTGTACCATGAGGATGCCGAAATTCATGATGGACTGCTGCACGCTGGTCATCACCGAAAGGTTCAGGATGGTGGCAAGGTTCTGTTTGTCCCACCGGCAGTCCTCTTTTTTCGGGCAGAGCTGCGGGAACTTTTTCAGGGTGTACAGTCCGATGCCGATGCCGGACACGAACTGCGAGAAGGTGGTGGCTGCCGCGGCCCCCCGCACGCCCCAGTGCCACACCAGCACGCACACCAGATCCAGGATCACATTGAGCACTGCCGACACGGCCAAGAACAGCAGCGGGACCACGGAGTTACCGATGGCCCGCAGGAGGTTTGCAAAGTAGTTATACAAAAAGGTGGCCGTGATGCCCAGAAAAATGATGCGGAGATATTCCTTCATCAGGAGGATGAGCTCTTCCGGCACACGCAGTACCCACAGGATGCCATCCAGCCCCAGGTACACCAGCACATTGAGCGCCACCGCCATGCCCGCGATGAGCACGAAGGACTGGAACACGCTCTGCCGCATGCGGGCCTCTTCCCCGCTGCCGTACTGCATGGAGACGGCTGCGCCGCTGCCCATGCACAGCCCCAGCAGGATGGAGGTGAGAAAGGTCATGAGGGTGTAGGACGAGCCCACCGCCGCCAGCGCATCCGCGCCGAGAAAGCGTCCCACCACCCAGGTGTCGGCGATGTTGTACATCTGCTGCAGCAGGTTGCCGAACATCAGCGGCAAAGCAAACAGCAGGATGCCCTTTGTAATGGGGCCTTTGGTAAGACTGCGCTGCATGGTTCTGCGATTCTCCTTCTTGTTGATAGTATAATGCGTCTGATGCGTCAAATAGGGTTGACAGCCGGGCCGGAAGTTTTTCCGAGAATGATCCGGCGGGTGGATCCCTGCTGCCGCAGGCAGTAGGGCGGACAATGGAATGGCCCGTTGCATTCGAGGAAAAAGCTCCCGGCGCACCCGTCGGTCAGCCCTGTACCGCAAACCGCTGCCGGTACTCCCGGGGCGTGCAGTGCTTGATCTCGCGGAAGGTCTTTGTAAAATAGCTCAGGTCGGTAAAGCCGCACTCGGCCCCGATCTCGCCGGTGCGCAGGCGGGTGGTCAGCAGCAGCCCGGCGGCTTTTTCAATGCGGTACTGTTTCACATACTGGATGGGCGTGGTACCCAGCAGCTGCCGGAAACTGCGCAGGCAAGCGCTTTCGCTCAGGGCCACACTGTCCGCAATGCGTTCCACGGTCAGTTCCCCGGCATAGTGTTCCTCCACAAAACGCAGCATCTGTTTCATGCGCTGGGCCGCCACCTGCTCCTGCCGGGAGCTGCGGCATTCGCCCACCGGGCAGTGGGCCGCGAGGGTGTGCAGCGCCGCCGAAAGCAGATACCGAACCCGGTTCTCGTAGTCGTCCGGTTCTTCGTCCACAGCGTGCCAGGCCTCCCACAGCCGGGCCAGAACTTCCGCCTGCCAGGGCTCCCCCTTGCTCAGCAGAAAATAGGACGGTACACCGGGCTGCAGCAGCGGCCGGATGAGCTTTTGCCAGTAGATGGTGTCCATCCCGCCCACGAGCCGCGGGTGGAACACCCCGCTGCGCAGCATCGAGGGACCTTCTGCCGCAAATTCCACCGCATGGAGCACGCCGGAGTTGATGAACACGCCCTCGCCTTCCGCCAGACAGATGCGCTTTTTGTCCACGCCCACGGTCACGGTGCCCTCGTAGGCGAGGATATACTCAAAATCCTCATGCCAGTGCCACGGCACCGAATAGCAGGTAAGCCGTTCTTCGTAGCACGCAATCGGGAACAGTGCGCTGCCGTGCTGCACCAGCTCCCGCCCCTGCGGTGTGGATGGGATGCCGCAATTCAATGCCAGAGCCATCTACGGGTTCCTTTCCGGGTTTTCAACATTGCCGGGCCCTCTGCGCCGGTTTTGTCATAAAAAAAGACCGTTTTTCTTCTAACACCCTGTGACATTGTGTGATATTATGATAACAGCAACGCACAAGAGGCATTGCAAGTATAGCATGCTTGTGGGAGGAACTCAAGCCTATGGTCTCGCTTCTTTTGCCCATCATTTACATTGCTTTTATCAGTCTGGGCCTGCCGGATTCCCTGCTGGGGTCGGCCTGGCCCACCATGTACCCGGAGCTGGGGGTCCCGGTGTCCTGCGCGGGTATCCTTTCCATGATCATCTCGCTGGGCACGATCCTTTCCAGCCTGCAGAGCGACCGGCTGACCCGGACCCTCGGCACCGGCAGGGTCACGGCCATCAGCGTGGGCATGACCGCCGCAGCGCTGTTCGGGTTTTCCATCTCCACACAGTTCTGGATGCTCTGCCTGTGGGCCATCCCCTACGGGCTGGGTGCCGGCAGCGTGGACGCAGCCCTGAACAACTACGTTGCCCTGCACTACAGAAGCCGCCATATGAGCTGGCTGCACTGCATGTGGGGCATCGGCACCATGGTGAGCCCCATGGTCATGGGCGCGGCGCTGACCCATGGAATGCACTGGAC
>ENA-OOWV01002004-OOWV01002004.1-human-gut-metagenome-genome-assembly--contig:-NODE-2004-length-12050-cov-4.217591_pt1 | contig 12050 bp, 6 predicted proteins | sample MGYA00241584_ERZ501337 | MGnify/ENA primary metagenome ERZ501337 (study PRJEB25962, sample SAMEA2042744) | human gut metagenome | biome: human gut; feature: human-associated habitat; material: faeces... | reverse complement strand
ACAAGCGTCGTGTGAGATATAAAGGAAAATACCCGAAGAAATTCGAGGAGAAATATAAAGAGTTACAGCCGGAGAAATACAAGGATACAATCGCGCATGTAATCCAGAAGGGAAATACTCCTGCCGGAATGCACATTTCCATCATGGTAAATGAGATCCTTGATTTTCTGAAAATCCAGCCGGGTGAGACTGGATTCGATGCGACACTCGGATACGGTGGACATACGAAAGCAATGCTGGAATGTCTGAAAGGTGAGGGGCACATCTATGCAACAGATGTTGACCCGGAAGAGTCTGCGAAGACAAGAAAACGTCTGGCAGATCAGGGATTCGGAGAAGACATTTTAAGTATCCGTCTGCAGAACTTCTGCACGATCGATGAGATTGCAAAAGAAGTTGGAGGATTTGATTTTATCCTTGCGGACCTTGGAGTTTCCTCTATGCAGATCGACAATCCGAAGAGAGGATTTTCCTTCAAAGTCGACGGACCGCTGGATCTGCGATTGAACCAGGAGAAGGGAATCAGCGCAGCAGAGCGCCTTGATAACATTTCCGAGGAAGAGCTTGCCGGAATGCTTTACGAGAATTCAGATGAGCCATACTGCGAAGAGCTGGCGAAAGCAATCACGGATGAGATTCGCAGAGGCAATCGTATCGATACAACAACAAAGCTTAGAAATGTCATCGAGAAGACTTTAGATTTCCTTCCAAATAATAAAGAAAAGAAGGACATTATCAAAAAGACTTGCCAGAGAACATTCCAGGCACTTCGTATTGATGTCAATAATGAGTTCGAAGTGCTGTATGAATTCATGGAGAAACTTCCGGGAGCATTGAAACCGGGCGGAAGAGTAGCAATTCTTACATTCCATTCCGGAGAGGACAAGCTTGTAAAGAAAGCACTCAAAGCAGGATATAAAGAAGGAATTTATTCCGAATATGCAAGGGACGTTGTACGCCCGTCAGCGCAGGAATGTGCACAGAACGGAAGAGCAAGATCTACGAAGATGCGCTGGGCCGTGAAGGCGGAATAGTTGACTTCAATATAATGAAATGTTATAGTTAGTCAGAAATAATAGCGTTCGGTGCTGTTTGATCAGGGAATATATTTCCATATCCTGATCGAAACAGGTAAAAGGGAAACAGGTGCAAGACCTGTACGAACTCGTCACTGTGAGCAGAGATGCGGTCTTCTTAGAAATTAGATTTCAGAAGACCGCTCTTATACAGACAAGTGTGGAGAGTCCACACATCCACTGGGAGACCGGGAAGGTGTTCTGTATAGAAGATCTGTAAGTCAGGAAACCTGCCGACCGTTGGTGCGGGGAATATACGAATTCCAGATCACGAGTAATTGATTGTACCGAAAGAACCATTCTTACTGTTCGCATTACGTGTGACCAGCAATCATTCATTTGATTCAAGATAATTCTATCCATTTTCCGTATTTTATAATTCACAACTTAAGAGGAGACAAAAAAGAAATGAAAAATAAGAGCAGATGGCTTGCGCTTATGCTGACAGGTTCTATGATGATTTCACCATTGTCTTATACAAGAACATATGCGGCAGAAAATGAGCAGCAGTATGAGACAAATTTACAGGAAACTGATGAGGTGGAAGAAGCTGATCTAGATAAGAAACAAGATGAGAGTCAGACAGAAGACGCAGGAAATGTTAAAGAAGATAAAGGAAATGACGATTTAACAAAAGAAGATCAGACAGAGGAATCTGATAAAGTTGATAATTCTTCGGATAAATCAGATAATCAGAATTCAATCGAAGCAGAAACAAAACCAGATTTAGAGAATAACTCAGAAAATAATTCAGAAAACAACTTAGAAAATAACTCAGAAGAGAAAGATACAGAAACCACCGGGAAAAATCCAGGCACAACTGTCTCAGATCAGGTTGCGGACGAAAAAACTGATAACAAGGATACACAGATAAAAGATGAGACAGGCAAGTCAGAACCTTCTACAGATTCTAACGATTCTACGAATACTCCGGAACCGGAACTTCCGCCACTGCAGGAGGCGCCTTCTGTAACAGGAGAATCTGTGAAAGTAGTAAAAGAAGACGCTGAAGAGTTCAAGATGTTCAAGGTCAGTGAATCAACAGTTGTTGAAAAGGATGGCGAACTTGATATTACGATCAAGACAAACAACACAGGATTTGATGCGCTATATCTTGGTTCAAAAGATGACTTGTTGAAAGCATCTGTTATAGAAGGAACAAAGGATGAAGAAGGTGCATGGACATTTCATTTCAATGTGCCGAAAGAAAAAGCAGGTCAGACAATTCCGGTATCTTTGAGAAAGTCAAAAGATCAGACCTGGTATGACAAACAGTACTTATGGATGTACATTCCGAATCCGGGAGAAACCTCAACACCGGATCCAACGCCAACACCGACACCGGAAGCAACAGTAGCAAACGGAATCTACAGTATGGACGTAACTTCCAGTTCTTCCATGTTTAAAGTAGTGGATTGTATCCTGACAGCAAAAGACGGAAAAATGAGTGCCGTGCTTACATTAAGCGGAACCGGTTACGGCTATCTGTATATGGGAACAAAGGAAGAGGCTGCAAGCGCAGATAAGTCATCCTGGATTCCATATCAGGTGAATGAAGAAGGAAAATATACTTATACTGTTCCGGTAGAAGCGTTGGATAAGGAAATCGCAGTAGCAGCATATTCCATTAAAAAAGGAATCTGGTATGACAGAATGTTGACTTTCCAGTCAGAGACAATGAAGAAGATTGCCGATCTTAATTCTACAGATTCTGAGAATAAAGGTGATTCCGGAAATAACGGAAACACAGGAAATTCCGGAACTACTGGTGGTTCCAACAATACAGGTAATACAGGAACAAACAATTCTGCTTTCCCAGGCGGTTCTGTATCTGGAACTAATTCAGGAAAAACAGATGGAAATGACGGAAAAGCGGATAATGTATCAAAATACGAATCCGATACAAGTGGTTCTACTTCTCATGTAGACAGTGGAACAACACTGAAAGATGGTGTATATACTCCGGACCGTTTTACCTGGTCCGGTGGAACAGGTAAGGTTCAGATTACTTGTAATAAAGTGACGATCCAGAATGGACAGGCTTATGCAACACTCGTGTTCAGCAGTGATCATTATCAGTATGTGAAAGCGAACGGAAATAAGTATTACACAACAAAGGGCGGCGGATCAGCGACAGCTGTTATTCCGGTTGCGTTGAATCAGAACAATAAGATTATTGGAATGACAGATAAAATGTCTGTCGCACATGAGATAGAATATACGATTTTCATTTATCTTGCAGCGGCGAATGGAGGAACATCTGCAAACGGAACAGATGCTTCGACAAGCAGTAACCAGAAGCTGGATGAAAAAGCACCTGAAATCATAGGTTTGGAATATCAGTCAGAGACAAAGCTTGACTATGCAGAATATTTCAAGATTTATCATTATGATCAGGGGATTGTACTTCTTGAAATCGATATGACGAAGGACACAGCAAGAGACCCTGAAAAAGCAGAGGAAACAAAGTCTGAAAATGAGAAGTCTGCAGAAGATAAAGAGAAGTCTTCCAAGAAGAAAGTAGCTTCTGTTACGATCAATAGATCAGAAGATTCTAAGAACTCAGATGTAGAAAGCAAAGTAGATGCTTCTGCCGAGGAATCCGCAGCTTCGGATAACAACGGCACAAGCGAACAGGATCTGGCAGCAGAGCTTTACAAAGGAAATGTTGTGAAATATCTGATCGTTCCGGAGGATGTGGAAGTTCCGGTTGGTCTTGAGCAGGATATGATCATTGTGAAGAAACCTGTGGATCATACTTATGCAGAGTCTGATGAGATTCTGAATATGATGAAAGATCTAGATCTTCTTGATAATATTGCGGCAGTTGGAATGAAGAGCAAAGACTGTACAGTATCCGAGATTGCTGATAAGATGAAAGCAAAAGACGGAGAGAAGAATGCTGAAGTTGCATATGCAGGAACAGCGGATAAACTGAAGTTAAAGAACTTTGTGAAGAGTGAAGTGAATCTTGCTTTGTTCTCCGGCGATATTCTTCCAAGAGAAGATTCTGAGGAAAATGCAGCGAAAGATACTGACAAAAAAGCAGATAAAGACAGTAAAGATACGAAAGAGACTCTGACAGTAGAAGAGCAGACAGAACAGTTTGAAAATCTGACAGAGAAGCTTGCGACACTTGGAATTCCGGTACTCGTTGATCGTTCTTCTGAGGAAAAGACAGAACTTGGAAAGCAGGAGTGGATCAAGGTTTACGGTGTTCTCTACGGATGTGAAGAGCTGACGAACGAGAAGTTTGATGCGGCAGTAGCAGCGGCAGAGAAATAGGAGAGAAAAATAGAATGAAGATAAGAAGATGCAGAATCACAGCGTTAATGCTTTCAGCTGCACTTCTGCTCGGAGGCTGCGGGTCTACCGCAGCCTCCGGTGGAAACAGCGGTAATAATTCAGCAGGTACAGATGTGACAAAGGATAAGACCAAAGATGCAGCTGACAAGACAAAAAAAGCACCGGAGATCGAAGGGCTTACCTATGAATCTACAATGGATCTGACTTACGCGACAGAATTCGATGTATACTATTATAAGGACGGATATAAGTTAATCGATGTCCATGAAGATAAGCAATATCTGATTGTTCCGAAAGGAAAAGAAGAACCGGAAAATCTGGCGGATGATATTGTTGTGATCCAGCAGCCGACAGAGAACATTTATATGGCGGCGACAGCATCCATGTCTCTGTTTGATGCAATCGGCGGAATTGACAAGGTGAAATTCTCCGGACTTGAGGCCTCTGGCTGGTATGTAGAGAGTGCAAAGGAAGCAATGGAATCCGGAGCGATGACATTTGCGGGAAAATACAGCGAACCGGATTATGAGACTCTCGTTGACGGAGACTGTGATCTGGCAATCGAATCAACGATGATCCTTCATACACCGAAGGTACAGGAAATGATCGAAGATCTTGGGATTCCGGTATTTGTAGACTACTCCAGTTATGAGTCACATCCGCTTGGAAGAACCGAGTGGATCAAGCTTTATGGGGCGCTTTTGAATAAAGAGGAAGAAGCGGATACATTTTTTGACCAGCAGGCTCATGTAATCGAGGAACTGAAAGGATTCGAGAACACGGAAAAGACGGTTGCTTATTTCTATGTGAGTACAGATGGTTCAATCGTTGTGAGAAAATCTGACGATTATATTCCGTCAATGATCGAAATCGCAGGTGGAAGATATGCGTTCAAAGATCTGAAGAATCCGGACAGCAACGCACCATCTGTTAAACTGACGATGGAGGAATTCTATGCGACTGCTGTAGATGCAGATTATCTGATCTACAACGGGACGATCGACGGACAGGTAAATAGTATCAGTGAGTTGGAAGCAAAGAATGAATTGTTCTCCGAATTCAAGGCGGTGAAAGACGGAAATGTCTGGTATACCGGAAAGAACTTATATCAGGCAACAGATACAGTCGGAGAGCTGATCAAAGATATGCATCTGATGCTGACAGACGGTGATGCATCTCAGATGACATTTCTTGAAAAGATGGAGTAGAAGAATGGAGCAGACAAGTTTTCATCAGGAAAATTTCAGACGGCGTACAAGATACACAGCGGTATTTCTGATTCTTGCAGCAGTATTTTGTGTTGTGACAGTGCTAAATATCAATACCGGAAATGTTCATATTCCGGTGCCTAAGATTCTGCGCATTCTCTTTCTGAAAGAAGGAGCGGCGACAGAGTACAATATTATATGGAAGATCCGTCTTCCGAGAATTCTGATGGCAGCGCTGCTTGGTGGTGCATTGTCTCTTTCAGGCTTTTTGCTGCAGACATTTTTTTCTAATCCTATTGCCGGACCTTTCGTTCTCGGAATTTCTTCCGGAGCGAAAATGGTCGTGGCACTTACAATGATCGTGTATTTGAAATATATCGGAAGATTTTCTTCGTATACACTGATTCTTGCAGCATTTATCGGGTCGCTGATCTCGACGGGATTTATCCTTCTGATGTCGAAAAAAGTGCAGCATATGGCGTCTCTTCTTGTCGGGGGGATCATGATCGGATATATCTGTTCGGCTATCACGGATTTTGTTGTGACATTTGCGGATGATTCTGATATTGTGAATCTGCATGGATGGTCGCAAGGAAGCTTTTCCGGAATGAGCTGGAGCAATATTCGTGTGGCAGCAGTGGTTGTCGGACTTGCGGTGCTGTTTACATTTTTCCTGTCCAAACCAATCAGTGCATATCAATTGGGAGAAGCATATGCGCAGAGTATGGGAGTCAACATCAAGACATTTCGCGTGATTTTGATCTTGCTTTCCAGTATTCTGTCAGCGTGTGTGACAGCATTTGCGGGACCGATTTCCTTCGTGGGAATCGCAGTTCCATTTCTTGCAAGGAAAGCATTTGGAACGTCAAAACCGATCGTGGTCATACCGGGAACATTCTTTATGGGAGCTGTGTTCTGTATGATCTGTGACTTGATCGCACGAATGGCACTGGCACCGGTGGAATTGAATATCAGTACGGTGACTTCTATTCTGGGTGCACCGATCGTTATCTATATGATGATACCGAAGGGAGGAAGAAAATAAGATGGCAGATTATTATTTTCAAATGAAAGACCTGTCGGTAGGTTATAATGGAAACTCCCTGATCCGTGATATTAATATCGGGATCAACAAGGGGGAGATCGTGACTTTGATCGGGCCGAATGGTTCAGGAAAGTCAACGATTTTGAAAAGTATTACAAGACAGCTGAAAGTCGTTGGAGGGAATGTATTTTTTGACGATACTTCTCTTCTGAAACTGCCGTACAAAGAGCTTGCGTCTAAGATGGCGGTCGTGTTGACGGATCGGATCAAGACAGAGTTGATGACTTGTCATGATATTGTGGCGACTGGACGTTATCCTTACACAGGACGACTTGGGATTCTGACGCAGGAAGATGAATGTCTGGTGGAAGAGGCGATGCAGGCGGTGCATGCGCAGGAGCTCGGCAACCGTGATTTTAATGCGATTAGTGATGGACAGAAGCAGCGCGTTCTGCTGGCGAGAGCAATCTGTCAGGACCCGGATGTGATCGTTTTAGATGAGCCGACTTCGTTTCTGGATGTAAAATATAAGTTGGAGCTGTTGTCTATCCTTGAGCGGATGGCAAGGCAGAAGAAGATTACGGTGATTATGTCTCTTCATGAAATCGATCTGGCACAGAAGATTTCAGATAAGATCATCTGTGTCAAAGGCGAGACGATTTCACATTACGGAAGTCCGGAAGAAGTATTTACAGAAGAAATCATTCGCGAATTGTATGGAATCAATAATGGATATTTTGACCCGCTTTTTGGAAGCATTGAACTTCCTGCGCCGGAGGGTGAGCCGGAAGTGTTCGTGATCTCTTCCGGCGGAACTGGAATCCCGGTTTATCGAAGACTTCAGAAGGAGCACATCCCGTTTGCGGCAGGTGTTTTATATGAAAATGATATGGATTACCGGCTGGCAAGATTACTTGCGGCAGAAGTGATCACGGAAGAACCGTTTGAGGAGATTCGGGAAGAAACGCTTCAGAAAGCATTTGAGACAATAGGGAAATGTAAGCGTGTGATCAATGCCGGAGTGAAGATCGGAACATGGAATATAGGGATTGAGAGATTGCTTGAAAGAGCAGAAATAGAAGGGAAATTATAAAAACGTATAAAAATGAGCCGAGATAGCATTTTAAATGTGTTTAAAAAGCGCTGTCAACGCTCTTTTTTGTTGCTATTCATGATTGTGAATGGTAGAATAGAACAGTATAGGCTATAAAAAAGATGGGAAAATAGCAGTACAGACTGTTATGTGATGGGAGGCAATTTATGAGTAACAATGGACAATCAGCAAAGAGAGCAAGCTTCTCGGGTAAAATTGGATATGTGCTTGCTGTTGCAGGCTCAGCAGTCGGCCTGGGAAATATCTGGAGATTCCCGTATCTGGCTGCGAAATATGGAGGGGGAATCTTCCTTCTCGTTTATCTGATTCTGACCGTATCTTTTGGATATGTTCTGATCATGTCAGAGACAGCACTTGGAAGAATGACAAGAAAAAGTCCGGTTGGAGCTTTTCAGACATTTGGTAAGACAAAATCATTTAAGATCGGCGGATGGCTCAATGCAATAATCCCTATGCTGATCGTGCCGTATTATAGTTCGATCGGTGGCTGGGTTATCAAGTACCTTGCAGAGTATTTGAAAGGAAATGTGCAGACTGTTGCACAGGACGGATATTTTACAGAATTTATTTCAGATTCTTTTCAGGTAGAAGCATGGTTCATCGTGTTTTCTATTCTTGTATTCTGCGTTATCCTGGCAGGAGTTGAGAATGGTGTAGAGCGAGTATCTAAGATTATGATGCCAATCCTTGTTATCCTTGCGGTTATCGTAGCAATTTATTCTGTAACAAGACCGGGAGCAATTGAAGGTGTGAAGTATTTCCTGATTCCGAATCCAAAGCACTTCTCAGCAATGACGGTTGTTGCGGCAATGGGACAGATGTTCTACTCCCTGTCAATCGCGATGGGAATTTTGTATACATATGGTTCTTATATTGGTAAAGACGTTGATCTTGAGAAGAGTACAACACAGGTTGAGATTTTCGATACAGCAATCGCAATGCTCGCAGGACTTATGATCATTCCGGCTGTATTTGCATTCTCTGGTGGAAACCCGGACAATCTGCAGGCAGGACCATCTCTGATGTTCATCACACTTCCGAAGGTATTCGCAAGTATGGGCGTTGGAAGGCTGGCTGGTATCCTGTTCTTCATATTGGTACTTCTTGCAGCAGTGACAAGTGCAATCTCACTTCTGGAGACAAGCGTATCTACATTCCAGGATGAACTTCACTGGAGCAGACCGAAATGCTGTATCCTTATGGTTGCTGTTATGCTTATAATCGGAACCTTATCTTCTATGGGATATGGAGTACTGAGCTTTATTCAGATTTTCGGAATGGCATGTCTGGACTTCTTTGACTTCCTGACAAATTCAGTGATGATGCCACTTGCAGCACTTGCAACATGCTTCTTGATCGTTCGTACCGTTGGATTTGACAAGATTGCAAGGGAGATTGAGCAGTCATCTGCATTTAAGAGAAAGAAATTATACATGTTCTTTATGAAATATCTGGCACCGATCTGCCTGATTATTATATTATTAAGTTCTATTGCAAATGTATTGGGAATTATTTCTATGTAATGGAAAATGCTTGTTAAAATAGACAAGTAATCTTGCTGTAAATCTACCTGCATGGTATAATATAACTAGACTTGTAAAGTTTAGAAACAGTTCAGCCATACAACGAAGTGGTCATAAACTGACGGTCTTACGTTGTATGGCTGAATTGCAATAATTTTACATTTTAAGAAAATAATAGGAGTGATTAAGATGTATCAGGAAGAGTATAAGCGCTGGATGGCAGCAGACCTGGAAGACGCAGATCTGATGCCGGAGTTAACTAAAATCGAGGGAAATGATGACGAGATCAAGGAGCGTTTCGCAGTTGCGCTGAAGTTTGGAACAGCCGGACTTCGTGGTGTACTTGGAGCAGGAACAAACAGAATGAATATCTATGTTGTTCGTCAGGCTACACAGGGACTCGCTAACTGGGTAAAGACACAGGGCGGTACACAGACAGTAGCGATCAGCTACGACAGCCGACTCAAGAGTGATGTGTTTGCGAAGACAGCAGCAGGAGTTCTTGCAGCGAACGGAATTAAAGTAAGAATCTACGATGCTCTGATGCCAGTACCGGCACTTTCCTTTGCAACACGCTATTATAACTGTAACGCAGGTGTTATGGTAACAGCATCCCACAACCCGGCGAAGTATAACGGATATAAGGCATACGGACCGGATGGATGCCAGATGACAGATGATGCAGCAGCAATCGTATACGAAGAGATCCAGAAGACAGATGTACTTACAGGTGCGAAGTATATGTCTTTCGCTCAGGGAGTTGAAGAAGGTCTGATCCGTTTCGTAGGAGATGACTGTAAGGATGCACTGTATGAGGCAATCGAGTCCCGTCAGGTTCGTCCGGGTCTGTGTAAGAGCGCAGGACTTAAGCTTGTATACAGCCCACTGAATGGATCTGGATTAGTACCGGTAACACGTGTACTTAAAGACATCGGAATCACAGATGTAACAATCGTACCGGAGCAGGAGTACCCGAATGGATATTTCACAACATGCAGCTACCCGAACCCAGAGATCTTTGCAGCACTTGAGCTGGGACTGAATCTTGCGAAAGAGACAGGTGCAGACCTCATGCTTGCAACAGACCCAGATGCAGACCGTGTAGGAATCGCTATGAAGTGCCCGGACGGATCCTATGAGCTTGTTTCAGGAAATGAAGTCGGAGTTCTTCTTCTTGACTATATCGCAGCAGGACGTATCGAGAAAGGCACAATGCCTGAGAAACCGGTAGCAGTGAAATCTCTCGTATCTACACCACTTGCAGATGCAGTTGCAGAGCATTACGGAGTAGAACTTCGCAACGTACTGACAGGATTCAAATGGATCGGAGATCAGATTGCGAACCTCGAGGCAGCAGGAGAAGTTGACCGTTTTATCTTCGGATTTGAAGAGAGCTACGGATACCTTGCAGGACCTTATGTACGTGATAAAGATGCAATCATCGGATCTATGCTGATCTGTGAGATGGCCGCTTACTATAGAAGTATCGGAAGTTCACTGAAACAGAGACTGGAAGAGATCTACGCACAGTACGGACGTTATCTCAACAAGATCGATAGCTTTGAATTCCCGGGACTGAGCGGAATGGATAAGATGTCAGGAATCATGGAAAATCTTCGTAAGAATCCTCTGGAAGAGATCGCAGGATACAAAGTAGCCAGCGTGATCGATTACGAGAAGACAGAAGAAACAGGACTTCCGAAGGCTAACGTACTTGTTTACAAACTGGAGAACAACGAGACAGTAATCGTTCGTCCATCCGGAACAGAGCCGAAGATCAAGATCTACTACACAACACTTGGTAAAGATCTTGCAGAGGCAGAAGCTGAGAAAGAGAAGCTTGCAGAAGCATTGAAACCTATTATGGAGTAATAGAAGATGGGAAAGGGGATCAGATATCTGGTCTCCTTTTTCACTGTCGTAAAAAAATAAGTAGTAAATATGTAGCATATATGTTAAAATCAATACATTACAGTAAAGTAATAAAGTGATTAGAGAACGAAACAGATGGAGGAATATTACGATGTATATAACATGTCTTGATGTAGAGGGAGTACTTGTACCGGAGATTTGGATTGCATTCGCAGAGGCGAGTGGAATTCCGGAACTCAAGAAGACAACAAGAGACGAACCTGACTATGATAAACTGATGAATTGGAGACTTGGAATTCTGAAAGAGCATGGTCTCGGACTGAAAGAGATCCAGGAGACAATCGCAAAGATCGATCCGCTTCCGGGAGCGAGAGAGTTCTTAGATGAGCTCCGCACATTCAGTCAGGTAATCCTGATTAGTGATACATTTACACAGTTTGCCACACCGCTGATGGAGAAGCTGGGCTGGCCGACACTGTTCTGCAACAGTCTGGAAGTAGCTGAGGACGGCGAGATTACAGGATTCAAGATGCGCGTAGAGCAGTCTAAACTGAGTACTGTGAAAGCACTGCAGTCTATCGGATTCGACACGATCGCAAGCGGAGATTCCTACAATGACCTTGGCATGATCCAGGCAAGTAAGGCAGGATTCTTGTTCCGCAGCACAGAGCAGATCAAAGCAGATCATCCGGAACTTCCGGCATATGAGACTTATGATGAGCTTCTGACAGCAATTAAAGACGCGATGAAATAGAGGATGAAAATACGAAAAAGCATCTGCACAGCCTGAATTGGCCGGTTGCAGATGTTTTTTATATGTTAGGAAAGTTCTTTCCTAACATATAAAAAAACGCTCCGCTTAGGATGCGCACTGCGGCGTACAAGGTAGGCGTCGCAAGCGACCGC
>ENA-OOWV01001983-OOWV01001983.1-human-gut-metagenome-genome-assembly--contig:-NODE-1983-length-12164-cov-3.506235_pt1 | contig 12164 bp, 9 predicted proteins | sample MGYA00241584_ERZ501337 | MGnify/ENA primary metagenome ERZ501337 (study PRJEB25962, sample SAMEA2042744) | human gut metagenome | biome: human gut; feature: human-associated habitat; material: faeces... | reverse complement strand
AAGCCGTTATCCGCAATTGGGTGTGTGAAATCGCCGTTTCGGAGCCTCAAAACGGCGATTTCACACGGGGAATCACGGATAACGGCTTTTTCGACCCGTATTGTGATGCCCGCCGACTACTGCCGGTAGCAGCTGAGGAAGTCGGTGAGCTTTTCCGTCGCGTCCCTGAGCACTTCGATGCGCGGCAGGTAGACGATACGGAAGTGGTCCGGCTCATGCCAGTTGAACCCGCCGCCGCGCGTGATGAGGATGCGCTTGTCATGCAGCAGGTCAAGCGCGAACTGCTCATCATCAGTGATGTTGAACTTCTTCACGTCGAGCTTGGGGAAGATGTAGAACGCGGCCTTCGGCTTGACCGCGGTGACGCCGGGAATCGAGTTCAACGCGTTGTAGATGTATTCGCGCTGCTCGTACAGACGGCCGCCGGGCACGATGTAGTCGTTGACGCTCTGGTGGCCGCCGAGGGCGGTCTGCACGATCGACTGGGCGGGCACGTTCGAGCAGATGCGCATGTTGGTGAGCATGTTGATGCCCTCGACATAGTCCTTCGCGATGGACTTGTTGCCGCTGAGCACCATCCATCCGATGCGGTAGCCCGCGATCATGTGCGACTTCGACAGGCCGGAGAACGTGACACAGAACAGGTCCGGGGCCATGGACGCTATCGAGACGTGCTGGAGTCCGTCCATCACCAGACGGTCGTAGATCTCGTCGGAGAAGATCATCAGCTGGTGTTCGCGGGCCAGATCGACGATCTGCTGCAGCACCTCCTTCGGGTAGAGGGCGCCGGTCGGGTTGTTCGGGTTGATCAGGACGATCGCCACCGTGCGGTCGGTGATCTTGCTGCGCATGTCGTCGATGTCCGGGTACCATTCGGATTCCTCGTCGCACACGTAGTGCACGGCGGTGCCGCCGGCCAGGTTGACGCAGGCGGTCCACAGTGGGTAGTCGGGGCTGGGCACCAGCACCTCGTCGCCGTTGTCGAGCAGGGCGGACAACGACAGGTTGATCAGCTCGCTGACGCCGTTGCCGGTGTAGATGTCTTCGATGCCGACATTGGGCAGGTTCTTGAGCTGCGCGTACTGCATGATCGCCTTGCGCGCCGAGAACAGGCCCTTGGACGCGGAGTAGCCTTCCGTGTCGCTGAGCTGCCGGGACATGTCGTATACGACCTCGTCCGGTGTGCGGAAACCGAACGGCGCGGGGTTGCCGATGTTGAGCTTGAGCACGTGCATGCCGGACTGCTCCATGCGGGCGGCCTCGTCGACGACCGGTCCGCGCACGTCGTACAGCACGTTGTCAAGTTTGGTGGATTTGTTGAAGTGGCGCATGGGTGTTCCTTCCGGTTCGTGTGATGGTGACGTTGTCTGGGGTGCGGGCGCTTGGGATGATGGCGTCTGCGGTGATGGCGTGCGTGGCGCGTCGGCCCGGCCGCCGGGATTGTCCGGCACCCGTTTCGGCTGCGCCGGCATGTCGGGCCGTCCGCGATCATGGCCGAGCAGCCATTGCTCGTCGACCTGCAGTGTATCGGCGAGGAACCTGAGCGTATCCGCGCGGGGCGTCGTCTTGCCGCTGACATATTGGCTGATGTGGCTTTTGCCGAGTTTGACACCTGACGCCTGGGCGGCACGCACGATGTCGACCTGTCTGAGGTGACGGGCGTTCATGGCGGTTCTCAGCCGCGTCGCGAAGCTCTCCAATGACTTCCTCAATTCACGTTGGTTCAAAGTTCAAATTCTGGTTCAAAAGAATATCACGGCTTTGTCAGCGAAACAACCTGAGTTCAATTTTATCTGTATTGAACTTTTCTCCGATGGACATATCTAGTTTGCTTACAAACCGAAAGGTGCTGGCACGGCAGCGAAGCTGCACGGTACGAGACCGCGGCGGAACGCGAGAGACTGCGAAGTTCTCTGCGCAAGGTAATCGAGAATCTTCAAGCCTGACGCAACAGGCATCCCGTCGACCTGCCTTCCAGCACTACATCGGGCAGAACACACGAAAGGAGTCATGATTCATGCCGTATTCCATCAAGCGGCTGATATGCTTTCTGGCGGGAATCGCCATCGAATCCTTCGGCATCGCACTCATCACGAAAAGCGACCTCGGAACCTCGCCGATCTCCAGCATAGCCTGGGTGACGCATTCTCCATCGTGAGCAAGGTGAAGTTCGGCACGGTCAAGGTCTGCTTCGACGTTTCACTGCCGGAGCCACTACAGGCCGACCGCGCCGAACATGCGCTCGATGACGGCGTCGTTGAGCAACCGGCCTCTCCTCGTGGCGACGGCATGGCCCGTCGTCGGGTCGAGGGTGATGAGGCCATCCCCGACCAGCGGCGTGAGGCACGCGTCGTCGATGATGCGCAGCGTTCCCTGCGCCGCATCCTGCGCCCGGTTCACCGCTTCGATATGCCGATTGACGCGGCCGATGTCGAGCCCTTCCCGAATGCGCAGGCCAAGCATGATGAGCTCTTCAAGGTTCTCCGTGGGCGATATGGTCTCATCGCCCGACCACGGCACACGTCCGTCGTTGATGGCCATCCCCCACATGCGCGGATGCGCGATGTCCCAACCGCGCATCGATGTGAAGGTTACGGAAGTCGAAACGTCTCCAGCGGCGTCGCTGTTCGCGGCGTCACCGTCTGTGGAGCTGCCCATAACCGTGTTGTAATGGCTGTGCGCTCCAGGGCCCAGGCCGGCCCAGTCGACGTTGCGCCAATACCCGAGATTGTGCCGGCTCTCGTAGCCCGGGCGCGACCAGTTCGAGATCTCGTACCATTCTAGGCCCGCCGCGGCGAACAGGTCATCGGCGATCTCGTATTTCGCTGCCTCGTCGTCATCGTCGGGCTTGGGCAATGTGCCCGCCGCGATCTGTCGACCCATCTTCGTGGTCGGTTCCACGGTAAGTGCATAGGCGGAGACATGGTTCACGCCAAGATCGACTGCCGTGCGCACCGAGTCTCGCCAATCGTCAAGGCTCTCCCCCGGCGCCCCGTAGATCAGATCCACGCTGGAGCGCAGGCCGGCCCTGTCGGCCGCCCTGACACCGGCCTCCACATTGGCGGGCGTATGCGTGCGGTCGAGGGTTTTCAACACATGCGGCACGGCTGACTGCATGCCGAATGACACGCGGGTGAACCCTCCTTCCGCGAGCGCGCCGATATAGCGCTCGTCGACCGTGTCGGGATTCGCCTCGGTGGTGATCTCCGCCTCCGGTTCGATGCCCCACAGGCCACGGACCGCGTCCAGCATCATTACCAGATCGCGCGCCGGCAGAATAGTGGGTGTGCCGCCGCCGAAGAACACCGTGGAGACGGGCGGCTCCTCGATGCCGTGCACGAGCTGCCAATCGCGCACGAGACGCATCTCACGCACCACCATGTTCGCGTAATTGCCGCGGGACGCGCCCGCGCCCATGTCCGTGGCCGTGTATGTGTTGAAATCGCAGTAGCCGCAACGCCGCATGCAGAACGGCACATGGATGTAGATTTCGTAGCCTGCCGCATCGCCCGCGTTGGCGGGGGTTGTCGGCGTAGCCGGCTGAAGGCGGTCATTCGCTGGACCACCCCCAGCCAGCCTTCGGCTGTCAGCCCCCGCCAGCGGGGGCATATCAAAAACCTCCATCAGCCTTCCGTCTTCTGCGCGGCGCGGATCTTATCCTTGGTGTCGCGGTCGTTGCCGGCCTCGCCGGTGGACAGGGCCGCGATGAACGCCTCCTGCGGCACCTCGACGTGGCCGAGCATCTTCATCCGCTTCTTGCCGGCCTTCTGCTTTTCGAGCAGCTTGCGCTTACGGGTGATGTCGCCGCCGTAGCATTTGGCGAGCACGTCCTTGCGCAGTGCACGGATGTTCTCGCGTGCGATGATGCGCGATCCGATCGCCGCCTGAATCGGGATCTCGAACTGCTGGCGGGGAATCAGCTCGCGCAGCTTCTTGGTCATCATCACGCCGTAGCTGTATGCCTTGTCGCGATGCACGATGGCGCTGAACGCGTCGACCTTCTCGCCCTGGATGAGGATGTCGACCTTGACGAGGTCCGCGGCCTGCTCGCCGTCCTCATGGTAGTCGAGTGACGCGTAGCCCTTGGTGCGGGACTTGAGCTGGTCGAAGAAGTCGAACACAATCTCGGCGAGCGGGATGCGGTAGTGCATCTCCACGCGGTCGGTGGAGATGTATTCCATCGTGCCCATGATGCCGCGGTGGTCCTGACACAGGTCCATCACCGAACCAATGAAATCCTTCGGCGTGATGATGTCGGCAGCGACCATCGGCTCGACGATCTTCTTGATCTTGCCGTCCGGGAATTCACTCGGGTTGGTCACCCGGTGCACGGTGTTGTCCTCGGCGGTCACCTCATACGGAACGTTCGGCGCGGTGGAGATCAGGTCGAGACCGAACTCGCGTTCCAGACGCTCCGAGACGATCTCCATGTGCAGCAAGCCGAGGAACCCGCATCGGAAGCCGAAGCCCAGCGCCACCGACGTCTCGGGCTCGTAGATGAGCGCGGCGTCGTTGAGCTTGAGCTTGTCGAGCGCGTCGCGCAGTTCGGGGAACTGGGCGTTGTCGACCGGGAAGAGACCCGCGTACACCATGGGCTGGGGGTCGCGATAGCCGGGCAGCGCCTCGGCTGCAGGGCGGACGGCGGAGGTCACGGTGTCGCCGACCTTGGACTGGCTGACATCCTTCGCGCCGGTGATGATGTAGCCGACCTCGCCGGCGCCGAGCGCCTTGGTGGGGGTCATGTCGGGGCTGATGACGCCAATCTCGATGGGCTCGTGCGTCATGCCGATGCCCATCATGTGCACCTTCTCACGCGACTTGAGCTCACCGTCCTCCATACGGATATAGGTGACGATGCCGCGGTACGAGTCGTACACCGAGTCGAAGATCAGCGCACGTGCCGGCGCCTTCGGGTCGCCGTGCGGAGCGGGAATCTCCATGACGATATGGTCGAGCAGATCGGCGACGCCTTCGCCGGTCTTGCCCGACACGCGCAGCACGTCGCTCGGCTTGCATCCGATCAGTCCCGCGATCTCCTCCGCGTGCTTGTCCGGCTCGGCACTGGGCAGGTCGATCTTGTTGAGCACGGGGATGATGGCCAGATCGTGGTCGATGGCCATGTACAGGTTGGACAGCGTCTGCGCCTCGATGCCCTGCGTCGCGTCGACGAGCAGCACCGCGCCCTCGCATGCGGCCAGCGCGCGCGACACCTCATACGTGAAATCCACGTGGCCGGGGGTGTCGATCATGCCGAGCGTGTACTCGGTGCCCTCGAAGGTCCACGGCACGCGCACGGCCTGCGATTTGATGGTGATGCCGCGCTCCTGCTCGATGTCCATGCGGTCGAGGAAGCGGTCACGCATCTCGCGCTCAGGAACGATGCCGCTCAGTTGCAGGATGCGGTCGGCCACCGTGGACTTGCCGTGGTCGATATGTGCGATGATGCAGAAATTCCGGATTAGCGACTGATCGGTAAACCCTGGCTTGTTCTTCGGCTCAATCACCCTGATCCGGTTCCTTTCGTCCGTGGTGCTCGTTCGTCGCGGGCCTTTGGCATCGTAAATGTGACGCCATGTGCCGCAAGTCACCAAGTTTACCGGTCACCGTCGGCAATTTCCCGACGACACACGGAACACGGGGTCGGTTTTATCCGAACATCGTGGTAGCATGACTCCCTGTATGTCCTTATAGCAAACGTCGTTTGGAGAAAACGTGGCAAACATTAAGTCGCAGAAGAAGCGCGTGCTCACCAATGAGAAGGCGCACCTTCGCAACGTGGCTGTGAAGTCCGGCCTGAAGACCGCCATCCGCGCCACCCGCGAAGCCATCGCCGCCGGTGACAAGGCTGCCGCCGAGGCCGCCTACAAGGTTGCCGCCCAGAAGCTCGACAAGGCTGCTGGCGCTGGCGTGATCCACAAGAACCAGGCCGCCAACCGCAAGTCCGGCCTCGCTGTTGCGATCAACGCTCTGTGAGCATAAGCCTCTTAAGGTTTTAGCAAGTCCCGCAAGTCATCTGGCTTGCGGGACTTTTTATATCTCCGTTCAAAGAGGTACATTGGCGGTCTTGCGAAATGACATCTCCGTTCAGAGAGGTACCGAATACGGGAAAACCCAACTATAAACGCCGTCATTGCAACACTTATACTCAACGTTTCGTGCTTCAGGTACCTCTTTGAAAGCAGTTGTCATTCTGCAGAAGGCCAGATGTGCCTCTTTGAAGGCAGTTAGCCCTGAGGCGGCCTTGAACCATCCTGAGGCTTGTCTTCTTCGTCCTTGGTATTGGGGGTATCGCCGGTATCGGCGTGCGGATGAATGACCGGGCGCTTGAGATATCGGCTTTCGCTGGGCAGGTAGACGCGATGACGTTCGACGGCTCCGGGCAGAGTGACGTTGAAGCCTACCGAGAGCAGTCGCAGCGCCACCACGATGATGACGATCAGCACGTCGAGCAGCATTTCCGAGCGCATGTCGAACCAGCCGTAGCTTACGCCGCGCCATACCAGCACGGTCAGGATGCAGCCGATGAACGAAGGCACAGCATAGAGGTGTTTGTCTCGAATAATCATTGGCACGTCGCCAATGAAGATGTCACGAATGAGGCCGCCGGCCAGTGCTGTGAACATGCCAAGGAATACGGCTGTCATGCCTGAGGAACCGTAGGCCAGAGCTTTTGCGGTGCCGCTGACTGCGAATAGTCCGAGGCCCAGAGCATCGATGACAGTCATCGTCCATTTGAGTTTGGTGATCTCCGGATGGGCCACCACCACGATAATGCCGGAAAACAGCGTGGTGAGCACATAGCCTTTGTCGGTGATGCCGACCGGCGGCAGGGCACCGAGCATCACGTCGCGCACAAGACCGCCGCCGAGTGCGGTAAGCCATCCGCACAGCATGATGGTGAAGATGTCGTAGCCCTTGCGAATGGCGGCAAGTCCGCCCGATAATCCCCAACACAGGATTGCTAAATACTCGATGACCACAAAAACGATGTTGTTCTCCAACGCCACCTGCATGAGCCACTCCCCTCTGGTACCGCTTCGGTTCGTCTCAGTCCGTCTTCGTTCTGTTCCCGTTCATCCTTATTCGGCGCTACAGCCCGTCGTACCCGAGCCTACAACAGGCCTTGCCTGAGTAGTATGGCCGGGGAGGAAGGGGCCACTAAGACGTGAATAGGATGGCAATGACGCCAGCTTGCCGGTAGTCGTTGGCAACTCAGCCCCTCTAGGTTTTACGATCTGTAATCAAAAAACATGTATGGACTTAATCGTTGTTGATTTCTGATTCAATCAAGGCGACTTTTTCTTCGACATCACGCAAGCGATTGCGCAGTGCGGACTCGATATCGATGCCGTCAACGCGGGCCTTGCGCACGACGGCGAGGATTTCATCGGCGTAGGCATCGGCCTTCTCCCGTTCAGCGGAATTGTCGCCGCTTGATTCGGATTGGTTCGCCGCTTGAGGATGTACATCATCTCGCTGAGCATCAGCCGCAGCCGGCTCATCAAACGCCGCGAACAATCTATCAGCATTCGGCGATTTGGAGATGCGAGAAACGACTTTGGCCGCGCGAGGCAACGCACCTTGAGCGCGGGAAATGCCCTCAAGCACGGATTTACGATGCTTTTCCTGCTGTTTCATCTTTTCCCATAGAGCCAGCACAGCTTCCGGGGATTCGGGTTGGGCAGCTTCTCCCCCGTCGTTACTGTCAGCATCAAAAGCATCAGAAGAATCAGAGGAATTGCCGGCATCATCAGCCGCAAACACATGCGGATGCCGAGTGATGAGCTTGTTCACCAACCGATCGGCGACCTCATCAATACCGAACGGGTCCTCAGTATCCGATTCGCAGACCCGCGCCTGAAACACGGATTGCAGCAACACATCACCCAGTTCCTCGCGCATGTTGTCACGGTCGTGAGTCTCCACCGCGTCGACGTATTCGTAGGTTTCCTCGAGCAGATTCTTGAGCAGCGACTTGTTCGTCTGCTTGCCGTCCCACGGGCAGCCGCCCGGCGAACACAGCACATCCACCACGGCCTTGACCCGGTCCAGCGCCGTCGCTGCCTCAGCCACCGGCTTCAATTTCGAGCAGTGTTCGAAGCCTGACGGCAAACGGTAGGCTGAAGCATGGTATTCCGTCATGTCACTCATCTTGCTCATAGGTTTGCTCCTGTTCTCATCTGGATGAACCATAACCACCCCCCGCAACGTGCAGAAGACCTAGATCATATTATTTGTTGCGGAATGTTGCTAAATCCATCTGTATCTCTCTAGCCAAGAACATTTCCAATACGCCAAGACCCCTTGGAATTGTTGCTGTTCCAAGGGGTCTTAGTCAGAAACAAAAGGTGCTAGTTCAGCACACCTTCCACATCCAGACATGTAATATACATAACACTATTCCTCCTCTAACACTTTTTCACTTTAACACGTTGCATTTATCTTATCACATAATTACCGGTTTTTCTACCCTGTCAATGATTCTTTTCTGGTTTTAAATCACCGATCAGATGACTGTTTTTCAGAGTTTCTTTCAGATCTGTCAGTTCAAATCCGGATATTTTTCCTTCTTTTTCGCTTTTTTCCTGTGTCACCTTCCGTACTTCCTCCTGAATATCACAAAAACAATCCAGAAGCAAAGGCTGAAACACACCGCATTCTCCGGTCAGGATCATCTCCATCGCTTTCTCATGAGAATATGCTTTTTTATAGACTCTCGGGCTCGTCAATGCATCGTAGACATCTACAATAGAAACCACCTGAGCTGCAATCGGAATCTCTTCCCCCTTCAGTCCGTCCGGGTATCCGCTTCCGTCATACCGTTCATGGTGCCAGCGGCAGATCTCACAGGCAATCTGCACCAGCCGTTCTTCTTTATATATTTCCATCCGTTCCAGCATGGATGCCCCTATCATCGTATGCATTTTCATCAGTTCAAATTCTTCCGGTGTCAGTTTACCCGGCTTATTCAGGATTTTCTCATCGATCCCGATTTTCCCGATATCATGAAGAGCAGAAGCAACTGTGATCAGATACTGATCCGTCCAGGTCAGATGATACTTGTCGGTTTTTTGTACCAAACGTTCCAGGAGCATACCGGACAGTTTATTGATATGTTCCACATGCAGTCCACTTTCTCCATTTCGAAACTCTACGATCTTACTCAGAATACTTACCATGATCCGGTTGTTTTTCTCCTTCTCATAAACCTGATCCGTTACCAGTGTGATCAGTCTTCTTTGTTTTGCATACAGCTTGATTGTATTGAATACTCTCTGATAGACAACCTTTCCATCGAATGGACGGCTGATATAATCTGATACTCCCATTTCGTAAGCCCGTCGTATACTCTTTTCGGAGTCTTCACTGGAAATCATGATAACCGGAACATCTTCGATCCAGTGATTTTTGTTCATATCATGCAAAACCTGAAATCCATTCATGCCAGGCATTACAATATCAAGCAACACCAGTGAGATTCCTGCACCATACTCCCGAAGCACGGAGAGACATTCCTCCCCATTGCTTACTTCCATAGTCTTAAAATCATGGTGCAGAATCTCCGCAAGAATATCACGGTTCAGCTCAGCATCATCCACGATCAGAATCTGCTGTTTCAGCTCATCACGATTAACCTCTGCGCCATCTGCATTTCCAGCTTTTATCTCATTAGACTCGGTTACCACCAGGTTCTTACGGGTTTTCGCCTGGTACATAAAGCGGTCAGCTCTTCCTACCACACTTCCGATCGTTTCATCTGCCCCGGCAATTGTTCCTCCAATACTCACAGAAAGCTGAATTCCTGCATATCCCGGCACCGCAGCCAGATGAATCTTATCATGGATTTCCTGCAGTCTTCCGGCAAATTTCACTTCTGTTACTCCGGGAAGCACCAGAAGAAACTCATCCCCTCCATAGCGGATCAGAATATCATCCTTACGGATATGCTTGCATATGGTTTCTGCAACAACAGTCAGTGCCATATCCCCGGCATTATGTCCATATGTGTCGTTATAAAGCTTAAAATCGTCCAGATCGATCATGGCAATTCCAGCCGGTCCCATCTTGGACTTCAATTCTTCTTCATAATAACGTCTGTTGTATGCCTTCGTAAGAACATCCTGATACAGTCTCTCGTTATATCCGGTAAGGCTGCTGATCAGGCGCTCATAATCTTCCCGGTCGATCAGGCTGCTTTTATCCATTTTCTTCAAAAGCTCCATTACATAAGGATTACCGTCAATTTCCAGATATTTAGCCATGATCTGATAAATGTCATCTCCAATAAATTCCAGCTTGCACAGCTCTGCCTTCCGTAAAAAGGCTTCCATTGCCACACAGCCCTGGCAAAAATGTCCTATGCACAAATCTGCTTTTTTTGTCTGTCCGCCCTCTGCTGCCAACAGACCTTCTGCATTCAATTTCTCCAGTTTTTCCTGGTCAAGAAGCCTTACAAAGTTAAAAACCTTACGGTAACAGACCATCTCGTATTCTGCCTGTTCCATGGTGATTTTGTAATCTGATACCATACTTTATCCATCCTTCTTCGTTGTAAAGCATATTTGGACAATAAGCTTTCTCAACTCTTCCTCTGTATATGCAATATAATCTGGTTTTTCCATACCTTCCGGAACCGTATAACGGTGATGGTTCATCCAGATGGTCTTCCATCCGGCATTTTTTGCACCTGCAATGTCATTCTCCAGAGAATCCCCGATCATAAAAGTATTCTCCGGCTTCATTCCCCATTTTTCTTCTGCCATGCGGAAAATCTGCACATCCGGCTTGGCCACGCCCACACCTGCAGACACGATCAGCTGATCCTCTGTAAACCATTTATCAAGTCCCAATGTGTGAAACTTCTGAACCTGATGGGAAAAAGGTCCGTTGGTGATCACGCCCATTTTCACTCCGGCAGCTTCGCATTCGTCCAGCAGTTGTGTCATTACCCCTGAAACATGAAGATGGGACTGATTCTCTTTATATCTCTTCTGGAAGAGCTCTGCCTGCTCTCTGGTAAAGGGAATTCCAAGGTCTTTCATAGTATTTTCAATTCTGTAAATCCGGGATTCATGAATGGAAACCTGTCCACTCTCGCTGAACAGAAACATTTCAGCGCTTCTTTTCCCGAAAATCCGGTAAAACAGCTCCGGATCCGGAAGCTTCCTGCCCAGACTGAACTCACAGGCTGTAAGCAACGGCTCCATCTGGCTATATAAGGTATCATCTATATCGAAAACCAGAAATCTTTCGTTGTTCATTTTGCTGACTCTTTTCCTTTTTCGTATAACTCTAAAAAATATTATGCCGCAGTCTGCAGACAATAAAATAATTATACCTTTTTAAGGTAGGTTACGCAATCTATTATTCAGTTTTCTATGTGTTTTCTAACTATTTCAAAGCAGAGTATATTTGAAAAATCTGTTTCGCAACCGGCATGCCTCGCTTTGTGGGAAATTTTGCCCGAAAAAAGAGGTTCACCTTTTTTACAGATGAACCTCTCTCATTCTATTATTTACATTTCCGTGGCTGAATCAATCCCGGTTCTCCTGCCTTAGAGCGTGTCTAAAAAGCATTCCGGCAATCTGTATGCCTTACTAGAGCGTATTCGCCCAAGTGTTTAATTCCAGCCCTCGCCGTACTGGAGACCTGAGCCGCCTTCGTTATTCTCCCAGTCTTCCAGAAGATTATCATCCTGGCTGCTTCCCTGACCGTCACCGTTGTCCTTGGAATCCGTACTCTGTGTATTTGTGTTCTCGCCAAGAGTTACAGTTACCGTCTCTTCTTTGTAACCTTTTCCATCCGGAACCTCAATGGTAAGCTCTACATCCTCACCAGGCTCGTAGTAGGAAAGGAAATCAATCAGCTGTTCCTTGGTTGTAACAACCTTGCCTGCAAATTTTGTAATGATGGATTTTGCTTCAATACCAGCCTCATCAGCTGCACCGCCTTCTGTTACGTCTCTTACAAGAACGCCTTCCGGAACACCGTATGCTTCACTTACTGCACTGTCAACACTCCGAACTGTGATTCCCAGAACACCGTGGTTATCAACTTTATCTCTGGTCTCCTCATTCATCAGGCTCTCCAGCGTATCTGTTACATCAGAAATTGCAATTGCATAACCGATACCCTCAACCGCTGTGGAAGCAAGCTTTGCAGAG
>ENA-OOWV01001981-OOWV01001981.1-human-gut-metagenome-genome-assembly--contig:-NODE-1981-length-12168-cov-4.339800_pt1 | contig 12168 bp, 9 predicted proteins | sample MGYA00241584_ERZ501337 | MGnify/ENA primary metagenome ERZ501337 (study PRJEB25962, sample SAMEA2042744) | human gut metagenome | biome: human gut; feature: human-associated habitat; material: faeces... | reverse complement strand
CCGCCGGCATCCGGCCGGACGGCCTGAGCGCGGCCGGATGTCGTCAGCTCACAGCGCAGAAGACCGGCGGATTGGCTAGTATGGTTGCGTGTTGAATCGGCAGCGTAACAGGTTTCGTATCCGCCGCGGCGAACGTCCCGCAGACGGGAAGTCGCGCGTATCCGACGAATCGGCCGCATCGCGGCGGCAACCGGGCGACAAGGCGTCGCCGGCCGCCTGGACGCGATGGCGCCGTCTGATGTGCACCGTGCCGATTTTCATCATCCTCATCGGCCTGCTGGTGTTCGTCTCCAATGCGACGGCCATGCCGTGGAACAATGAGCCCACAGGGCAGACTTTGTCGACACTGTCCGCCGATACCGGCGTGACGTTCGACAACCCGGGCGGCGTTCACCTCGCCAAGCGCGGCGAGTACGAGGTGAGCGAGCGGTCTGTATGGTTCGACGCGAAGAGACCATCTACGGGCGAGATCCAACGCACGCATGTCATCATCCGCGAGCCTGTCGGCGTCTCCGGGAAGCTGCCCGGCATGGTGTTCATGCACGGCGCGGGCTACGGTTCCGCCGTCGATTCGTTCGTCGACATGGCCTATGACCTGTCGTCCGCGGGATTCGTCACCGCCGTGCTCGACAAGCCGGTATGGTCCACGAACGACATAACACGCGATTATACGGGCTCGGCGGCCGTCTATGACGAAGTGATCCGCATGTTGCGCGGCCTCGACAACGTGGATGACAGGGAGGTCGGCATCTACGCGACCTCGGAATCGACATGGGTGTCGTCATATCTGCTGGACATGGACAAGGACATCGCGTTCCAGGTGCTGCTCAGCCCGATGGTGTTCACGCCGCGACAGGCGATAGGGTTCCTCGCCGCACAGGATTTCGCGCTGGTCGGAGCCCATGACGGATACCAGTCGATAGTCCGGCGCGTGTTCAACATCGATTCCGCGCTGTTCGGCGTCACGCTTCCCGACGTCCATACGCTCAAGCCGAGCGCGTATTCGATTCCGACGCTGGTAGCGTATGGATCGAAGGACGTGATGACCGCCCAGGTGGAGGGCGTGGAGGCGATCGTGGACATGGCCCTGCGCGCGGGCAACCATGACGTGAGCATCCGCGGCTATCCCGTGGCCAATCATGTGCTCCGGTTGGGCGACGAATCCGAAACCGGGACGCCGTTCGCGGACCAGTACGCCGCTGACGTGGTGGATTGGGCGGTCGGCACGGCGAAGGGCCTGCGCCAGACGAGCGAGCGCGTGGGAGGCGTGAACCTGTATCAGTCGATAGCAGTGCCGAAAGACCTGAAGGCGAATCGCGGCCTGACGGTGTACGGGCTGCTGCTGCACGTGTTCATGGTGTTCATGATGGTGCTTTCGCTGGTCATCGCCGTGGTCGCGCTGGTGGTGAAGATACGCGCGATGATCCGTCGCACCGGTCCGGCGCTGGGGTTCTCGCATGGTTTCGGCAACCAGCTGCTCACTCTGACGGTCACTACCGTGGCCACGCTGGCCCTGTTCGGCGCCGGTCTCGGACAGGTCATCATGGGTGTGGTGAAGATTGCCTGGGGCGGTGCTCCGCCAGAGAAGCCCGGACTCATGTATTGGAGCTGGCCGGTCATCCAGGTGGTGTGCACAGTGGTGGTGTGGGCGTGGTCCCGCGTGTTGGCCCGTCTGATCGAAGTGGCGTCGCTGCGCGGTGTCATCCGGTTCCCGCCGCGCAAGGGCGCGATCGGGGATGTGATGACAGGCCGTGATCCGGTGCTCGCCTCGACCAGACTTGGACGCGTGCTGTTCTGGGTGACGGCCGTCACCATGCTGTCGGTTCTGCTGATGTTCGCGTTCTGGGGATTGTTCGTCTACTGACGGCGTCCGCCGCAGCGAACGGTGGCGGAACCAATGGATACGCGAGGAACGGGAGGAAGCGCTTATGCCGCTGTATCGTGACGAAGGCGTCGTGTTGCGTACGACCAAACTCGGTGAAGCCGACCGCATCGTCACCTTGCTGACCCGCAGCCATGGCAAGATCCGAGCCGTGGCGAAGGGCGTGCGCCGTGTGAAATCACGGTTCGGCGGGCGGCTGGAGCCGTTCATGCGAGTTGACGTGCTCATCGCCACTGGGCGGACCCTGGACGTGGTGTCGCAGGCCGAGTCCATTTCGGCGTATGCGGCTCAGATCTGCGCCGATTACGGGGCGTACGGCATCGCCAATGTCATGGTGGAGACCGCCGACAAGCTGGTGTCCGCCGAAGGGGAGCGGGCCGTCGCGCAGTACCGTCTGCTGGTCGGCGGGCTGAACGCGCTGGCGCGTCACGCGCATCCGGCGGCGGCGATCGGGGAATCCTATGTGTTGCGTGCGTTGGCTTTGGCCGGGTGGACTCCGCGGCTGCATTCATGCGTGGTGTGCGGACGGCATGTCGCCGTCTCGCCGGTCGCCGGGGAGAGCGGCGATGACGGGGGCGCCGGGGAGGGCCGCATGTCGGGCCCGATGTTCTTCTCCCCGTCCGCCGGCGGGCTGATGTGTTCGACCGACCGCACGCCCGATGCGAAACGCATCGACCCGGACGAGGTGGTGCAGCTCTCGGCGGCGGTCGACGGGGATTGGGGAGTGCTTGACGGGGCTCCGCCGGATGCGCGGGTGTTGCGATTTGTTGAAGACTGGGGCGAGTATTATCTGGAACGCCCCATTCGTTCCTTGCGCTTGCTAGATTAGCGGTATGGCTTTTGAAAACGTCGATTACACGTCGCTGGACATTCCGGTGGCGCCATTTTCCGATCCTGCGCGTATCCCGGATTTCCCGAAGAACAAGGTGCCCCGTCATGTGGGCGTGATCATGGACGGCAACGGCCGCTGGGCGCAGCAGCGCGGGCTGGTGCGCACGGACGGCCATCAGGCGGCCGAGCCTGTGGTGTTCGACACGATCGCCGGTGCGATCGAGGCCGGCGTGCGGTATCTGAGCCTGTACACGTTCTCAACCGAGAACTGGAAGCGCTCACCGCAGGAGGTGCGCTTCCTGATGGGGTTCTCGCGCGAGATCATCCACCGTCGTGTCGCGCAGATGGACGATTGGGGCGTGAGAGTGCGCTGGTCCGGTCGCCGCCCGAAGCTGTGGAAGTCGGTGATCGACGAGCTTGAGGTGGCTATGGAGCGCACCAAGCACAACAAGGTCATCGATGTGGTGTTCTGCATCAACTACGGTGGCCGCGCCGAGATCGCCGACGCCTGCGCCGAGATCGCGCGCGAGGTGGCGGCGGGACGCATCAAGGGCGACCGCGTCACCGAGAAGATGATCGCCGACCACCTGTACAACCCCGACATTCCCGATTGCGATCTGGTGATCCGCACCTCCGGCGAGCAGCGCACGTCGAACTTCCTGCCGTGGGAGGCCGCCTACGCCGAGCTTGATTTCGTGCCCGAACTGTTCCCCGACTGCGGCCGCGATGTCCTCTGGCGCTCCATCGACCACTACATCCACCGCGATCGCAGATTCGGCGGCGTGAAGAAATAGGATTCCCGTTTCGCCCTGTGTTGGCGGGGCTGTTGTGAGGCGACCGGGAGAGCGCTCCTCGGGCGTCAAGACCACCCCCCCCAGTTTCGCTCCGCTCAACAGCCCCGCCAGCGGGGGCGAGAAGAGGAAAGCTGCTCAGTAGCAGTCCCAGGTGTAGAGCACGCGTGAGAAGTCAAGCCGTTCCAGATCGCTGGGGGAGATGAAGAAGTTCGCTACGCCGGAGTCGCCGAACGACACATCGTTGGTCGAATCGATCTGCAGCAGCAGGTCGGTCGCCTTGTTCCACAGCGGATCCCTGTCATCATGCGGGTCGCTTTGCGTGAAGATCGGGTATCCGCCGACCTGGTGCCCGCCCGACATCAGCAGTACGGCGAGCGAGTCGCGAATCTCCGCCTCATGTTCGCGGAAGAAGCCGTGGTCGTACTCGTTGAGCGTGCTGACGCAGCTTTGCAGCCGCCCCTCGAACCGGTAGTCAGTAGGCGTGATCGTCTGCTTGCCGGCCTGTGCGACTAGCCGTCGCTCGGTGTCGGGGTCGTTGAACGGCAGCACCGTGTCGTCATGCCAGGCGGGTTTGACGACACGGTTGGCATGCAGTGCGGTGACCGGCACGTTGGGGAGGTAGCGCACGCGCCACGAGCGTTGCGACTGCGGGTTGTCGTAGTCCGCTCCGTACAGGGTGTCCTCGCCGTCGATGAAGAACTGCAGCAGTCCCTGGGCGGGGAATCCGCGCAGCTGCGGCAGTTGGCTGAAGTTCAGCTGAGCCAGCAGATACAGCGGGTCCCCGGTGTCGAGATTGCGTGGCGCCTTCATGCCTTCCGGCACGTAGAACGCGCCGCCGAGCTTGCTGTCGGTGATCTGTGCGGGGGAGTCGTCCTCGGTCAGACGCAGCACCGGCATTTCGGTGGAATACCGCAGCAGTTGCGAAAGTTTCTCAGCGACGTAGTCGGTGATCCTGGGGATGTGCGCGGTGTCCTCGTAGGCGGCGTTTCGCTGGGATCTGCCGGTGACGCCAAGCTGGTCGATGGGGTTGCGGGGCCCCTCTTTGTCCACTTTCCCTACGATTTCCTGGGACGGTGTGTCACGACCGAATAATTTGTCCAGCAATCCCATGTGATTCCCCGTTTTCAGATCATCATCCTTGCACAGGAAAGCCTAGCAGCTGAAAGGCGATTTCGCTGACGCGATTGGTGAAGGCTTGGTACCGTCTTGCGGCGTGTCTTCCCGATTGCGTCAGCGGATTGGCCTCAGTCAGTCCAGGCCGATTGACTTGAGATGATGCAGCGTCAGCGAGGTGACGGTCAGCGAGCCGGATTCGGCGACGAGCATGATCTCGCGCGGCAGGGTCAGCTGTCCGCACCAGCCGTCGTCCTGCATGGGGATCGGCTCGACGAAGGGGCTCGTCCACCCGTACATGATCTGCCGCCCGTTCGTGTTGAACGACTGCGGCGCGTAGAAATTGTGGCCGCAGTCCCACGGGCGGAACTCGGTTTCCGGCTTGAACTCGCCGTCCTTCTCCTGTTCGAGGGACGGGGCGAAGGCGATGGGCTCGCGGCGTCAGGTGACCATGTCCTCGCTGGAGACATGACCCCAATGGCACAGGCCCCACTGGGTGCCGTAGGGGTGCAGCTGGTAGAACACGTGCCAGCGGCCCTTGTAGTAGCACAGGCCGTTCGGGTCGGCCTCCTTGCGGAGCTCGTCCTTCTGCTCGGACGGGACCCGGAACAGGTAGATGAGCAGCATGCCGAGGCCGCAGGCGGCCATGAAGCCGGCCGACAGCACGATGGAGCCGATCAGCGCGCCCGTGCGGGTAGGTCTTGTTGGGTGCTGAGGGTTCTCCGCACGGCTGCCGTGCCGTTGTGGGGAATCGTTTTTTTTGTACTGGAACAATAGAACGTCAATCGATTTACGTCAAACGATTGACGTTGTGTGTCGTGCTGCGGAAGAGGGTTTCCGGCGAGGATTAACGGCACATATCTACCGGTGAGTGCGGCATGAGGTAAGGTGGAACGCATGGCTGGAAACTTCGTGCAACTGCATAACCACACGCACTACTCGCTGCTGGATGGGGCATCCAAGGTGCCCGATCTGGTCAAGCGCGTCAAGGAGCTGGGCATGCCGGCGGTCGGCATCACCGACCATGGCAACATGCACGGCGCCTACGAGCTGTGGCGTGCAGCGGTCGATTCCGGCGTCAAGCCGATCATCGGCATCGAGGCGTATGTGACCCCTGAAACCGCGCGGCAGGACAAGACGCGCGTGTCATGGGACACCAACTGGACCCCGGTTCCCGGCCATGCCCGCAACCCCGACGATGTCTCGGGCGGCGGCCTGATCACCCACCTGACCATGTGGGCGGAGAACGACGAAGGGCTGGTCAACCTCATCAAGGCGTCGTCCGTCGCCAACCTCGAAGGCCGTGTCATGCGATATCCGCGTATGGACAAGGAGGTGCTGTCCACCTACTCCAAAGGCGTGATCGCCTCGTCCGGCTGCCCCTCCGGCATCATCCAGACCCGTCTGCGCCTAGGCCAGTTCGACGAGGCGCTGCGTGCCGCCGGCGAGTTCCAGGACATCTTCGGCAAGGACAATTTCTACATCGAGCTGATGGACCACGGACTGTCCATCGAAAGCAAGGTTACCGGCGATCTGCTGACCATTGCCAAGAAGCTCGGCGCGCCCCTGCTCGCCACCAACGACTCGCACTACGTCATGGAGGCGGACAAGGACGCCCAGGACGCCATGCTGTGCATCAACTCCGGCGCCACGCTGGACGACCCCAACCGCTTCAAGTTCGAAGGATCGGGATACTACATCAAATCCGCCGAGGAGATGCGCGAGCTGTTCAAGGACCATCCCGACGCCTGCGACAACACGCTGGAGATCGCGGAACGCTGCAACGTGATCTTCGACGACCATGAGGATGGCGCGTTCATGCCGCAGTTCGACTGCCCCGAAGGGTGGGACGAGACCTCGCTGTTCCTCAAGAAGGTCGAGGAGGGCCTGGAGAAGCGCTACGACGGCAACCCGCCGATGGAGGTGCTCAAGCAGGCCGACTATGAATGCGGCGTCATCTGCCAGATGCAGTTCTGCGGCTACTTCCTCGTCGTCGCCGACTACATCAACTGGGCGAAGGAGCACGGCGTGATGGTGGGCCCGGGGCGAGGCTCCGCCGCAGGGGCCATGGTCGCCTATGCGATGGGCATCACCGAGCTCGATCCGCTCAAGCACGGCCTGATCTTCGAGAGGTTCCTGAACCCCGAGCGTGTGTCCCTGCCCGATATCGACGTCGACTTCGATCCCGAAGGCCGCATGCGCGTGCTGGGCTATGTGGCCGACAAGTACGGCCATGACAAGGTCGCCCAATGCGTGATCTACGGCACCATCAAGACCAAGCAGGCGCTCAAGGACTCCGCGCGCATCATGGGATTCCCCTTTGAGATGGGCACTCGTATCACCGAGGCGCTGCCGCCGGCCGCCACCGGAGGCAAGGACATCAGCGTGCACGACATCTTCGACCCGAGCGCCAAGCGCTACGCCGAGGCGCGCGAATACCGCGAGCTGTACGACTCCGATCCCGAAGTCAAGCGCATCACCGAGGAGGCGAAGGGCATCGAGGGGCTGATTCGCCAGACCGGTGTCCACGCGTGCGCCACGATCATGGGTTCCGCGCCGATCACCGACACCTCGCCGCTGCTGGAGCGCACCGACGGCACCGTCACCACCACGTTCGAGTACCATACGTGCGAAACGCTCGGCCTGGTCAAGATGGACTTCCTCGGCCTGTCCAACTTGACGGTCATCCGCGATACGCTCACCAACATCGAGCACAACGGCAAGGGCGTCATCGACTACACGAAGATCCCTCTCGATGACCGGGAGACGTACCAGCTGCTGTCGCGCGGAGACACGCTCGGCGTGTTCCAGCTCGATTCCGACGGCATGCGCTCGCTGCTCAAGACGCTCAAGCCCGATAACTTCAACGACATCTCCGCACTTATTGCCCTGTACCGACCGGGCCCGATGTCGATGGACTCGCACACCAACTACGCCAAGCGCAAGAACGGCCTGCAGAAGATTACGCCTATCCACCCCGAACTCGACGAGCCCCTCAAGCAGGTGCTCGATGAGACGTACGGCCTGATCATCTATCAGGAGCAGGTGCAGTCAGCCGCGCGTATCCTGGCCGGCTATTCGCTGGGCAAGGCAGACGTGCTCAGGCGAGCCATGGGCAAGAAGAAGCCCGAGGTGTTGGCCAAGGAGAAGGTGCCGTTTTTCGCCGGCATGAAGGAGCATGGCTATTCCGAGGAGGCCGCAGAGGCGATCTGGGAGATCCTGGTCCCGTTCTCCGGCTATGCGTTCAACAAGGCGCACTCCGCCGCGTACGGCCTGATCTCCTACTGGACCGCATACCTCAAGACGCACTACCCGGTCGAGTTCATGGCCGCGCTGCTGCAGGGCGCGGCGACCAACAAGAACAAGACCGCCCTGTATCTGGGCGAGGCTCGGAGAATGGGCATCCAAGTGCTCTCCCCGGATGTCAACGAGTCGGTCTACGAGTACTCCGCAGTCGGCGACGTCGTCCGATTCGGGCTCGGGGCTATCCGCAACGTCGGCGAGAATGCGGTCAAGGACATCATCGCGGAACGCGAGACGGGCCGTGGCAAATACGTGAACTTCATGGACTTCATCCGCCGCGTGCCGTTGACCGCGCTGAACAGGCGACTGGTCGAATCGCTGATCAAGGCGGGCGCGTTCGATTCGATCGACCCGAACCGCCGGGCGCTGTTCACCGTGCACGAGTCGGCGATCGACTCGGTGGTCGGCCTCAAGCGCAAGCAGGCGGAAGGACAGTTCGACCTGTTCTCCGACACGGAGGATTCGGGCGCCGACGCGATGGGGGATGCAACGGTCGCCGTGCCGGACATCGAGGAATGGGACAAGAAGGACAAGCTCAAGTTCGAGCGCGATATGCTCGGCCTCTACGTGTCGGACCATCCGCTGAGCGGCATGCAGGCCGTGCTCGCCGGGATGCGGGAGATGTCCATCGCTCATCTGATCGACCGTGCGCCCACCATGCCCAGCGGGCAGCAGGTCACGCTGGCGGGACTGATCACCAACGTCGATCGACGGGTCTCGAAGAAGGGCAACCCGTGGGCGATCGTCACCATCGAGGACATGGAAAGCTCCATCCAGTGCATGTTCTTCGGCAAAGTGTACGAGGCGGCGAGCACGGAGCTCATACAGGATGCGGTCGTGCAGGTGCGCGGCCAGGTCGAGGTTCGGGACGAGACCGTCAGCATGCGCGCCACGGAAATGCAGCCGGTCGCGCTGGAGACCGACGACGAGCGTCCGTTCCTGATCACCCTGCCGCTGGTGGCCCTGGGGCGCGGCAACATGCAGCAGCTTGCGCAGATCATCACGCGGCATCCGGGATTCTGCGAAGTGCGGCTTGCCGTGCTCGATGCCAAGGGCAACGCGCGGGTGATGACCTTCGGTGATAGGTTCCGCGTCAAACGCGACACCAGCCTGTTCGCCGAGATCAAGAGCCTGTTCGGCCCGAGCTGCCTGCCGACGGCCTGAGACCATCAGCCGGAATGTGACCATATGCGCCACGGAATCCGCTGACGATGGGCGTATGCAGGTAGAATGAGAGCGAAACGGGGCCGCTGGCTGCCGTCAATTATGGGCCTGGGCCTAGAAAGGGAAGAACGATGATAGTGTGTTCACATTGCGGCGCAGACAACGCCGATGGAAGCCTGTTCTGCAGGGCGTGCGGTGCACAATTGACGGCGGCGACGGCGGTGATGGCACAGCCGGCCGCTGCGGCACCGGCGACGCCTGCGTACACGACGCAGCCGCAGACTTCGGCTTCGCAGGTTCCTCAACCGGCACAGGTTCCTCAATCAGCGCAGTATCCGGCGCAGCCGCTGCAACCGGTACAGACGCCCGGGATGCCTCCCGTTCCCGCGCCCGCCGTTCCCGCGGCGCCCGGCACCGCTTACCAGCAGCAGCCGCAAACGGCCGGATACCAGCAGCAGCCGTATCGGGCTCAGACGTATCCGCAGCAGCCGGTCGATTCCCAGCAGTACGGCCAATACCAGCAGCCGGGCGTCCCCGGAGTCTCCATGGCTCCCGTGGCGCCGGTCGCGCAGAAGAAATCCAAGAAGCCGCTCATCATCGTGCTCGCCATCATCATCGTGGCCGCGCTGGTCGCCGGCGGCGTGTTCCTGTTCCTGCACCTGTCCCAGCCGGGCGTCAACGGAACGTATTCACTCAGCGTCAACGGCAACACCGGCACCCTGAGCGTCGACGGGAAGAAGATGTCGCTTGACCTGCCGGACAATGACGGCGGAAAGACGACGGTCAGCGCCACGATAGACAAGGTCACAAGTGGCAATGGCAGCCATTCATACACGCTGAAGGATCTGAAGTTCAGCGATGCGAGCGGCAATTCCCTGATGTCCGAGGTCATCGGTAGCTTCGGTCTGAGCGAGGAACAGATCAAGGCCGTTCTCAACGCGCTCAGCCCGACCGTCACCATCCCCGATGGCGCGTCCAAGGGCGAGCCGAACGGCACCTGGTCGTTCTCCTGCTCGGTCATGGGACTGGACATGAGCATCTCAGCCAACTTCAAGGATGATGGCACATTGACGATGTCGGCACAGGCCCCCGGTCAAAGCGAGTCGACGGCTGATGGCAAATGGAGCAAGACCGGTGACGCGACATTCGACGTTTCCGTCAATGATTCCGATATGACTATGACACTGTCATTGAAGAAGTGACCTGCACGCGCTGAAAATATGGTTGTGGCCCCGACGCGATACCGGTGTCGGGGCCACAACCATATTCGCGCACGAGGAATTCGGCCGCCGTCACTCGCGCACGAGGCGGATGTGCTCGATGTCGTTGCGTGAGCTCTTGCGGTACAGCACGAACCGGTTGCCGATGACCTGCACCACCTGCGCGCCGATCTGGCCGGCGAGCTTGTCGGCGGCCTCCTTCGCCGTCAGACCGGAGCCGTCCTGCACGGCGACCTTGAGCAGCTCGTGGCTGTCCATCGTCTCCGATGCCTGCTTCACCGCGGCGTCGGTCAGGTCGTTCTTGCCGATGTAGAGCAGCGGGTTCAGCTGATTCGCCATCGCGCGCAGCTGCTTGACCTGCTTCTTGCTCAATGCCATGTTTGGTCCTCTCCGTCAATCTGATGTGTTGTGTACGAGGATAGCGGAGCGGCACGATGAACGGCATGGACGCTTCTGGAAATCCTTCAAAACACCGACTAATGTCTATGGCGGGGACGAAAGAAATGCGACATCATGTCTGGTAATGATGTCGCAGACATCCACAATATCCTCAAGGAGGCGGAATATGTATTATTCCAGTGGCAACTATGAAGCGTTCGCACGACCGAAGAAGCCGGCGGGTGTCGACGGCAAGTCGGCGTACATCATCGGCACGGGACTTGCGGCGCTGTCGGCGGCCTGCTATCTGGTGCGAGATGCGCAGATGCCAGGCAAGAACATCCACATCCTCGAAAAGGACGCGGTGGCCGGCGGGGCGTGCGACGGCGCCGACATCCCCGGCCTCGGCTATGTCATGCGCGGCGGGCGCGAGATGGACAACCACTTCGAGGTGATGTGGGACCTGTTCCGCTCCATCCCGTCGATCGAGACCGAAGGCGTCTCCGTGCTCAACGAGTATTACTGGCTCAACAAGGACGACCCCAACTATTCGCTGTGCCGCGCCACCAAGGACCGCGGGCAGGATGCGGGACTCCAGGGCAAATTCGGGCTGAGCGACAAGGCCTCGATGGAGATCATGAAACTGTTCTTCACTCCGGACGAGGAACTGTACGACAAGCCGATCACCGATTTCTTCGACGACGAGGTGCTGAAATCCAACTTCTGGCTGTACTGGCGCACCATGTTCGCGTTCGAGAACTGGCATTCCGCGCTGGAAATGAAACTGTACATCAAACGGTACATCCACCACATTGGCGGTCTGCCGGACTTCAGCGCGTTGCGGTTCACCCGATACAACCAGTACGAGTCGATGATCCTGCCGATGGTGAAGTACCTCGAAGCGCACGGCGTGCAGTTCCACTACAATACCAAGGTCGAGAACGTCGAGTTTGCGATCGGCGGCGGGAACGGACCCGAACGTGAGCGCACCGGGGTCGGACAGGACACGATCCAGAAGATCCAGGCCACGTCCGGCTTCTTCAAGCGCAACCCGTACGGCACGAACACGAAGAAACTCGCCGTCCGCATCGACATCGACCACGAAGGTGACAAGTCGTCCATCGACCTGACGCAGAACGATCTGGTGTTCATCACCAACGGCGGTTGCGTGGAGAACTCCACCATGGGTTCCCAGAACTCGCCCGCCGCATGGAACCCAGACCTGAAGCCCGGTGGCGGCTGGGATATGTGGAAGCGTATCGCTGACCAGGACCCGAGCTTTGGCCATCCGGAGAAGTTCTGCTCCGATCCGAATGCCACCAAGTGGATGAGCGCCACCGTCACCACCCTGGACGGCGAGATTCCGCCGTACATCCAGAAGATCTGCAAGCGCGACCCGTTCTCCGGCAAGGTCGTCACCGGCGGCATCGTCACCGTGCAGGACTCCAACTGGCTCATGAGTTGGACCCTGAACCGCCAGCAG
>ENA-OOWV01001968-OOWV01001968.1-human-gut-metagenome-genome-assembly--contig:-NODE-1968-length-12239-cov-2.006402_pt1 | contig 12239 bp, 8 predicted proteins | sample MGYA00241584_ERZ501337 | MGnify/ENA primary metagenome ERZ501337 (study PRJEB25962, sample SAMEA2042744) | human gut metagenome | biome: human gut; feature: human-associated habitat; material: faeces... | reverse complement strand
AAGCCGGGGCTAATACTTCAATTATTTTGGGACATTTTCAAAAACGCTTGACATGAAAATGTAAAAAATATGTGTACGAGCACGAAAACACACAATGCACGATGTAAAAATATGAGAAAATAACTCAATAATGAGAAAACATAGTTAATTATGCACAATAAAAAGGTCAATATAATGTTGAAAATCACAGTTTCACATAAAACTATTGACAGAAAAGAAGTGATTTGCTATTATCAAGCCATCAAGTGAACGGGCACGAAACAAAGTGATATAAACCGCGGATACTCACAGCTTCGTGCACGAGCAAACAGAACACCAGAACAATAGAACGATGCAACTCAATATGTAGAGAAACACAAAATTGTGTAACACGTAAAAACAAAAATGACAACAAAAGAAATCCAGGGAGGAATTCAAAATGAAAAAAAGAGTAGCAGTAGCAGCAATGGCAGCAGTTATGGCAGTATCCATGATGGGAATGACATCTGTAGCAGTTCAGGCAGATGATACAGTTAAGATTGTAACTATCGGTGTACAGAGTGGCGGCTCCTACTGGGGCAATATTGAGAAAGGTTTCACAGAGGCCTGTGAGGAGCTTGGCTGGGAAGGCGACTACTGGACACCACAGAATGCAGGGAATGATTCTGAGATGGTTCAACTTGCTGAGAATGCACTGACACAGGGGTATGATGTAATCTGTATGGAGATCAATGACCTTGATATGTACGGTGATGTAATCAGCCGTGCCAAAGAGGATGGAGTGAAGCTGATTTCCCTTACAGATGTAGGCGAAGAGAACTGTGATGCATTCGTAGGAATTGACTCTTATGCAAGTGGATATTCACAGGGCGAGAAAATCGCTGAGTTTGCAAAAGAGCTTGGATATGATTCCATTAATTATGTAACTTTAATGTCTACTACAGACAATGCATCCCAGTTGAAAAACAGACAGGGTATTGCTGATGCAATGTCTGAGAATTTTGATGGAGAGATTAATGAAATTGACATTGCGGCAACAGACAGTAATGCGGCAACAGCCCAGGATAAATTAAGTGCATTTTATCTTGCAAACCCGGATCTGAATGCAGTAGCAAGTGTAGACCTTTATGCAGCACTTGGCGCAGCCCAGTTCGTAGATGAAAATGGACTTCAGGGCAAATTTATCGCAACAGGTCTTGAGCTTACTGCAGATGCATTTAACCGTGTACTTGACGGAGATCTGATGGCAACCTCTTCTGTAGACTCTGTTGGTATTGGTAAGAATTTCTGCTATGTGGCACAGAAGATTTTAAATGGCGAGAATTATGATTACAGCAATCCAGCAGAGAAAATCTGGGTACTTCCGGATGATGTAGAGAGCTATTGTGCAGAGAATGGAATTGAATTAAACTAACAAATTAAAGCATAGGTTTTTACTTAGAACCGTTTACGGTGTTTCGCAGATGATGCCCCGCCTTACGGCGGGGTTTCTTATACCAAAATTTGGCTTAAAAAAGGCCCAAAAAGGAGAAATTATGGAAAAAAAGAAACCTTCAATATTAAAACCTCTTTTTCAGATTAAAGAGATCAGTGTAATTCTTCCACTGGTAGTTCTGGTGGTGGTAGCTATGATCGTAAATCCATCATTCCTTAGAATGAGCAATATTCTTGATATCTTAAGAACATCCAGCTTCAATGCTATGATCGCTGTTCCGCTTACTTTCCTGCTTGCTTCCGGAAGAATGGATCTTTCCATTGCAGCAACAACTACCCTTGGCGGTCTGATCGCAGCAATCGCAGAGACAAATGGTGCTCCGCTTGTGATTTCTCTGCTGCTGGCGTTGTTAGTTGGTGCAGCAGTTGGTGTGCTGAACAGCCTTCTTGTAGAGAAATTTGAAATGCTTGGTTTTATCGCAACAATGGCAACCTCTTATGTAGTAAAAGGTATTGCTTCTGTTATTACAAACAACAATCCGGTAAGTGGTATTTCTGATAGCTTTCAGGCAATTGCCAAGACCCGTGTTGGTGGAAGCATCTGGATCACCATTATTTACGCTCTGGTAATCGGCGTTGCCGGTCAGCTGATTCTGAACAGAACCAAATATGGCCGCTCCACACTGGCTGTAGGAGGGAACCCGGAAACAGCGAATCTTGCAGGTATTGATGTTAAGAAAAGACACTCAGAATTGTTTATCTTGGTTGGTATTTTTGCAGCAGTTGCAGGATGTCTTCATTGTTCCAGATTTGCAAGTGCCCAGCTTACAGCTGGAAGTGGTACAGAGCTTACCATTCTTGCTTCCTGTATTATCGGTGGTACAAGCCTTCGGGGTGGTACAGGTACTGTAACTGGTTCTTTACTTGGATGTATTCTTTTTGCAACGATTACCAATGCCCTTCTGGTTATGGGGGTACCGACTACATGGCAGAACGTAGTATATGGAGCAATTTTGATTATCGCTTTACTGATTGATATTTTCAAACGTACCAAGATGTCCAAGGCGTGATAGGAGGAAACAAATGGGTGATACAATTCTGGAAATGAAGCATGTGACCAAGAAATTTCCTGGTGTCATTGCACTGAATGATGTTTCCATTGATGTAAAAAAAGGAGAGATTCTGGGAATCGTAGGAGAAAACGGCGCCGGAAAATCTACTCTGATGAAGGTATTAAGCGGAAGCTATACCAATAAGGAATATGAAGGCGAAATCTGGGTGAACGGTGAGAAACAGAGCTTCGGGTCTGTTTCCGATGCCAAAAAGGTTGGAATCGAAATGGTTTACCAGGAAGTAAACGCCATGTATGAAGCCAGTGTGGCTGAGAATATTTTCGTAGGAAACCTTCCTGGAAAAGGATGGGTAGACTATAAGAAGTTATATAAAGATACACAGGATCTTCTGGATCAGCTTGGACTGCAAATCAGTCCGAAAACTCCGGCAGGTGCACTGAACAGTGGCCAGCTGCAGTTGATGTCTATTGTACGTGCTATGGCGGCACATCCGAAAATCATGGTGCTGGATGAGCCAAGTACTGCTTTAACAGATTCTGAAGTAGATATTCTTATGAACTTTCTTGAGAATCTGAGAAAAAGCGGTGTGTCCTGTATCTACATTTCCCACAAGCTGGAAGAGATTTTCCGTATTTGTGACCGGGTTACCATTATCCGTGATGGAAATGTAATCACCAGTGGTGATATCAGTGAATTTAACCAGGAGACACTGGTACAGGGAATGATCGGACGAAAAGTTGAGAACATGTATGTGAAGAGCAAACATGAGATTGGAGAGCCGACTCTTGAGGTAAAGCATCTTTCTGTTCCACATCCGACGATTGATAACAGAAATATCGTAGATGACATCAGTTTTACTGTAAGAAAAGGGGAAATCCTTGGCATCGGCGGTCTGGTGGGAGCAGGACGAAGTGAAGCACTGGGAGCCATTTTTGGAGAACTGGTACAGGGTGTTCACAAAGAAGTTAAGATTAATGGAAAAGAAGTAACCATCAATAGCCCGAAGGATGCCATCAAAGCGGGAATCGGATTTGTAACAGAGGAGAGAAAGCGTACCGGATTTATTCAGACGATGAACATTCTTCAGAACCTCAGTCTGATTTCCCTGTATGATCTGCCAAAGAAATATTTCATTGACCGTAAGGTGGAAAATGAAAAAGCCAAGGCGATTTTTGACAGAATGCGTGTGAAAGCGCCATCTATGAATACTATGGTTGTAAATCTTTCAGGAGGAAACCAGCAGAAGGTTGTTCTTGGAAAATGGCTGATGAAGAACCCACAGATTCTGTTTATTGATGAGCCCACAAAAGGTATTGATGTGAGAGCCAAGGCAGAATTTTACAAGATGATGGATGAGCTGGCAAATGCGGGGGTATCCATTGTTATGGTATCTTCGGATATGCCGGAGCTGATTTCCATGAGTGACAGGATTATTGTACTTAGTAATGGAAAGATCACCGGTGAATTCAGCCATGAAGAAGCTGCACAGGCTTCAATTATGAAAGCAGCAATTGCTAATCAGTAAAAAGAGATGAGGGATAAACATGGAAAAACAGGTTTTTAATCCATATTTGCCCAGCTATGAATATGTACCGGACGGAGAACCTCATGTCTTTGGCAGCAGAGTGTATGTTTATGGAAGCCATGACCGTTTTAATGGAAAGGCTTTCTGTGTGAGAAACTATGTATGCTGGTCCGCGCCGGTGGATGATCTGACAGACTGGAAGTTTGAAGGTGAAATCTACCGGAAAGATCAGGACAGATATCTTCCGGATGCGAAAGACCGCAGGCTTTTTGCTCCGGATGTGCAAAGAGGACCGGATGGACGGTATTATCTGTATTACGCCTTTGATTTCTCAGGTGTGATCGGAGTGGCTGTCTGCGATACTCCGGCCGGAAAATATGAATATTACGGAAACGTCCATTATGAGGACGGAACCGTGCTGGGAACCCGGGAGGATGATTATTTTCAGTATGATCCGGGTGTACTTACAGATACAGACGGAAAAGTTTATCTATATACCGGTTTCCGACCGGAAGGGGAAATGGCGAAACGCTTTTCCTTTGCGAAGCCCACTGCACCAGGAGGAATGGTAACAGTTCTGGATCGGGATATGGTGACAGTACGCAAAGAACCAAATGTGTTTCTTCCAGCTGGCGAGGAGGCGGTTGGAACAGATTTTGAAGGTCATGGATTTTTTGAGGCAGCGTCTATTCGCAAGGTGGGAAATGTATATTATTTTCTGTACTCCTCCGAAAATGGACATGAGTTGTGTTATGCCACATCTACAAGCCCATGTGGAGGATTCCGGTACCGTGGAGTGGTGATTTCTAATGGTGATATTGGTTTAAATGGAAGAATCAGTCAGTTGAATTATACGGGAACCAATCATGGCGGGATTGAAAAAATCGGTAATCAGTGGTATGTTTTTTATCATAGACAGACCAATGGAAATCCCTATTCCAGACAGGGATGTGCAGAGAAAATACAGCTTCTTGAAGATGGAAGCATTCCACAGGTGGAAATTACTTCCTGTGGCCTGAATAATGGCCCGCTTCTGGGAAAAGGCTGTTACAATGCCGGGATTGCCTGCAATCTGATGAGTAAAAACGGGGCGGTTCCCTATGTGGCGAACACCCAGGTGTCTTCGGAACATCCTTATATCACACAGGATGGTGAAGATGGGAAAGAGCAATATATTACCAATATGCAGGATGGGGCAGTTGCTGGGTATAAGTATTTCAGGATGGAACAGCTGAGGAAAATCGGTGTGCAGACGCGTGGAACCGGAAATGGAAAGATTCTGGTGAAAACATCTTTGGATGGTGAGAGCATCGCGGAGCTGAAGATATTGCCCAGTGAAGAGTGGAATATGCAGTATCAGGATATTCAGGTTCCGGATGGAAAGACTGGGCTTTGGTTTACTTATCAAGGAACTGAAAATATTGCTTTCAAAAAATTTGAACTGATTTAACGAGAGAAAAGAAGCTGAATAGCTGGTGGACAGACTGGCTGTTCAGCTTTTGATATAAAGAGAAATACCTTTATGGACAGGAGCGGAAAAGGATGGATTGTTTATGGTATAAGAAAAGTGCCAAATACTGGGATGAGGCGCTGCCAGTAGGTAATGGAAGAATAGGTGCAATGGTTTATGGCAAAGTAGGAAGAGAAACCATTCAGATCAATGAAGAGTCGGTCTGGAGCGGAGATGAAAGAAATCGGATTAATCCAGACAGTTTGAAAAAACTTTCCGAGATACGCCAGTTACTTGACGATGAGAAAGTTTCCCGGGCACAAAGGCTGGCAGTAGATGCTTTGTCAGGAACCCCTCAGTATCAGCGAACATACCAAACTCTTGGAGAAATAAAGATCACACATCATGGAATAGAGGATGAGACGGAGTCTTACAAAAGAGAACTGCAGCTGGATAATGCTTTGGCGCTGACAGAATTCACCGTAGATGAAACCGTGTACCGGCAGGAAGTTTTTGCTTCATATCCAGATGACTGCATTGTGATAGCAATCAGCAGCAAGGGGAAGAAAAAGCTGGATTTTCATTGCAGGCTGGATCGTGGAAGATATTATGACCGGGCATATGCGAACGGACAGAATGAGATCGCATTTGAAGGGAATAACAGTGGGCTTGGATTCTATGGAGCACTCCGCTGTGTGGAATGTGATGGAAAAGTTGAGACTATTGGCGAGCACCTGATCATTACGGATGCCTCGAATGCTATATTACTTTTTAGTGCGGCGACTACTTTCAGAAGCAAAACGCCGGATAAGATGACAACAGATATTCTGGATAAGGCCGCTGGCAGAACCTTAGAAGAATTAAGAATAAGACATCTGGCTGATTTCAAGCCTATTTATGGAAAAATGAGGCTGGAATTACCTCAGGATGAAGAACTGGAAAAACTGCCTGTGGATGAAAGACTGGAGCAAATGCGCCAGGGAAAAGATGATATGGGGCTGATCGCGCTTTATTTCCACTATGGACGGTATCTTATGATTTCCAGCAGCCGGCAGGGAGGACTTCCGGCAACCTTACAGGGCATCTGGAATGGGGAAATAGAACCGGCCTGGGACTCAAAATATACCATTAACATTAACCTTCAGATGAATTACTGGCCGGTGGATGTGTGTAATCTTTCTGAGTGCTATGAGCCGTTCTTTTCCCTTTTGGAGAGAGTGCGTCAAAATGGAAAAAGGACAGCGAAAGAAATGTATGGCTGCAGAGGGTTTGTAGCGCATCACAATACAGATATTTACGGTGATACAGCCCCGCAGGACCAGTACATTCCGGCAACTTACTGGGTTATGGGCGGGGCATGGCTTGCGCTGCATATTATGGAGCATTACAGATTTACGAAGGATCAGGAGTTTGTGAAAAAGTATTATGGGATCCTTGAAGATGCAGTGCTGTTTTTTGAAGATTTTCTCATTGAAAACAGGGATGGGTATCTGGTAACATCTCCATCTGTTTCCCCAGAAAATACATACATTATGAAAGATGGTACGAAAGGCCGTATGTGCGTGGCTCCTGCTATGGACTGCGAAATTCTTCATAACCTGTTCCGGGATTTCCTTGAGGCATCTGATATTTTAAAGATAGAAAATGATCTTACGGAAAAAGTAAGGGAAATGCAGACAAAAATACCGCCTCTTCGCATTGGAAAAAATGGACAGCTTATGGAATGGATGGAGGATTATGAAGAAGCAGAGCCAGGACACCGTCATATTTCCCATTTGTTTGGTGTATTTCCGGGAAGTGAAATTAGCCAGGATGACACTCCGGAATTGATGGAAGCTGCCCAGAAGACACTGGAAAACAGATTGGCGTTTGGCGGTGGATATACAGGATGGAGCAGGGCCTGGATCATTTCCTGGTGGTGTCGGTTTGGAAAAGGAAATCTTGCATATGAAAACCTGAAAAAGTTATTGCAGGATTCTACCTTTGATAATCTGATGGACAATCACCCATATTGGAACAGCAGAGGAAAGGTGTTCCAGATTGATGGAAACTTTGGTGCCATAGCAGCAATCTGTGAAATGCTGGTTCAGAGTCAGAATGGAAAAATCGTGATTCTTCCGGCGCTTGGAGATACATTGTCAGAGGGAAAAATCTCCGGTCTGTGTGTCAGAGGAAATGGTCAGATAGCATTGGAATGGAAAAATGGAAAACTTGTTTTGTTTAAAATAAAAATGAAGAATAAAGAAAAAGTGATTCTTGAGTATAATAATGTGACCAGAGAATATATGCTGGAAAAAGACAGGGAGTATATATTTGATAAAAATCTTATTCGGATTAACAAAGAAAATAATTGATATATAAAGTGGAGGGAGTTTATGTTAAAAAAGAGACCGTTGACGTTTCCAACAGATAAAACAATAAGAGTAATTGCAGATACAGATTGTAACTGTGAATGCGATGACCAGTTTTGCATTGCACATATGCTGATGACACCGCGGTTTGATGTTCGTGGAATTGTTGCGGAGCATTATGCGGAGAAGAATTCGGAACAGGAAAGCTATGAAGAGATTTTGCGGATTATGAAACTGATGGGGGTAGAGCATGTTACCTCAGATAGCAATCAGATTGAGGGTGATTTTATAGAAAATGTTGCTGATCAAACAAGTGAAAAAATAGAGAATGCTAAAGATGAGCGTGTGCGTGTACTACATGGGGCTCAAAATGCCATGGGGGATATCCATACACCAATTGAAAGTGAAGGCGCTCATTTTATCGTAGAAGAAGCGATGAAAGATGATTCCAGACCATTGTTTATCTGTGGTCAGGCTGCATGTACAAATATAGCTTCGGCATATCTTATGGAACCACGAATTGCAGAGAAGGTTGTAGTAATCTGGATTGGCGGAAGACCTTACCCGGAAGGCGGATTTGAGTTTAATCAGAATAATGATTTGAACGCTGCAAGAGTACTTTTTCAGTCGGATTTGGAAGTGTGGCAGGTTCCTTTTAATGTCTATACTACGATGAAAGTAAGCTTTTTTGAAATGCTGAATCACGTTTATTCGTGCGGAAAAATTGGCGAATATCTGGTGAAACATACTATGGAAGTAAGTGGTGGTATTTCAGACAATGTAATTGGAAGTAGGGGAAGTGATATGTCAAAAGGAGCTGCAATTACTTCTTTTGGCGGGGAATTATGGTCGCTGGGTGATTCGGTGTGCGTGGGACTTATGATGAATAATACACTGGGAAAGTTCCATATGGAAAAGGCTCCAGATGATATTGATGAGTGCGGCGTTTATGTATCAGCCAAAGCTGATGGCAGGGAAATCCGTGTTTATGATACGATTGATAGCAGATTTATCATTCAGGACATGTTTGAGAAATTTCAGTTTTATTTTGGAGATAGGAGAAAATAAATTCTAACATTTTCATAATAAAGTAGCATTGCAGGACCTATGCTTTCTGTAGTATGATGATACCAGAAAGTATAGGCTTTTCTATTTAAAACGAGAAAAACACAGTACATATCAGATCATATCTGAGACGGTATTAGTTTTGCGAAGGAGTAAAAAAACTATGGGAATAAGCTATGCAAAAACAGTGGAAAAATGGGGCACTTTTGAAGTGACAGTGACCGGCCCGAAGGATGGAAATCCGTTCTGCGACCAGTGGATCCGGGGAATCTTCGAGTGTAAAAACGAGAAAAAAACAGTGGATGGTTTTTATGATGGGGATGGGATTTATAAAGTAAGATTTATGCCTTCTTTTGAAGATACATATAACTTTGAGATTGAAACATCATTTGAAAACACCGATATGTTTACGGGTAGTTTTACTGCCACACATCCATCCGCAGACAACCATGGCCCAGTCCGTGTAGCCGGCACATACTACCTGGCTTATGAGGATGGAACACCCTATCACTGCATCGGAACTACCTGCTATGTATGGAATCTGCAGAATGAAGAATTACAGAAACAGACACTGAAAACTCTGGAAGAAAATGCGTTTAATAAGATTCGTTTCTGTATTTTCCCCAAGCACTATGACTACAATCTTCATGAGCCGATTACCTATCCTTATGAGGGAACACCCTGCGATAGCTCGGTATTAAATGAGAATAATTTCGCGGAATATAATGGCTGTGCTCCGGGCAATGACTGGGATTTTACCAGATTCAATCCAGCCCATTTTCAACATATTGAAAAGTGTATTCAGGCACTTATGAATTTAGGAATCGAGGCAGATCTGATTGTTATGCATCCGTATGACAGATGGGGATTCTCCATGATGAAAGCAGAGGAAGATGACCGCTACTGGAAGTATGTACTGGCACGTTTTTCCGCATACCGAAATGTATGGTGGTCCCTGGCTAATGAGTATGATCTGATGCACGAAAAGACTCTTTCTGACTGGGAAAGATATGCCGGCATTATCTGTGAGAAAGATCCTTACCATCATCTCAGATCCATTCATAACTGTAAGGCATATTACGATTATAACCTGCCCTGGATTACCCACTGCAGCATCCAGAGAACAGAGACATACCGCTCCTCCGAGCTGGTAAATGAGTGGCGCGAGAAATATCATAAGCCTGTAATTCTGGATGAAATCTGCTATGAGGGAAACATTCAGTTTGGCTGGGGAAATATCAGCGGTGAGGAAATGACAAGAAGATTCTGGGAGGCATTCTGCCGCGGAGGATATCCGGGACACGGTGAAACTTATCTCAGTCCGGATCGTATTCTCTGGTGGTCCCACGGCGGAGTTCTGCATGGAACCTCACCAGAACGTATTAAATTTCTGGCGAAAATCATGGAAGAAACACCAGGCCTTGGTGTGGAACCTATGCCCTGCAAATGGGATGAGGTTGCCTGCCGTGCTACCGGTTTCCCGGCAAGGAAAGATTATTTTATTTACTATTATTCCTTTATGCGGCCGGGCTTCCGGGACTTCTACTTTGATGATACTACAGAGTATCAGGTGGAAATAATCGATACCTGGGAAATGAATATTACCGATGGTGGAGTTCATAAAGGAAAGTTCCGAGTAAAGCTGCCGGGGAAAGAGTATATGGCGGTGAGATTGCGAGTAGCGAAGTAATAACCATATTCATACAAAAAGCTCAGTTGTGTATGCAGCTGGGCTTTTTGAGCATAAATTTCTTGAATCGCTTTTCAGAATTTGTTATGATTTATAGCAGGATTTAAGTGAGATAAACGGAATTAGTTTAACGTAAGGGAGGAGACTTTTTTGGAAGAAACAAACATCAGTCAGGAGCAAAATCCCCTGGGAACAGCTCCAGTAGGAGGACTGATATTGAAATTTGCAATTCCGGCAATTATCAGCATGCTGGTCAGTGCAATGTACAATATTGTGGATCAGATTTTCATTGGCCAAGGCGTTGGGATGCTGGGAAATGCTGCTACTAATGTTGCATTTCCTGTAACAACTATTGCAACGGCGTTGGCACTGCTTCTGGGAATTGGAGGCGCCTCCAATTACAATCTGGAAATGGGTGCCGGAAGAGAGAAGAAGGCAAGCTCCATAGCCGGAACTGCACTTTCCACACTGGTGATTACCGGTGTGATTCTGGCAGTGGCAGTACTTCTGTTTTTGCGTCCGCTTCTAAGCTTATTTGGTGCAACGACAGATGTTATGCCCTATGCGGTGGATTATCTTGGAATCACAGCTGTGGGACTTCCGTTTTATGCATTATCCATTGGAGGAAATCATATTGTCCGCGCAGACCGAAGCCCCACATATTCTATGACCTGTGTTCTTACAGGTGCCATCATCAACACAATTCTGGATCCCCTTTTCATCTTTGGGTTTGGTTGGGGAATCAAGGGTGCTGCCTGGGCAACGGTGATCGGACAGGTTGTTTCCGGAATTTTGGTGATTATTTATTTTGGAAAATTTCGTAAAATGTATCTGGAGATGAGCATGTTAAAGCCTTCTTCAGAGTGTCTAAAAGCCATTATTTCTCTCGGAATGGCGTCCTGTATTAATCAGATTGCTATGGCAATTGTTCAGATTGTGCTGAACAATATTTTACGTTATTACGGCGGTTTATCTGTCTATGGAAGTGATATTCCAATCGCCTGTGCAGGGATCATTTCCAAAGTAAATCAGGTGTTTATGGCAATTTGTATTGGAATTTCTCAAGGCTGTCAGCCAATCTGGGGCTTTAATTATGGGGCAAAAAAATACGACAGGGTAAGACTTGCATATCGTTATTCCATGATTGCATGTACTGCGATTGCAACTGTATTTTTCCTTTGTTTCCAGTTATTTCCCCACCAGATTGTAAGTATTTTCGGAACTGGAAGTGACCTTTATTTCCAGTTTGCAGAACGCTATCTGAAGATATTTATGTTTATGACTTTTGCAAATGGAATTCAGCCAATGTCCTCAGGATTTTTTACATCTATCGGAAAAGCAAAGCTTGGAATTGTCATGTCCCTGACCAGACAGGTGCTGTTTCTTTTGCCATTGATCGTTGTTTTTTCATTAATAATGGGAATTGACGGAGTTATGTATGCAGGTCCGATCGCTGATGCAGCGGCATTATCATTGGCGATATTGTTTGCACGAAGAGAGCTTGTGGCCATGAAGAAATAATAAAAAAGACTGATATAAATGATACTGTACTTCAGGAGGTTGTTGGAGTCCGGTATGTTATATCAGTCTTTTTTATAAATACAGCTGATTAACCGTTAGGTTAAATCTGTGTCAGATATTAATGGCAGGAATGACTTCCGCAGCCATGATC
>ENA-OOWV01001948-OOWV01001948.1-human-gut-metagenome-genome-assembly--contig:-NODE-1948-length-12334-cov-5.907647_pt1 | contig 12334 bp, 13 predicted proteins | sample MGYA00241584_ERZ501337 | MGnify/ENA primary metagenome ERZ501337 (study PRJEB25962, sample SAMEA2042744) | human gut metagenome | biome: human gut; feature: human-associated habitat; material: faeces... | reverse complement strand
AGTGCAGCATAAAAAAGTTTGACTTTTTGTGTCCAAAATATTGACATAAGACCAGTGTAGGTATTTATACCGGTGCAAATTTGGGGAAAAATAGTTACGATTCGTGTATTTTTTTATTAAATAAGAAAACAAAGATTTCTATTGGATTATTGAGAAGTGTAGGAGATATGATTTTTTGTACTATAGGGTTATTTTTAAATAGGCAATTACTTGTAGGACCAATAATAGCTATTATAATCATCGGACCAGTTATGAATCATACCCTGAAAAGATTAAATATGAAATGAGTTTAAAAAGTTAAATAACAACTCACATATTTCTATATTCTAGATTAGATGCTATGTAAGAATAGATATAAGATATTAGATGGAAAAACATCGCTTACATCTAATATGGGGAACAATACCACAAGTAAATGCCAAAAGAGATTTTAGGATTATAAATTCAATCAATATAAATGGAACACAATACTAATAAAAGAAATAAATATATATGTTTCTTTTTATAAAAATTTGATATAATCTAAATTAGAAAAGCTTAGTGTTGGTAACACTAAGCAATCCTTAGAACATTTATTTTGTTTTAGGGCTATTGGATTTAAACAAATATGTTAACAAAAAGGATGCTACTCTTCGTCGGATGGAGCATCTTTTTCTTTGCTTTTAACTTCAATATCAAGACCAAGAAATTTAATCTTAATTTTTAAATGATGTATAAAAAGATTATGATTTAGAACTAATCTAATATGTAGAATATATACAGAAGAATAAAAGGGAAAAAACCTCATTTAGAAGTGTTACGGAGAACCGTATCACAAGTAAGTGAGGTTTATAGCTTTAGGTATTGGTATAACTTGCCTAAAGCTATTTTTGTAATTGAAAATATACTACCATAAGTAATAATAAAGAGTTAAAAAATATATTTATATTAATTTACACTTGACAAAAGTGGTGAATAGTAATAATATAATAACAAGATTAATTGAATAAAATTAAATTTGAAAAAATTTAAAAAAGGGGAATTATAATGGGTAAATATGAGAAAATGAAATTAGATAATCAGTTATGTTTTTCATTATATGCAGCCTCAAGAGAAGTAATAAAAACTTATAAACCACAGTTAGATAAATATGGACTTACATACACTCAATATATTGCTATGTTAGTTGTATGGGAATATGAAAAGATAACGGTAAAGGAAATGGGGAACAAACTACATTTAGATTCAGGAACTCTTACTCCTGTATTAAAAAAGCTACTGTCGATGGAATTAATAAATAAATATAGAGATAAAAATGATGATAGAGTAGTTATTGTGGAGGTTACTGAAAAAGGAAGAAAAATGAGGGATGAAATTATTGAGGTTCCAGAGAAAATGTATTGTAAGTTTGGCAAGAACATAGAAAATGCTGTTGAGCTAAAGAGATTATTAGATAATTTATTAGAAACATTTAAGTAAGAATTTGTTAAAATATACGTTTAATTATAATTTATTTTTTAATTAAATGTATATGTAGCAAATTCTATAAATTTAAGATAATTAATTGAATAAAATTAAATTTTATAAAATTAAAAGGAGATAAAGTATGAAATTTTATGATTTTTCAGCAAAAAAAATGAACGGGCAAGAAGTTAAGATGGAAGAATTTAAAGGTAAAGTTGTATTAATAGTTAATACAGCAAGTAAATGTGGATTAACACCACAATTTACTGAATTAGAAGAATTAAATAAGAAATATAAAGAAGAAGGTCTAGAAATTTTAGGGTTTCCTTGCAATCAGTTTGCAAATCAAGATAAAGGAAGCAATGAAGAAATACAAGAGTTCTGCTCTTTAAATTATGGAGTTACATTTAATATGTTCCAAAAGATCGAGGTAAATGGAGAAAATGCACATCCATTATATAAGTTCTTAAAAAATGAGAAAAAAGGTTTATTGAGTAAAGAAATTAAATGGAATTTTACAAAATTTCTTATTGATTCAGAAGGAAATGTAGTTAAAAGATATGCACCTACAGTAAAGCCATTAAAAATTGAAGAGGATATTAAAAAATTATTAAAATAATTATAGGTGGTAATGATAAAATGAATGAAAGATATGATATTGCAATAATAGGAAGTGGACCAGCTGGAATATCAGCAGCATTAAATGCAAAGATAAGAAATAAAAGATTTATTATTTTTGGAAGTAATGAAATAAGTACAAAACTTGTAAAGGCTCATAAGATAAATAATTATTTAGGTTTTTATGGAAAAAGTGGAGTAGAAATAAGAGATGAATTTGCTAATCATTTAAAAGCAATGGATATTGAAATAACAGAAGAAAAAGTGAATAGCATTTATGCTATGGGAGATTATTTTACTTTAATGGTAAATGACAAAATGTATGAAGCTACTTCAATAATATTAGCTACAGGAGTTAATTTTGGTAAGCCATTTAAGGGGGAAGAAGAGTTTTTAGGTAAAGGGGTAGGATATTGTGCAACATGTGATGCTCCTTTATATAAAGATAAAGTCGTAACAATAATTGCTTATAATAAGCATGAAGAAGCTGAAGCAAATTTTATAGGAACAATAGCATCAAAAGTATATTATGTGCCAATGTATAAGCAAGAAATAGAAGTTGATTCATCTATTGAAATAATAAAGGATATTCCAGTGGAAATAGTAGGAGATAGTTCAGTTAAAAAACTTATTCTTAAAAATAGTGAAATTGAAACAGATGGGGTATTTATTTTAAGAGATAGTATATCACCAGGACAATTAGTTCCAGGTTTAAAAATTGAAAACAATCATGTAGAAGTTGATAGAACAATGAAAACAAATATTAAAGGTTGTTATGCTGCAGGAGATATAGTTGGTACTCCATATCAATATATTAAGGCAGCAGGAGAAGGAAATATAGCAGCATTATCAGCTGTGTCTTACATAGAACAAATAAAAAGAAAAAATAAAGAGGTATAATTTATGATGAAAGTAGTTAATAGTAATGAATTTAAAAGTGAAATTGAAAAAGATATGGTTTTAGTGGATTTTTTTGCAGAATGGTGTGGACCTTGCAAAATGATTTCACTAATATTGGATGAGTTACAAGCTGAATTTGAAGATAAAATTAACATAATAAAGGTTAACGTTGATAACAGTATGGATATTGCAGAACAATATAATATATCTAATATTCCTGCATTAGTATTATTAAAAAAAGGTCAAGAAGTTCAAAGATTAATAGGATTTTCACCTAAACAGGTGATTAAAGAAAATATTGAGAAACATTTATAAGAAGGAGAAAAAATTATGATATATGATTTTAAAGTAAAAAAGACAAATGGAGAAGAAATACTTTTAGAAAAATATAAAGGAAAGGTTCTTTTAATAGTAAATACAGCAAGTGGATGTGGATTTACACCACAATATGAAGGGTTACAAAAGATTTATGATGAATATAAAGATAAAGGTTTTGAAATATTAGATTTTCCATGTAATCAATTTTTCCAACAAGCACCAGGAAGTGATGCTGAGTTATCAAGTTTTTGCAAATTAACATATGGAACAACTTTTGAAACTTTTGCTAAAATTGAAGTAAATGGAGAAAATGCTTCAGACTTATATAAGTTTTTAAAATCAGAAGCACCACAAGCAGAAGAAGATGAAGAATCAAAGTTATTATACGGAAAGCTTGAAGATCTAGGGTTTAAAACTGATGGAGAAGATATAAAATGGAATTTTACTAAATTTTTAGTGGATAAAAATGGTAAGATTATTTCGAGATTTGCCCCAACATATGAACCTGAGAAATTAGCTTCAATAATAAATGATCTATTAAAATAAACTGTAGCGTGGGAATTATAGCATAATTATATATAATAGATAAAAGAATAAAGTGGCAAAACCTAATTTAGAGTAGTTACGGAGAACCGTACCATAAATAAGTGAGGTTTATAGCTTTAGGCATTGATATAACTTGCCTAAGGCTATTTTTATTATTGAAAATACCGTATTATAAGTAATATTTCAAATTATAATTTGTCTGTAAGTTTATATAATAAATAATTTTTACATTTATTTTTTATAAAAATTTATATTGATGTATGATATAAAAAATGGAATTATATATTATGATAATAATAAAGATGAAATAAAATCAAAATGATTATAAAGGGAGTGAGGTCGATAGATAAAACTTATAAAACAAGTGAAGTAGCTAAGTTGATAGGAATACATTCAAATACTGTACGTATGTATGAGGATTTAGGGTTAATATCAAAACCTATTAGAAAAGACAATGGGTATCGTGTATTTACAGATTTGCATATATATCAACTTAAGTTAGCACGTAAAGCTTTTGAGGTTGAAGTTCTGCAAAATGGATATAGGATTTATACCTATGAAGATATCCAACGCTTAAAGGTTATTCGTTCTCTTAAATGTGGTAATTACTCTCTTTCTGCTATACTTAGAATGCTTAATAAATTATCAGAGCATAATGAAGCTGATATTAACGAGGTATTAAATTCACCTAATGAAAATGAAGATATTATTTCAGTATGTGATAAGCTTATAATTTCTTTGAATTTAGCTATTCAAAATGCTGAGGAGATATTAGAAATGTTATATGAAATGAAAAGAAAATATTCAAACCCTCCACTTTAACACCAGACTTTTGTTTGGTGTTATTATTTTTACATCAAAAAAAGGAGGATATAAAAATGGAGTATGTAATTAAGGTAGAAAAATTATCAAAAAGCTATAAAAGTTGTGTAGCGGTAGAGAATTTAAGCTTTGCAGTAAAAAAAGGAACTGTATTTGGGTTACTTGGAGCTAATGGAGCAGGTAAGAGTACAAGTATTGAATGTATACTTGGAACTAAAAAGATATATAAGGGGGGAGTTTCAATACTAGGATTAAATCCAATATCTAATCGTAAAGAGGTATTTGAAAGAGTTGGAGTTCAGTTTCAAGAAGCTAATTATCAAGAAAATATAAGAGTTGAAGAGCTTTGTGAAATGACAGCATCACTTTATAAAAATCCAGCTAATTATAAGGAATTATTACAAAGGTTCGGAATTGAAGAAAAAAGTAAAACTTTAGTAAAGGCGCTGTCAGGAGGAGAAAAGCAAAGATTGTTTATTATACTTGCACTTATTCCTAATCCAGAAGTAGTATTTTTAGATGAGCTTACAACTGGACTTGATGCAAGAGCGAGAAGAGATGTATGGCAAATATTAAAAGACCTAAAGGAAAAAGGTTTAACAATTATGTTAACTTCACATTTTATGGATGAGGTAGAAGAATTATGTGATATTATTTGTATTCTAAAAAAAGAAAAGGTAGTATTTCAGGGAACAGTTAAAGAGGCTATTAAAGCAAGCCCTTATGAAAAATTAGAAGATGCATATCTTTGGTACACTGATAAGGAGGTAATGTAATATGAAGTCATTTAATACAATGTTAAAAACAGAGTTGAAGTTGTCATTAAGAGGAATGGACATGGTCATATTTGCTATATGTATGCCTATAGTTGTACTTGTAGTAATAGGAGTTATTTATGGAAATAAGCCTGCTTTTGAAGGGGCAAATTATACATTTTTAGAGCAATCATTTGGAGCAATAACATCTATTGCAATTTGTGCTGGAGGAGTTATGGGCTTACCTTTAGTAGTTTCAGATTATAGAAGTAAGCATATTTTAAAGCGATTTAAAGTAACACCTGTTGATCCAATAGTTATATTACTAGTAGAAGTTACTATATATGCTCTATACTCTTTAGTATCTATGAGTTCATTATTTTTAGTAGCTAAACTTTTCTTTAAATTTAATATGCAAGGAAATATTTTTAACTTCATTTTAGGATGGCTACTTGTTATGATTTCAATGTTTAGTATTGGAATTATGGTTGGTGGTATATCAAAAGATTCAAAAATTGCAGGAGTTATAGCAAGTGTGTTATATTTTCCTATGCTTATATTTTCAGGGGCAACAATACCATATGAGGTTATGCCAAATATAATGAAAAACATAGTAGATGTATTTCCACTTACACAAGGAATAAAAATACTAAAATCAGCAATTTTAGGACAATCTGTTGAGAATATTATAATACCAATAGTTATTATGTTGATAATAACTGCTATTTGTTCAGCAGTTGCAATTAAGTGCTTTAAATGGGAATAAAAATGATACATTTGTAGCTGTTATTAAATTTATTAGAATAAATACTACATCATAGTAAGTGTTAATTTATAGTATAATAGTTATAAAGAGGGGGCTAAAATATGTTAAATTTAATAAAGCCACCTGCTCTTAAAAGAGGAGATAAAATGGATATTCAGATACAACAGTGGCACATATGATGTGTTTAAGAGCAGGAGTATCTAGTTTTTATGGTCCAGCCATTTTATCAGAGTTTGCTGAAAATGTTAAAATGTTTGATTATACAAAGCATTGGGTTAATATAGTATTGTTTAATACAGAGCGAATAGGAGAAATTTATTCATCAGATAAATGAAAAATGTAAAATGAAAAATTAAAAATTGAGGAACTTAGTTAATGATGAATTATGAGTGATGAATGATGAATTGAGGAATAAACTCAAAGAGTTTAGATGAATTAAAGATGTAAAATTAGTGAATAGAGAAGTAATAGGTAGAGAGAAATATCTTTAGTTATTGCTTCTTTTTATATATTTAAGATTTAAAAAAATATGATACAATTACATTAAATGGAATATAAATTAAAATTCATACTAAAGATAATTACAAGGGAATATATGCTACAATTGATCCATTTATATGTACTATAATATGTTACTATATAATTTTATAAATGAGGGAGAAAATATGAGTGAAAAAGAAATAATAGTTAATAACTTTTGGAAAGAATTTTTACTGCAAACAAATAGAGCTAAGGATACTTAGTTTCTTTTTTAGCGAAGGAAATGAACTAGGATATACATTTACAGAAGATATGCCTAAAATAAATTTTGCAATAAAGAATAATTGCACATGTGTTTTAGAAACTAAGACAGTTGATGGGTTAAGAGAATCTGTAGAGTATCTTAGAAAATATCTGTAGAGATTGGTTGGGGCATAAAAAACTATAGATAAATATGAAGTAAATATAAGGCTGCACTTATGGTTGATATTGAAAATATATAACCTTAAGTGCAGTTTTATAATTATGGTTTTAATATTACCTTGATACAGTTATCTAATTTACTATGAAATATATCATAAGCATACTTACCTTCAGATAATGAAAGTTTATGGGTTATAATAATCTGCATTATCTACACCCCAATAAGATGTTGGTAGAACATCAGTGAGAAAAAGAACTTGCTCATCAGATAATTCTTCAGGAACTTTTATAGGTCCTACATTAGCTTTTTTATTGTGGGATCAGCTACATCGCGAACATTTACATTTTTAATTCCTTCATATACAATAGCTTTCAATAATATACCTTCTACATATATCAAAATTTATGTATAATATAGTTTTATCTATGCTAAGTTAAAATATTCTAACAAGGGATTATAAAGCTAAAATTGAGCCAATAATATTAAAAGTATTATTGGCTTATGTTATAATTGTTGTAATTAAATAGTGGAAAATATAATTAAGGAAGTGATGGTTAATTCTTGAGATATTTAAATACAAATAAACAATTTGAAAACTATAAAGAACTTGTTAATGAAGAATATTTTGTAGATAAATCAATGATAATTAAAATGCTGAATGAAAAAATATCTACTAAGAGCAAGTATATATGTATTACAAGACCAAGGAGATTTGGTAAATCAAGTATTGCAGATATGCTGGGAGCATACTATTCTAAGGCTGTAGAATCTAAAGCAATTTTTGATAAATTAAAGATAAATGTATGCAAAAGTTATGAAGAAAATTTAAATAAATATAATGTGATAAATATATCATTCAATAGCATATCAGATAGAGGAAATACATATGATGATTACATTAAAATGATAAAAACTACCTTGGTAAATGATATCGTAGAAATGTATCCTTATATAAAACCAGAAAAGTATTTTACAATAAGCGATATGCTTTATGATACAAAAGAAAAATTTGTTTTTATCTTTGATGAATGGGATTATATTTTTAATAATAATTTATTTGAAGAAAATCAAAATGATTTTTTAGAGTTCTTAAGAAATCTTTTAAAAGATCAACCATATGTAGCTCTTTGCTATATGACAGGGGTGTTACCTATTAAAAAATATTCTAGTGGTAGTGCACTAAATATGTTTGATGAGTATACATTTTTAAAAGATAGAAAATTTGGAGAGTATTTTGGTTTTGTAGAAGAGGAAGTTATAGAGCTTTGTAATAGAAATGGTAAGATGAACTTTAAAGATCTAGAGAGTTGGTATAATGGATATTTTACTGCTACTGGAATAAGAGTTTATAATCCAAGATCAGTTGTTAAAGCACTACAAAATAATTATTGTGAAAGCTATTGGACTAATACAGGAGCAATGGATGAAGTAAGTGAATATTTGAAATATAATATTTTAGAAATTAGAGATGAAGTTATTGAAATGGTTGCAGGTGAAGAAATAGATGTAATCATAAAAGAAGAGTTTAGAGCAGGGCAAGGGACACCTAAAACTAAAAAAGAAATTTATTCAGCTATGATAGTGTTAGGGTTTTTATCTTATTATGATGGATATTTAAAGATACCTAATAAGGAGCTTATGTTAGAGTTCGAGAAAGCATTAGAAGATGAATCTTTTGGATATGTTTCTAAGATAATAGAAAATTCAAAAAGTATGCTAAAAGCAACTGTTAATAAAGATGTGAAGATAATAGAAGAAATACTTCATGATATTCATAATTCTGAAATTCCAATTTTGCAATATAATGATGAAAATAGCCTTTCTTGTGTACTTACACTAGCATATCTTTCAGCTAGAGATAATTATAGAGTAGAAAGAGAAGAAAAGACTGGAAAAGGGTATGCAGATTTTACTTTTCATCCAAGAAGGAAAAATGATACGGCTTTTATTGTGGAACTAAAAAAAGACGAAAAACCAGAGATTGCATTAAAACAAATAAGAAGTAAAGAATATGTTGAAAAGTTTAAAAGAGAAAATATGGGTAAAAAAATATTAGCTGTGGCTATTTGTTATGATTCCAAAGAGAAAGAACATCATTGTCTTATAGAGGAAATAGATTAGAAAATGATAAATGTAAATGAAAAATTATGTGAATAGAGAAGTAATAGTTAGGGGGAAATGCCTGTAGCTATTACTTCTTTTTTACATATTTATAGATTTATAATAATAAAATTTAATTTTTAATATAATTTATATTTACATATAATATAAAAAAGTAAGAGAAATAGTTATAAAATTAATATTGAAAAAATTATAATTTATTGCTAAAATTTAAAAAGATAAGTCGAATATTGTAGAAAAATTGAGGAAAACATGAAAAAAAAGACAAGTGTTTTAGTATTAACAGGTGCAATAACAATAAGTAATATAGGATTAACAACATCTTTTGCAGATGTTAATGATGAAACTTTATTAATTCAAGAAAAGAGTACTATAGTACATAGTCAAGTATCTATAGAAACAGATGGATCAGCTAGAATTGCTGGACAAGATGGTCAATTAGGAACTGCAGATGATGTATTTGTTAGACCAGGAGCAAATGGACAAGCTCCACATGTTGATCAATTTGGAAATGTAACAGTACCAACTGGAGGACGTGTAGAGCTACCAGACGGAAATATTGTTTGGGATACAGGTAATGATCAGTCAATAGTAGTTCCAGCTGGAACTGTTATTACACTAAATGGCAATGGTGGTGTACCAACGGTAAATCCAGATGGAACTGTTAATGTACCAGAAGGAAGTATGGTAGTATTACCAAATGGGGATGATGTAACTCCAGGAAGTGGAAGTGTTGTAAGTCCCAATGGAAGCGTTGCAAACCAAGATGGAAGTATTATAAACCCAGATGGAAGTATTACAGGTGGAAATACAAACAAACCAGGTGAAGATGTAAATAAGCCAAGCGAAGACACAAACAAACCAGGTGAAAATATAAATAAACCAACTGAAACTGTTACAAAACCAAGTACAAATCCTAACACAGGAGATAGATCTGTAATGGGGATGTTAGTAGTAGGATCAATGGCATTATTAGCTTTAGTTAAAAATTTAAAAATAAAGGACAAGTTATTTTTAAAATAGAAAACTATAGATATAGCAGATGAAGAAATTTCTTCATCTGCTTTTTTACTAATTAAATATAATTTTATTGAGCTTTAGTCATCCATAGTCCATGAAGATTACAGTAAGCATAAACTTCTTCTAACTGTTCATCAGGACATAAAGCAAATTCGATAACAGGATCAGTATTTGGTTTTAAATATTTACGTTGAGTACCTTGATTTGTAACTATATGGACCCAAACTATGCTATGAGCTTCTTCCATAGGGTGTTTGACACTTCCTACATCTACTTTTACCATATTGCCATTAACATGAACTTGAGGAACGTGTTTTTCTTGTGCAGCATTTGTAGAATTAGCCACTAATTCTTTCATAGGCTTATTGTCACAAGATATTTCACAGCCATTAGTTGCTAGCACTTCTACTATGTCTTGATTATCATCACTGATTAAAATTTTATTTTTTAACATTATAAAACCTCCATAACCAATTTCTATTAGTATGTGTTTTAATTAAAAAACTTATTTATATATGCATTAAGAATATATAAATACTTTAGTTATTTTACACTTAAAAATAATTTATTTGGTAATTAATACATTATTTTACTAAAATTATAAGATGATGTATTGAAAATAAAATTTTTAAGTGATATATTTGTATCATAAAGTGATAGATATATCACTTTTGGTATAGGAGGATAAAATGAAAATTATAAACATATTAATAAGATTATTTAAAAATGGGATTTTAGTAAATACATCTTTTAAGAATGAACCATTACAAAGTAGAACAATAAATCCTAAGATGGGACTCTTTGGTTTCCTTGGATTTCTAGGGTTCATAGGTTTTTTACTTGAAGGCATAGTAGCTCCATTTCCATTTTTCTTTTTTGCATTCTTTAGTTTTTTTGGCTTTTACTATGAAGGAAAAATGTCTAATACTTTAATAGATGAACGTTTTAAAATAAATGCATATAGAGCTGAAGTAATTTCAAATAAGATTGCATTGAATGCCATTATCTTAGTAGCAATAATAGTATTAGCAAGAGTTAAGGAAATTCAAGCGTTATTAAGTTTTTTAATAGCTACAATTGGATTGGCATTTGGGTTATCTGGATTTTTACAACAATATTTATTATACAAATTTGAGAATGAGGAATACTAATGGCTGAATTTATTTGTATCTTAAAGAAATATCGTTTATTAAAAGGTTTGACACAAGAACAACTGGCAGAAATGGTTGGTGTAAGAAGAGAAACAATAATGAGGCTTGAAGCTGGCAAGTATAATCCATCATTAAAATTAGCTATAGATATTTCTAAAGCTGTTAATACACCTATTGAAGAATTATTTATTTTTAAATAATTAACTTTAAAATAAGTTTTTTGAGAGTGTCAAATACTTTTGACATAAGAAAAATAGCCAATATCAAAGATATTTTATAGTAAATTTTTCCTTAATATTATAGACTAAAAATGCAGGAGGACATTGTATGGAGATTGGAAAACAAATAAAAAAATATAGAATAGCAATGAAGCTTTCACAGGATGCGTTGGCAGAAAAAATATTTGTATCTCGCCATGGACCTGTTATAATAGGACTAAATTAAGAGAAACCCAACAAAATCAAGGGTTTGCACTGATTTAGTCCTATTTTTTTATGCCATTAGGTTAAGGTTAGGACAGCGCTGTTTACAATCAAAGACCTACATTTCAAAAAGTCAGATAATGTTCGATTACTGATATGGTCGAGTTATGGCTTTTATTAGAATGCGAGGTGAAATTTAATATTAAAATTCATGTAGGACTGAATTAGCTCTTAAAAACGGTTTATCCGGCATTGCTAATAAGTCCTACTTTTTTTGCCCGAAAAAGGAGGTTGGCAATGACAAAACGAGAGTTAATTCAGTTCATGGACGAGTTGGTGGAATTAGCCAGCGAGGAGAACAAGACAAGAGCAATCTTGGTAAAGGAAAAGTTTATCAATGACTTTGAAAAAAGTTATGAGTACGAAAAGGAGGTTCAGACAGAGATTACAGAACTGCCACCTTACTATATAGCAGCCATGCCGGATGCAGTACATATAAATGCTAAGATAATAATGTACAGAGTTGCTAATATGTCTATGTATAATAG
>ENA-OOWV01001941-OOWV01001941.1-human-gut-metagenome-genome-assembly--contig:-NODE-1941-length-12382-cov-1.705281_pt1 | contig 12382 bp, 12 predicted proteins | sample MGYA00241584_ERZ501337 | MGnify/ENA primary metagenome ERZ501337 (study PRJEB25962, sample SAMEA2042744) | human gut metagenome | biome: human gut; feature: human-associated habitat; material: faeces... | reverse complement strand
TATAATCGCCGTTACTGTACTGATCGTCGTCGCTAATCTTCACCCTCCATCAAAGGCATATTGATCAATTCCTGTAATTTCTTCTGTAACACACTCTTATCAGGCAACTGTAGCTGGTATTCTGCGACCATCATCGGAGATAATGTTCTGCTCATTGCATACTCAACTACTTCATCATCCTTTGATGCACAAAGGATCATCCCCACACTTGGATTTTCATGTTTCTTTTTTTTCTGCCGATCAAGCGCCTCCAAATAGAAATCCATCTTGGAAATATATTCTGGCTTAAATCTGCCAATCTTTAGTTCAAAAGCCACTAAGCACTGTAAGCCGCGATGAAAGAATAAAAGATCAATTTTGTAATCCTCTCCTCCCACTTGCACCCTGACCTCATCATCTATAAAAGTAAAGTCTCTGCCAACCTCCAAAATGAAGTCCCTCATATTGCTGATAAGACCCTTTCTCAGATCAGCTTCCTTAAAATTTGATGGAAGATCCAGAAACTCTATTACATAAGAATCCAGGAACGGATTTTCCTTCAACTCTTTTATCGGTTCAGGCAACAGCTTTTCCTGAGACAGCATGTATCTCTCATAGTATCCGCTATCAATCTGACGTGAAAGTTCTCTTGCTGAATAATTCTCTTTTACACACAAGGCTAAATAAAAATGGCGTTCTTCCACTGTTTTCGCTTTTGAAATAATAGCCAAATGATTTGACCAGCTTATTTGTGTCAACAGTGTTGTCACAAATTCATCGTCCTTATAGGTTTCATAAAATTTCTTCATCCGATATAAGCCACGTCTGTTGAACACCTTTATGCCAGGAAAAGCATTCTGTATTTCTTCCGCCACAGTATCGATATAGGCATCGCCAAACGAAGCCTTCTCGGATTCTGTGCTCAGATGTTCTCCAATCTTCCAATACATATTAATCAATTCTTCATTAACCTTTTTCAATGCATTTTGTCTTGACTGGCTGATAATCTGAATAAGGCTGCCTGCGACTGTAATCTCATTACTCATATTTTCCCGCCTTTCAAATTTGTGACAACACTGTTGACATAAATCACGATTCCTTTCTCTCCACATAATTCAGTTCAACGTCAAAGCCAAGATCCTCCATCATAGCAAGAAACGTCTTATTCATGATCTGCTCTTTACTGCGGATAATCTTATTCACATATGACGGTGATGTTCCGATATTCTCTGCAATCTTTGCCTGCGTAGTAGATTTCTCGATACATCTCATCTTTATATCCATTTCGATATTGTTCTTTAACATATTTTTCTCCATTGTTCTTCTCAATTATTTGACTTATAACTCAATTTATTATACCACAAATCCTCATTTCTAACCAGTCCACAAAAAAATCCCGGAGAACTTCACGCTCTCCGGGTCTTTTTACGATCCATCATCTTACAGAATATAATCGCCGTCACTGTGCTGATCGTCGTCGCTACAATCCCTGCTCCCACGATTGCCGTGGGCTCCACACTTCCGTACTGGCTGCGGAAGGCGATCACATTGACCGGGATCAGTTGAAGGGACGAGATATTCAGAATGAGGAAGTTGCACATGGCGTTGCTGGCCGATGTACTTCCATGATTCAGTTTTCCGAGTTCTTCCATGGCTTTCAGCCCTGCGGGTGTCGCGGCCCATCCAAGCCCCAGGAAGTTGGCTGGTGTCAAGCTAGGACTAAAATATTTTTACAAATAAGAACAATCTTTTCAACCATTTTATTGTCAAAAGACATTTTTTATCTTTTCTTCATCAACCGTTTTTTGACGTCACATTTCATAATTTCATACATCACAAACCAGATCAATACATACAAACTATAGACGGTTCCCATGATGCCACTGAACTGCATAATTTCTGTTCCAGTAAACAATCTTGTCTTTAATGTCAGGGCGGTAAATAGAATGCCTCCGATTAGTGCTTGAATTGCAGGAAAAAGTATAAAGAAACGGAGTTGAAATACAACTTTCTTCATTCTGTCCTTTTCCTTCATACCCAGTTTTTCCAAAAAATCATTATCCCATTTCCAGTTGTTTTCCTCCTCCTTGACAAACAGAAAATACTGAAAAACTGCCATGATCATCAGAATCAGCAGGATAAATCCATTCGCTGTCCGGGTAAGAAGGATTTCAGACTCTGTATTCTGAATCATTTGCGACTTCTCATAAAATGGTTGGATAGAACGATCCCAAAGTTGATCAAATCGATTCTTTTCTTTCAAATACTCAAGCTGATCTGTAACCTGCTTTGTTTTTCCATCCGGAATATTCATGCAAAGCAGTACTGTCGGACCTTCTGTCAGATTTCCTGCATGAGATACTGTATAAAGCTTCCACTCTTCATCTGTAATAGATTCCCGTACATTCCAATTTTCTCGATTATAGGCAGAAATTTCATTCCATGCCTTTTCAAAATATTCATCAGACAGGACAATCAGGTTTTCCTGCTTCCCCTGCTGAAAAATCCCAATCAGGCTATCCCTCTCTTCACTAACAATATTTCTCTCCGGAAAGATATTCCGATAATCAGCTGTATTATAATATTGAAGCGGCTGTCCAAAACGCAGATGTTTTTCAATCCGTGTAGTATCCCAGTCAATCGTATTGGTCTTGACTGAAAGATCCTGCTGATAGACCACATGCATCTTCTCTCCTGAAAGCTCCAGATTTCTTCTCTCTTTTCCCATGACCTCTCTCATCTGATTATAAGATGTTTCAGAAATTGCAATATGCTGTCCCTGCGGCCATTGAACCGGTCGAATTCCTCCCGCCCACGAAGGAATTTTATCACTTCCATAAATAGAGGTCATTCTTACCATCGGGTACTCGATAATATCTGCCCCTGCTTCCCCTGCAATCTTTTCCAGATCAGGGATATCCGCCTCATACGCCATGCATACAATGTCATATGGATACATACCTTCTACATTTTGCTTCATCATAGAACTGATAAACGCTGGGGAAAATACTGCCAGAAGCAAAAATTGAGCAACAGAGAGATAGAACAGCAGCCATACATTTTTCCAGAACCGGTAATAAAATGTATTCCACCGGAAAATTCCCTGATAATATCCTGCCTTGTGCTCTCGCTTTTGCAGCCAAAGCGCCAGTCCTCCCATCAATAAGCAGAGGATTCCCAGTACCGGAAGACAGTAAACCACTTTCATTTCCGCCCATCCCCGAATGGAAAACCATGCCATTCCAAGCACATAGAGAAATATTCCAATCATGATACGTAAAAACAGATTTCTTTTCGGTCTTCTTTCCTTCGCCTTTTCTTCTGTCAGATTAGTCGAATTTCCAAGTGCAATGAAATTCTCCTGATTAAATCCCAGCGCCAAAAGCATCAGTACAAGGTAAACCAAAAAGCCAAAGAAAATCTGCGGAGCACTTACCACTCCCGGCAGATCTACGTTTCCATGAAAGTTCTTTGTAAATGCCCTTCTCATGAGAACCGCTCCCACAGCTCCGGCAGGAATTCCAATCATTGCCGCAATTAGAATGTTGATAAAAAATTCCACAAGGAAAATAAGATACGCTGTATTTTTCCGGATACCAAGAATAACCATCAACCGGTATTCTTTCTTCTGTTCCTTTATGTACCAGGAAATGACCATGACCATCATCAAAACGCTTAAAATTCCTAAGATCAACGCCAGACTCTGAAAAAGTCCATGAATTCCCTCTCCAAACATGACACTTGCCAACGCAGAATCGGACTCTTCCTTTCCTCCGTAAAGTTTATCTGTCATTTGGTACATGGAAAAAACAATGTAACAGATTGCTGCAAGCAGCATCGCTGCCATAACAAAAATAACCTGATTTTTTCCTCGATAACGAAAATTCTTTCGAATAACCTGATAAAATTCTTTTGGATATTTACCCGGAAAATAATTTGCCTTCTTTCGATGGGCTCTTTCTTTTCGTTCATCCTCCTTAAGCGTCTCATACCGTTCATTGATTTCTTCCTGCTGTTCCAGATATTTCACACTCACAAATTCCACTGCCGAAATTGCCATATAATATAATGGAAAATTGACATAAAGTGTAAGATCCATAGTATTAGTAAGTACTGCAAGAAGCCCTCCATACAAAACCATACTGATCGCAGGAAGATATTCTAACCACTCTTGTTTTTTCCCACGCAAAATAAAAGTTGTTCGAATGACCGATGCGAACACATAAAGAGAAACCAATATGAAAATTATATATTCCGGATGAAACTCTTCTTCATTAAACATCCTGATAATCATTCCCGACCAGTAAAGCGATTCCCCAGGGGCACGAAATTTCATGAAAAACAATGGCGGAATTGTAAGAATCCCACTGGCGATCTGTATATGCTTAATCAGTTTCTCTTTTTTCTGAAACGTCATTTCCCCCCACCTCTGTTCAATTTTTCTATTTCTCCTTGATGCAGTCTATATATCGTGTCCATACCTTCCAATTCTTCTTGATGATGTGTTACAACAATTACAGTCTGATTTGGGAATAGTTCTTTCATTGATACTTTACGTGACTCCATATCATATCCTGTTGTCGCCTCATCCAGAAGCACAATCTTAGCTTTTTTTAATAATGCTCTTGAAACAGCAATTTTCTGCCTTTCTCCTCCCGACAACTTCTGTCCACCGTTTCCAAGGATGGTTTCATATCCTTCCTTCATTTGAGAAACAAAATCATCTGCACCACTTTTCCGGCAACTCCTTACAATCTCTTCTTTGCTATATTTTCTACCTAAGTCTATATTATCCCAAACTGATGCATTATAAAAGAAAGGATTCTGGCTTACTACAGCAATATTATTTCTAATGGTTTCTACTCCAATTTTCTGGATTTCTTGACCTTCTATTTTAATTACTCCTGAATCCGGATGGCATATACCTGTAATCAAATTAAAAATTGTTGTTTTACCCGCTCCGTTTTTTCCAATAATTGCGACTTTTTCGCCTTCATAAATCTGAAATGATATACCATCTATAACTTTTTTTTGTCTATCATATGAAAATTTCACATCTTTAAATTCAATTATTGGTGTTTTTCCTTGTTCATCCATATAGTTATTTACGCTTTTTGTAAAGAGCGCAGGTTCTTCTTCTCTATTTAAAAAAGTATAAAATCTATCCGCAGAAGGTCTTATCTTCGCAAAATAATACTTAACATCAATCAATAATGTAATAGACGAATTGATAGTTCCACAATATGTAACAAATGCTAACAGACTCCCAGCTGTCATTTGTCTTTGTATTACGAAATATCCTCCCACTAGGTAAATTATTCCTATTACAAGTGCGTCTAGAATATTTCCACAGAAAGAATATTTTTGATCCCACATAACATTTTTTTGATAAGAATCAAGCAGAATCTTCCGTACCTTCCTTAGCTCTTTATTTTTAAAGTTATATAACGTCCATAACTTCATTTCCCTCATTCCGTTTACTTGTTCTTCTAACCAAGACATAAATTGATTATTTACAATTAAGTTTTCTCTTAGGATATCTCTTTTTCTTTTTGAAAACAAAGTGACGATTCCATATTTGACCCCAATCATTACAAATAAAAGCACTGTCATATTTTTATTAACAACTGATAAACCCAACGCACCTGCCAGTACTTGAAATACTGCCCCTACAGAAACTGCTGCTATTTCATCAAAAATCGCAGACAGATATTGTATATCTGTCTGTAGCGCATTGATAATCTCCATTCCATTTTTGTCTTTATAGAAACTCATAGGGCACCGATATAATTTTTGAAACATTTTTTCATTTAATAAAGCAAACATCTTGTTATGTATTTTCATAAATCCATATGACCGCAGTACCCCACTTCCGGCACCTATGACTTTAGCTAATAAAAATAAAATAACAGAATACAATAGTACTGTAAAATTACCTTTAATAATTCCATCATCTGTAATTTTTGTTACTAAAAACGGTTGAATATAGGTTATGATGCTTTCTATAATTATGCATGCCAAAAGTAACAAGAGGTACTTCTTGCACATAAAAATAATTCTTTTTAAATCAATTTTTAATGTATTCATAAATACTATGCCTTTACTCCTTGTGTAGAAGAGGAGATTACAAATTTGTAATCCCCTCTTCTTTTTGCCTTATGGTGCAATCATGATAAAAAGCAACTGACCCATATCGACTCCTGCATCATTGCATACTGTAATGCACAAACATCCTGTCATAACCTGCATCGTTGGCATTTTACGATATACTTTTTTCCCTAATCTTTTTTCCATACTTTTCACCTCCTTTTTATTTTAGCTATCTACTGTTAATTCTTAGAATTTTAACAGTCTACGTATCATCCGTTCTATTTTTGCATAATTTTTTACATTTCCATCTATATAATCTGTTTCCGGTATATAGATATTAAACTCCCTTTCTATATCAGCACAAATCATAACTAACTCTCTTGGAGGTATACTCAATTTTTTCCCCAACAAATTTTCCTCTTTTAATTGAGGCTGTTTTTGGAAATTTATCCCTGTTCTTTTAAGAAAAATCTCATTTAATTTATTACTAATATTTTCTTTCATTTTCTTTATACTCTCTCTATTTCCACATAATTTTGCAGTCTTGTAATAATTGCTTCTGTTAATCTTTCGATTTCGTTTTGACTATCTAATGCAAAAATACATTCATTTTTTAGTCCTCTCATCGTAGAATCAACCAATTTTTTTTCAATTTCAAACGAAATAATTTCATTCTTTTTCAGAGATTCATTTAAATCTACCGCTTTATTTCTTATATTAATAAAGTCAATTTCCTCTCCTAATATTTGTTCTGTTTCTTGTTCTATTTTTTTAATATCTTCTTTTTCATAATCTCCCCAAAAAATTTGTAACACTACACAATCTGGATGAAGGATTCGTGATATGCTATACACAGTAAGCCCCATATCTTCTAAAATCTCTCTCCCAAATGAAACGGTTCCCTTTTCAATCCCAACAAGAAACAGATCATAATTATGGGTTATTTCAATTTCTTTCATATAGCGATTCGCTATCACTAATTTTTCAGATGATATTTCTGGATCTAAATATTCGTGAAGACTATATACATCATCCATTTCATCTTTAGTCAATGTATCAGTAAATAATGCTGCTTTATACCCTTTCTCCTCAAAACAATTTTTTAAATCAAATAACAATTGGAAATTATATAGTACTTCAGAAAGTCCTATCACATATACTATCGAAGTATCAATATCAAACAGCTCTCTATTAACTTCTTTCATTTTGATTTCCCTTTCTCAAAGATTCTGTTTCAAAATCATATCCCAGTTCACGTAATATACAATAATCTTTAAAAATATTTTCAATCTTTTTTCTTACGTTTGAACAATTCTGTAATAAACATTGCTTTAATTCGTTTTTGTCTTTTTCCGCATACCGTATACAAAAATCACAGTAACGATATGCCCAGCATCCTTTACACTGATCAGATGTTAAATCTTCAATATTTAAGATTCTAGTGGCTTTCTGAATATCTATTCCAGAATCGATCGTTCCTAATTTTGCCAACTCCACATTTTCACAAACCTTTTCACATGGATATAAATCTCCTTCTACTGTCAAAAATAAGCTTCTTATCCCTGGAAGACAAGGTCCGCCATGATGCCATTTTGCTGGTAACTCTATATTTTCATTTTGTTGCTTTCCTCCACGCAATAATTTTAAATACTCAATTTGGTCTCTACAAATTACAGAAGTATTTTCTTTTTTTATTTTGCCCAATTTGTTCATTAACAGTTTAAAATACTCATAATTATATTCTTCAACAAATTGATCTGATGATGTAGTTTTTTCTTTTTTCCCCTCGTCTCTGACTAATCCAGAAGTGAAATATACATCCTGAAATAATTCTTCACCCTTAAAATAGTTTCCTATACACGCATAGCTTTCTTCTGGATTGATTACTGTATTAAATCCTACATTAGAAATAAAGAAATCCCAATAATGCTCTTTTATATATCGAGCATTTTTCATAACGATATCGTAACTTCCTTTTTCACTTCCCGCAAACCTTCTATATCTATCATGAATTTCTTTAGGACCATCAAAACTAATAGTTATTCGAAACTTTTTTTCGATAAGATAATTTAAGATTTCATCCTTTAGTAACGTTCCATTAGTTGTAATAAGAAAATGAATTACTTTATCTTTTACCTTATCCTCCAAATATTCTACGCATTTTTTTATCAGATCAAATTCTAATAGCGGCTCTCCTCCGTAAAATCCAACTCGGAGCTCCTCACAAGAATCCGAATGTGATAAAATAAAGTCCATCCCCTTTTTTGCGGTTTCAAAACTCATTTTTTTATTCGTGTGTGTCCTCGTATAATATTTTCCAGAATATACACAATAATCACATCTTAAATTACACTGTTGTGTAACCTGCAGAGTCAAATTTCCCACACGATTTTTATAAAGTGAAGGTAAAAGTTTTGTTGCTGGATGTTCTGAGATCTGCACACGGGAACTTTTTAAGTATCCGCAAGTTTTTAATTTTTGAATCTGTTCATTTTCTGCCTCACCTTCATCTATTTTTAGCTTATCATACGTATCACTGTTAATTTTTAAAATTGAATCCGTATTTACATCATACAAATAATATCCTGTGGAACAGGAAAATAAATGAATAAAAGGCTTTCTAAAATTTTGTACTTCCATATCCTTTACCTCTGCATTAACTAATTGCTCAAATTTATTCTTATCTTTCTATATATTTACTTATCTCTTCAATATATAATTTTATAATATTTAATTCATTATTTTTTAATTATAAATAGTATTTTGTAATATGTTGATTACTATTTGAAGCACTTGAAATAATGCGACAAAAATATTTGCTATCATAATACTTTTCATACAATTATCACATTTGCTATTTTCTAAAATCAAAACAGTCACACAAATAATTATTTCTATTATAAATACTATTTTACAAAGATCTCTTTTTTCATTTCTATCTATTCTTTTATTTGGTGAATCAATAGGACTAAATATCAAAATAATTAATACAGAAATTAAAAAAGCAATTCTCAAACCTCAGCCTGGCACTATCATTCTTGTAATTTCAACCCCCGCAAAAATTGATAAAATAGAAAAGAAAGTACACTGTAATTCCGTTTTAGCATGATAACCTCCACTGAATTTTCGTACTATAGCAAATACAAAAACGAAACAGGCTGTAATCCTCCATTCCTGTAGTATATATCCCATAAATACCGCATAAAAAACTGGCATGATTAGTAGCTTCAAGCTTTGAATCGCATATTCATAAATTTCTCTTTCTTCTTCATCTATGCTCCCATTATCAATCATCCAAGTCACAATTTTTTTTCTCATCTTTGCACCTTCTCTGCCTCTTAAAGTTCTTCAGTTCTTCCGGGGCTTTCGGTTGAAAAATATATGCACATGACGAAGTGTTTGCCTCAATATGTAACACTTGATCCAAACATTTTTTTATCCTCCGTGAAATTCTTTCATTCAAATTATTTTGTCTCACAATTATCAACTCCTCATTTTAAATTCTGATTTTATTCTATCAAATTTTATTCTTAAAATCTTACCTTTAGGCTCTAAGGTATAATCTTTTACTTTTTTGGCAAAATCACACTAAATCGTGCAAAAAAATAATATTATGCAGAATTTTCTATGTATTTTATTGGTTATCTCTTTTCATTTATCTATAATTCCTGATCAGTTCTGTAGTTTATTCTTTCAAATTCTCTTAAAACTTGTTAGAATAAGTCAAAGGATGTGATATTATGGATGTACAATATAAATCTATTGGAAAAAGAATCAAGCTGAGAAGGAAAGAACTAAATATCAAGCAAAATGAACTTGCAGAAAAACTGAATATTTCCAATAATCATTTGTCTTCTGTCGAGAACGGAAGAGAAAAGCCAAGTCTGGAACTTCTCTTAAATATATGCGAATTATTAAATGTAACCCCTGATTATCTATTGTTAGGAAATATGCATACGAATGATATTTCTCAAGACATTCTTACCGGCTTAAGACTCTGTGCCGAGGAAGACGTCCTCTTAATTCGTAATATGATAGAACTTTTAATTAAGAGAAACCATAAAGACTGGAACAATCGAAATCTTTTATAAACTCAAAGAAAGCGTAGACAAAATAACATTTCATTATGTCTGCGCTTTTTAATTGCTATTTTAAAAAAACTAATGTAAAATAAATCCAGATACCACAGAAAGGTTGAGGATATTATGAATATTTTTATATGTGACGATGACGAAAATATCATTAACCAGCTTTCTACTTATATTCAGGAATATTTCAAAAAAAACAAATTAAAATGTCCTACCCTTATTCCCTGCTGCTCAGGTGAAACTCTTCTGTCAAGTCAGCAGCATCCTGACATTGTGTTTCTCGATATTGAAATGCCGGGGATGAGTGGAATTACCACCGCTGCCAAATTAAAAGAATTAAATCCGCATGTTATTATTTTTATCGTTACTTCTTTTATGGAATATCTCGACAGTGCAATGGAAATTCATGTGTTCCGGTACTTAAATAAACCCATAGACAAGTTACGTCTTTTTCGCAACTTAAAAGATGCTCTTCGCATTTATAATGCTCAAACTCTCCAGATAGCAATTGAAACAAAATCTGAAGTTTATACTGTTTATACCCATGATATTATTTTTGTTGAAGCTCGTGACCGCAAGATAACTGTTTATACAACTAATGGCTCTTACAGGTCTATTCATTCTATGAATTACTGGGTGAATAAATTAGATGGATTATCTTTTTTCCAAACACATAAAAGTTATCTCATCAATCTTAAATATGTGTGTCACTTTACTCACGACACAGTTTATTTATACGATAACCGCTTTCAAGCTTACTTAACCCGAAGAAAATATACATTATTTAAAAGCACTTATTTATTATATTTAGATAGCACAAAGTAAAGGACTTGAACTACTATGTTGATTTCTCTATTCTATTTTCTCATTTACTGTATAGAAGCTTGCATTTTGAAGCAATATTGTAACTCATTATTTGTGCCAAAGCGCTCGCCGGTGAAGCAATGGAGTGTTCTTTTCTTGCTTTATATGATTCTATTTCTTGGCTCCTTTGCCCAAAATGTTCTCCTTAATGTTTTTGCCTTTTGCTTAATGAACTGGATTTATATTTTATTTTCTTATAATCTACGATGGTACTATGCCCTTTTTCATGCAGTTATGGTAACCACCATTATGGGATTAAGTGAATTCATGGTCTCAAATGCTTTTCATCAGCTTGCACTGCACCTCTATACTTCCAATAACAGCCTGCAAAATGTCATACTTTTAGGTGTTGTAAGCAAACAATTATATTTCTTGATATTATATGGCCTGTCCCGTATATATAAACCGAAGCCTTCTAATATCCCGCCTAATATTTCTATTGCATTTATTTTAATTTCTTTTTTATGCTTTGGAATTACTTCTACACTATTGGTTATCGGATATTATGTTGAATTACCTTCTCATTTTGGCTACTTAATGGCATTTAGCAGCCTTTTGCTTTTGATAGTCAATATCTTCATCTACTTCCTCTTCTCCTACACCCAGCGAAAAAATGAGGAGTTTACACAAATGCATCTACAAATACAAAAGGAATCCGATCTGGTCCATTTTTATCAGATGCTGGCTGAACAAACAGATGCCCAGAAGCTTGTGATTCACGATATCAAGAAGCACCTTTATGCAATTTCTTTATTAAATAATGAACATGAAAATCAAAAAATCAGCGACTACATAGAAAAACTTACTCATTCTTCTCAACTCAAGGTTTCTATGCGTGTTTGCGAGAATGACTTCCTGAACGCTGTTTTCAACCGTTATTTGCAAAGATGTGAGCATCTTCATATTACATTGGATATCGATATCCGAAAGCAGGCCTTGTCGTTTATGGATGAATACGACATGATTTCCCTTTTCTGTAACCTGCTTGATAATGCAGTAGAAGCCGCTACTGGCTGTCCGGACTCTTTTATCGAAGTATATGCTGGTTTTTCAAAGTCTCATAATCTACTTCTGCTGTCTGTGAAAAACTCGTGTATGCAGAAACCGGCCATAGATACAAAAGGCCGTTTAAAAACGCAAAAATCTCCAAATGGCATTCACGGTACTGGACTAAAAAGTGTTCTCCGTGTAGTGAAAAAATATGAAGGAAACTACGAATTTTCCTACGATGAGCAAAATCATATTTTTTCTACCGTTATTACACTGACAAATTCAAAGGAAGAAAAGTAAAAAATCCCGGAGAGTTTCACACCCTCCGGGTCTTTTTCCGATCCATCATCTTACAGAATATAATCGCCGTC
>ENA-OOWV01001940-OOWV01001940.1-human-gut-metagenome-genome-assembly--contig:-NODE-1940-length-12387-cov-1.596335_pt1 | contig 12387 bp, 7 predicted proteins | sample MGYA00241584_ERZ501337 | MGnify/ENA primary metagenome ERZ501337 (study PRJEB25962, sample SAMEA2042744) | human gut metagenome | biome: human gut; feature: human-associated habitat; material: faeces... | reverse complement strand
GCTGACAAAGGCAGCAGTAGAACTTGCAAAGAAGGCGGATATCGTACTTTTCTTCGGAGGACTTGATGAAATCAGCGAATCCGAAGGACTTGACCGTACACATATGTCCATGCCTGCCGCACAGGAGACATTACTTAATGAACTTACAACAGTAAATAAGAATATAATCGTAGTTCTTTCAGCCGGATCAGCGATCGAGATGCCATGGTATCCATATGTAAAAGGAATCGTGCACGGTTATCTTGGTGGACAGGCAGGCGCGTCAGCAATGTTGAACGTTCTGACAGGAAAGGTGAATCCATCCGGTAAGTTAAATGAGACTTACCCAATCTATTATGAGGATACGCCGGCGTATGCATATTATCCAAGTAAAGAAAGAAGCAGTGAGTACAGAGAGTCTCTTTATGTCGGATACCGTTATTACACAACTGTTGGAAAATCAACGCGTTTCCCATTTGGTTACGGATTGAGCTATACAACCTTTGAATATAAAGATTTGAAAATAGATACAGAAGGTGTGACATTTACAATTAAGAATACAGGCAATGTGTCAGGAACTGAGATCGCACAGCTGTATGTTGGAAAATCTTCTGAGACTGTCTTTCGACCGGTTCGCGAGCTGAAAGGTTTCGTAAGAGTAGAGCTTCAGCCAGGAGAAGAAAAGGAAGTAAGAATCGGGTTTGATGATAAGACATTCCGTTTTTATGATACAAGAACAGATAGCTGGGAGATTGAAAGCGGTACTTATCAGATCATGATCGGTGAAAATGCGCAGCAGATGGTTCTGGAAGGTGCTTTAGACGTAAAAGGTACTGTTGAAAACGGCGGCTACAAGAAAGAAGAACTGCCGGAATATTTCAGCGGCAAGATTAAAGACATTTCAGACGAAAAATTCCGTATTCTGTATGGAAGAGAGATTCCGGATGGAAGCTGGAGCGGTGAGATCCGAATGAACGATGCAGTTTGTCAGTTGTATTACGGAAAAGGAATTCTTGGAAAACTGCTCTGTGCAATCCTGAAATTACTTCTGAAAATCAGTGACTGGAAGGGAAAGCCGAACCTGAATGTATTATTTAACTACAATATGCCAATTCGTGGATATGCGAAAATGACAGGCGGTATTGTGACGATGAAAATGGCAGAGGCATTGACAGAGATGGCGAACGGACATCGAATTAAAGGAACAGCACATCTGATCAAAGCTGCAATCAACAGAGGATAGGCAATATAGACAAAAACGAAATATATAAATTGTTAAATATGCCAAATGGAATTGCAGGTTATGAAAAAAACGTACCATTTATGCGAAAAAAGGCATGAGAGAATAAATTATGTTAACATAAGCCCATCAACAAAAGGGAGGAAACATTATGACAAACTTTTTAGTAAACTTATTGTCCCCGATATTCACTAGTCTGGGAGTAAGTGTTGCAGACCTGACGTCATATATTGAACGACTGAGTGGTTATATTATTGCTATCCTTGTTGCATTAGTTGCAATGATCGTAGTAATGATCGCAGCGCATAAAGCGAAAAAGGGAGTTCGCCACGTGATCCGCTGGCAGGCAGGAATTGCATTTGTGGCTATCGTTGCAGTACTTGTTAATGTGATCTGTTATGGTCCGATGTACAACAACGTATCAAGTATTTTAAATGCGAAGAAAGTAGAGCTTTCAAAAGAAACAACAGAGCAGAGCCGTGAAACAATTCAGAAAGTCGGAGAAGAAGGAATGGTTCTTCTGAAAAACAAAGGAATCTTACCACTCGCTTCTGACACGAAGAAACTGAATGTGTTCGGATGGGATTCAACAAATCCGTTATACGGTGGAACAGGATCCGGATCTTCAGATTCTTCCACAGCGATCAGTATTTTACAGTCTTTAAAAGATGCAGGATATGAGACAAATGAATCTCTGACAAAGATGTACACAGATTACCGAGAAGACCGTCCGACAATCGCTATGGCTGAGCAGGACTGGACATTACCGGAGCCAACAAAAGAATATTATACAGACAGCCTTATGAACGAAGCAAAAGAATTCTCTGATACAGCTGTTGTAGTGATCGGACGTTCCGGTGGAGAAGGTGCAGACCTTCCGACAGATATGAAATCAGTGATCGACGGAAGCTACAAGAAACTGGCAGAAACGGTGTCAGTCACACCGGAAAATTACGGATATGTAAAAGGAAGTTACACAAACAACGGTGATTATGATGATTTCGACGAGGGCGAAAGCTATCTTGAACTGTCTAACACAGAAGAAGATATGTTAGATACAGTCTGCTCTCAGTTTGAAAATGTTATTGTGGTTGTAAATGCAAACAATGCGATGGAACTTGACTGGGTTGATAAGTATGAGCAGATCGGTGCTGTTATCTATGCACCGGGAGCAGGAGCAACAGGATTCGAGGCACTTGGAGAGATTATCAACGGATCTGTGAATCCATCAGGAAAGACAGTCGATACATTTGTAAAAGATCTTCAGCAGACACCTTATTACAACAATATGGGTCTGAACGCATACACAAATGTAGATGATCTGAAAAACCAGATCGCAAAAAATGATGCAGCTTACGAAGGAAGTATGGGATTTGTAAACTATGCAGAAGGAATCTATGTAGGTTATAAATTCTATGAAACAGCCGCAGAAGAAGGGCTGATCCAGTACGAAGATACAGTACAGTATCCATTTGGATATGGTCTGAGCTATACAACATTTGAAAAGACAATTGAGAATTTTAAAGACAATGGTGACACAGTAACATTTGATGTGACAGTGAAAAACACAGGTGATGTTGCAGGTAAAGATGTTATCGAACTTTATTACACAGCACCATACACAAACGGTGGGATTGAAAAAGCATCTGCAAACCTGATCGCATTTGAGAAAACAGAAACTCTTGATCCGGGAGCAGCAGAGACAAAATCAATCACTATTAACAAAGAGGATATGGCATCCTATGATTCTGAAGGAATCAAGATTTCCGGTGGTGGATATATCTTAGAGGCCGGAGAATACACAATCTCTCTTCGTTCCGATTCACATACTGTTTTGGCAGAAGAGAAATTTACAGTAGACAGTGATATTGACTACAGTAAAGACGGACGTTCTTCCGACGAAACTGTAGCAACAAACCAGTTTGAAGATTACTCACGCGGTGATTTCGAACAGCTTTCAAGAGCAAACGGATTTGCAAATTATGAATCTGCTTGTGGAAAGTTAAGTGAAGATGCTTATGTAATGAGCGACGAGACAAGAAAAGCAGTAGAAGAAAACGTATTTGGAATCTATGACGGTACAAAATACAATGATGATTCCGACGAGATGCCGAAGATGGAGCAGGATAACGGACTTCAGCTTGCAGACCTTACAGGAAAATCATATGATGACGAAGATTGGGATAAACTGTTAGATCAGTTAAGCTTCGAGGATATGTCAACACTTATCAATGTAGGTGGATGGCAGACAGCAGAAATCCAGTCTGTAGGAAAGATTGCAACATCTGATTGTGACGGACCGGCAGGACTGAATAACTTTATTACAAAGACATACGGAACAGCTTATCCGTCAGAAGTACTGATCGCTCAGACATGGAATAAAGATCTGGCAAAAGAAGTCGGAGATTCTATGGGACAGGAATATGTTGACGCAGATAACTTCGGATGGTATGGACCGGCAATGAATATCCACAGATCTGCATTTGCAGGACGTAACTTCGAGTACTATTCAGAAGACGGCGTATTATCCGGATACATGGCAGCGAATGAGATGAATGGAGCTGCAGTGAAAGGTGTATATCCTTATATCAAACATTTTGCATTAAATGATCAGGAAACAAATCGTTGTTCCTTCCTTCTGACATTTGCTTCTGAGCAGACAATCCGTGAAGGATATCTGAAAGCATTTGAGCTTGCAACAAAGGGCTTTGAAGGAAAAGCAATGGCAGTTATGTCCTCCTTCAACTGGATCGGTACAGTACCAAGCTGTGCAAACAACGAGCTTTTGAACAACGTGCTCCGTGGAGAATGGGGATTCGTTGGAATGGTAGAAACCGATTATGACGGTTCCTATGGTTACATGATCACCGATCATTGTATCAGAAACGGAAATGATCTGATGCTTGGATTTAACAGTGCAGAGTCCAACAAACTGACAGACGAGAGCGCAACAGCAGTACTTGCAATGCGTCAGGCTTGCAAAAATATCCTTTATACAGTAGCAAACAGTGGATATTATGCAGATGGAAATCCGGCAACCGGAATGACCAATATGACAAAACTGTTTGTAATGATTGATGTGATTCTTGCAGTTGTTCTTATTGTAGTTGATACAATTGTAATTGTACGTTGGAGAAAAAAGAAAAAACAGGCTGTAAACGAATAATTAAACAGTAATCTGGAGACATAAGTCCCCCTTTTAAATCTGGAAAAAGCAGAGCAAGGAATCTGTAAAAGTTTCAGAGAAAAAAGGGGGATTTTTTTATGTGATTTTTGTCTTGCAGAGTGAGGGAAAATTATTTATTATGAAAGGAGTTGTAATAACAGGAAAAAAGGAGGACTGGTATGATCAGCATTGCGATTGTAGAAGATGAAGAACTGTATGCAAAGCAGCTTCAGCAGTTTCTGCATCAATATGAAAAAGAGAACAAAGAGATGTTTGACATTACAGTCTATTCAGATGGCGATCAGATTGTAAATAAATATAAATCCCAGTACGATATTATCCTGATGGATGTGGAAATGAAATTTATGGACGGAATGTCTGCCGCTGAAGAAATCCGTAAAATTGACACGGAGGTTGTGATCATTTTCATTACGAATATGGCACAATATGCGATCAGGGGATATGCAGTGGATGCGTTGGATTATGTACTGAAGCCGGTGTCCTATTTCGCATTTTCCCAGAGGCTTAACCGTGCTATCAGCCGGATGAAAAAGCGGAAAACGAAGATCATCATGGTGAATATGAAAGGCGGCATGGTCAGAATCAATGTTGCAAATATTTATTATATTGAAAGTCAGGGACATACTCTGATACTCCATACCATACTGGGAAACTATGAAACAACAGGGAAAATGAAGGAGATGGAGGAAAAGCTTTCGGAGATGAATTTCTGCCGTGGAAATAAGGGATATTTGATCAACCTCCAGCATGTGGACCGGATCCAGGATGGATGTGCTTTGGTGAAGGGAGAAAATCTGACATTGAGCCGTGCACGAAGAAAGGTCTTCATGGAAGCCCTGACCAGATATTGGGGAGAGGTGATAAAATGACAGAATATTATCTGCCCGATATTCCAAGACTTTATACGGCACTTGCAGAGTGGATGGCTTGTCTGATTTTTATTTTGCCTTTCAAAAAAAGATTTTCACCGGCTGTAACAGGCTGTCTTGTGGCAGGTGCGTTTGGAATACAGAGCATATTTCTGATCTCTACCGGTGGGGTAAGGCTGATTTTCTGGATCCCCTGTATGATATTTGCGGTTTTTCTGATGGTTGCTTTTGTTTTTTGCTGCTGTGAGATCAGGCTGACTGATGCGGCATATTTTGGAATGATTGCTTTTGTAGCAGCTGAATTTATGGCTTCTGCCGGGTGGCAGATCCTATGCTATGCAGGGAAAGAAGCAAGGATGTCCTGGTGGCAGCAGGGAATGGCAATTCTTCTGATCTATGGTGTGATTGCAGTGATTTTGTACAAAATTCTCCATGTTCATCTGCCAAAGGATGGACAGATGGAAATCACCAGAAGGGAATATTTTTCCGGACTCCTGATCAGTATTGCCGTATTTGCTGTCAGCAATATGAGTTATGTGAATGTGAACACGCCATTTACAGGCAGATATTCTTTTGAAATAGGGAATATCCGTACTATAGTAGATGTTGCAGGAATTGCAATTCTATATGCACATTTGATACAGTGCTGTGAGCTTCGGGTGAGAAAAGAACTGGAGGCGGTACAGAATGTGCTTCAGAATCAGTATGCCCAATACAAGCAGTCAAAAGAAAGCATTGAGCTGATTAATTATAAGTATCATGATCTGAAGCATCAGATTGCTGTGTTAAGAAGTGAAGCTGATCCTGGAAAAAGGGAAGCATTTCTGGATAAAATGGAAGCAGATATAAAGAAATATGAAAGTCAGAACAAAACAGGAAATAAAGTGCTGGATACCGTGCTGACTACCAAGAGCCTTTATTGCGCAAAGCATAACATAACCTTTACCTGCGTTGCAGATGGAACCCTGCTGGATTTTATGGACGTTATGGATATCTGCAGTATTTTTGGAAACGCATTGGATAATGCCATTGAATGTGAATTGAAGATTCCGGATAAAGAAAAAAGATTAATACACGTCAGTGTCTCAAAACAGAAAAACTTTCTGCTTCTCCGGTTTGAAAATTATTATGATACCGAACTGAATTACCAGGGCGGAGCGTTTATCACAACGAAGCGGGAAAAAGAATTCCACGGTTATGGACTGAAAAGCATTCGCTATACGGTAAATAAATATGATGGCGCTGTTTCCATTGATACAAAGGAGAAGTGGTTTGACCTGAAGATACTGATACCGGTCAGCGAAAATGCACAAAAACAGATTGATAAAATCGTATAATATATACAAAAAATGTATTGCAATTTTCTAAAAAAAGTAGTAAAACTTTAGTTAGATAAAGAGAAATGCATTGAACAGGACAAATTACAAAAGATAACCGGAACACAGAGAGCCGCAGACTGGTGAGAGGCGGCAGAAGGTATTTTGTGGTATCACCTGGGAGCATCCCGCTGAAAAAATAATAACTAATTTCAGTAAGCTGGGACGTAGTCTTCACGTTACAGAAGAAGCTGTTTATACAGACAGCAATGAGTGGTCGTATTTAGTAATAGATACGATAATACAAAGTGGTACCACGGAAATTCCGCCTTTGTTATCCATTGGATAGCAAGGGCGTTTTTTATATATATTAACCACTTGACTACAAATGAAAGACGAGGAGAAAGATTATGAGTGGAATTATGATGATGGTAATCGCTATCGTAGTTCTGGGCGGCGCCTATCTTCTGTATGGCCGTTACCTCCAGAACAAATGGGGAATTGACCCGAAAGCCAAAACTCCGGCTTACGAAATGGAGGATGGAGTTGATTATGTACCGGCCGATACCAATGTAGTATTTGGACATCAGTTCGCATCCATTGCCGGTGCCGGCCCGATCAACGGACCAATCCAGGCAGCCATTTTTGGATGGCTTCCGGTACTTCTTTGGATCCTGATCGGTGGTGTGTTCTTTGGAGCAGTTCAGGACTTTGCATCTATGTATGCCTCTGTAAAGAACAAAGGACGTACAATCGGATACATTATTGAAGCGTACATTGGAAAACTTGGAAAAAAATTATTCCTTTTATTCTGCTGGCTGTTCTGTATTCTGGTTGTTGCGGCATTCGCAGATGTTGTAGCCGGAACCTTTAACGGATTTGCCACAAATGATGCAGGAGAAGTGACAAAGGTAGTGGCAAATGGAGCTGTTGCAACAACTTCCATGTTATTCATTTTTGAAGCAGTTGGACTTGGATTTTTCCTGAAATACACAAAGTTCAATAAATGGGTAAATACTGCTTTTGCAATTGTGCTGTTGGTTGCAGCAATTGTGCTGGGACTGCAGTTCCCGATGTATGTAAGCCTTGGAACATGGCACATTATTATCTTTGTATATATTCTGATTGCTAGTGTAGCTCCTGTATGGGCGCTGCTTCAGCCACGTGATTATCTGAACAGCTATTTGCTGATCTTCATGATCGTGGGCGCTGTTATCGGTGTATTTGCAGCAAACCCGGCATGTAACCTTCAGGCGTTTACAAGCTTTAACGTAGATGGACAGTACATGTTCCCAATCTTATTTGTAACAATCGCCTGTGGTGCAGTTTCCGGCTTCCATTCCCTGGTATCTTCCGGTACTGCTTCCAAGCAGATTAAAAATGAAAAGAACATGCTTCCAGTTTCATTTGGTGCAATGCTTATGGAAAGTATGCTTGCAATCATCGCATTGATCGCAGTTGCATCCTTTGGACAGGGCGAGGCAGCTGCACAGGGACTTACCACCCAGCCCCAGATTTTCGCAGGTGCGATTGCAAACTTCCTTTCTGTGATCGGTTTGCCTCACTCACTGGTATTTACATTGATCAACCTTGCTGTATCTGCTTTTGCGCTTACATCACTTGACTCTGTAGCCAGAGTAGGACGTCTGTCCTTCCAGGAATTTTTCCTTGATTCTGACACAGATGAGAAAAATATGAGTCCATTCCAGAAAGTAGTAACAAACAAATACTTTGCAACCATCATTACACTTGTACTTGCTTACCTGCTTACAAAGGTTGGATATGCAGAAATCTGGCCACTGTTTGGTTCTGCAAACCAGCTGTTATCTGTACTGGCACTGGTAGCTTGCGCAGTATTCTTAAAGAAAACCAAGCGTCAGGGCTGGATGCTCTGGGTACCAATGGTATTTATGATGGCAGTTACCTTTACCGCACTTGGAATGACAATTGTAAAGCTTTCCAAAGCATTTGTAACAACAGGTCTGGATCTTGGAAATTCTTTACAGCTGATATTTGCAGTATTACTGTTAATACTGGGTGTGCTGGTTGCAATCCAGGGTATTAAGAAGCTTTTGGAAAAACCGGAAACTGAAAAGAAAGCAGAACGGGTATAATAAGAATAACCCCGTCACAAAATAAGTCCCCAACGCAGTACATTTTACAGACTGCGTAGGGGACTGTTTTTTTACTTATTGCCTGTTATTGATTTTTTTGTTGAAGTACAGAAAGAAAATTACATTAAGCAAAATGCCTACCAGTGTGGAGGCAGGTGCTGCTAGACCGATTTTTGTCAGGCTGGCAGCAGGCTGAATGCTCATATAATATGACATTGGAAGACGCACCAGAAGTGTCTGGAACAATCCCTGAAACATAACCCATAGGGTCTGGTTATTTCCGTTAAAATAACCAACCATACTAAATAATATTGCTGTTACAATTGTTTCTAAAGCAAATCCTTTTAAATAAGCATAACCTTGTAAAATAACGGCTTTTTCTGTTGTAAAAATACTTGTAAGTAAATCTCCTTTAAATAAAACTAAGATAAAGACAACAACACCAATTATTAAGCCAATACCCATTCCTGTAAACATTGCATGTTTTGCTCTTTTTTCATCACCAGCACCCACATTTTGAGCAACAAAAGAAGCCATTGATTGCATTAATGAACTTGGTACTAACATGGCAAAGTTAACGATTTTACAAGCAACACCATAACCGGATGATGCTTCTAATCCTAACCGGTTAATAAAAGCACATAAAGCTAAAAATGAAATTTGTGTTAAACATTCTTGAAGAGCTAATGGTAATCCAATTTTTAAAGCTCGAACACAATGTGAATTGATTTTAAAATCATGCTTTGTAATTTTAAATGATAATTTTCTTTTAAATAATAACATTAAAGCAAAAACAACACTGATTGCTTGAGCAAAGACAGTTGCCATGGCAGCTCCTGCTGCATCTAAGTGTAATCCTGCAACAAGAACTAAATCACCAATAATATTAATAACACAGGCAACTGCCACAAATAAAAGAGGTGACTTACTATCGCCTAAACCTCTAAAGATCGCTGATAATAGATTATAAGCAACAATAAAGAAAATACCTGCCCCACAAATTCTTACATAAGTAGCAGTTAAACCAAGTGCTTCTTTAGGTGCTTGCATCAAAGTTGAAATTGGTGATGCTAACGTAATCATAAATACAAATATAATTGCAGAAATAATTGCAAAAACTACCGTTGCTCCTCCTATTAAAGCACCAATCGAATTCATTTTCTTTTCACCAATATATCTTGCAATTAAAACTGTAATTCCCATCGCAAATTGTGTTACCACAAATGTTATCAAGTTTAAAACTTGACTTCCTGTAGAAACTGCTGAAAGTCCTGCTGTTGTTCCAAATCTTCCAACAACAAGTAAATCAACCGCTCCATAGGCCGCTTGTAAAATAAGCGCACCTAAAACAGGAATCATAAACAACGTTAATTTCTTTAAAATACTTCCCTGCGTAAAATCCGATTTAGAGTGATCCATTATTTTTCTCTCCCTTCACACATAACTTCATAAAACTTTTCAATAGTTTGAATCATACAATCTGCTTCATCATTAGAAACATGATTCAAACACAAGGCTAATTTTTGAAAATAATCTTTATTGTATTTTTCAAAAATCATTTTTCCTGCTTTTGTAACGGTCACATAAGTGACACGTCCATCATGTTTAGCTGTTTCTTTTTTTAAATATCCTTTTTCTTCCATTGCATGAATTGTACGTGTAACTCCCGGACGAGGAAGATTTAAAACTTCACTCACATCTGAAACCTTCACTTTTTGATTTTTTTCTTCAAGTTCGATAATCGTTTCTAAATAACGTACATAGGATGGTAAAACTCCTTCAGGAAGTTTAGGCAACATATCTAAAATCCTTTTAGCCATGTAACAGCTATCTAACATTTCTTTTACTTTTTCGCTTTTCATTAATTTCTCCCATTAATTACCAATGATAATTATCATTGGTAATTATATAATTATAAAAAAGATTGTCAAGAAAAAAGATACTAACAAATTGTCAATATCTTTTAATCGTTATGCTCTATAGCAAACCCAAATAACATCACTTTTAAATCTTCATCTAAAATAGAAGTATTAGTAGCTGGACTATCAATAAAATCCATGTGTTCTGCACGAAATTCTTCGTATAAAATTTCACAAATTGCTTTTAACTTACTTCCTTATAAACATCTTCTAAAACTTTACAAGCAATTTTATTTCCTTCTAGATAACGATCATCACTTTGATTGACTTTCTCCTAAGGTTAAGCTCTATGAATAATCATCCTATCTAAATAACCTAGTCCCGTTGTTTCAATGGTTTGGACAATACTTTCTTTGGTTACTTGACATATTTACGGATATCTTTGCCTATACCTTTTTCATTACCATATGATTGTCCTATATCAAAATGATGATAACCTAACTTTATATTTTAATTTCAATGTGAATAAAATGTGCATAATGTGCACAACTTGTGAAAATCTATTTTATTGTATGTGCCGTAATAATGGTATAGCTTGTTGCATTAATTGTTATTTTTATAGCACCATTTTCAATATACCAGTTTTTCCCTTTACGATATATCAAACTCTTTTTATCTAAAACTTTATTTTTACAAAATTCTACAACATCTTCTTCAATTCCTAAATTTCTTTTAATTCTTGATATACCTAAATGTGTTGTGTGAATTTTGTAAATATTCATTAATAATTCATTCTTATCCATCTTGATGACTCGTCCTTTTTAAAATAGTATCCTATTGCATCCCATTAACATTCCTAAACTTAAATAATGATCTTTTGATATTTGTTTTTTTGTATCATTAAAATAACAATGACAACAATTAATAGAAATTCTTTCATACACTCACCCAATCTTTTGTTTTCTTTTACTAATCATTAAGGTAATCAAAACAAAGCTTAAAGTAAATCCTAAAACAATAATACCATTAATAATTATTGGTTGTAATGTTTCTAATTTAAAATATTCTAATGTTTTAATAAGTTCATTATTTTGTACAAAATAATACGTTGGTAAAATATGAGCAATCTTTAAAACATAACTTGGCATAAATGACATTGGTACAAAGCATCCACAAAGAAACGATGTTCCTAAAGCAACAACATTGACAATACCTCCAATAGCTTGCTTATTATGGGTAATAGTTCCAATTAAGAATCCTACGGCCAAACTACATATTGAAAAAACAAATGAATTTAAAATATAAGCAATCCCATTCCCACTTAACATAATTTCTTTAAATAAGATAAAACTAATAATCATATAGGCTAACCATACAATAAAAGAAGCAAGACCTAAAGAAGCAAAAACAATCCAATTATATTTACGATATGAAAAACTGCTCATAATTGTTCTTTTACGTACACCCTCTTGATTTAAACTTGCAAGAATCATTGTCATACAATAAACTCCCCCGGCCAGTAAGGCATAGTTTAAGAAATTAAAATAAACATTCACTTGATTCAATTTAGAACTATCTAAGGATGTGTGGAGTTTTACTTTTGTTTTTTGGTTAATCACTTGTTTGACTTTTTGATTTAAAGCTTTACCTTGATAATGTTCTTTATAAAGATTTATTGTCTTTATATATTTTTCAATTAACATTTGGGTAAAAGATGCATTTTCATTACCATTTGATTTATATTCAATCGTTGGATTTTTATCATTTACAAGATCATCACCAAAGTTTTCAGGAATATACACAACATAACTTATATCACGATA
>ENA-OOWV01001931-OOWV01001931.1-human-gut-metagenome-genome-assembly--contig:-NODE-1931-length-12451-cov-1.734350_pt1 | contig 12451 bp, 11 predicted proteins | sample MGYA00241584_ERZ501337 | MGnify/ENA primary metagenome ERZ501337 (study PRJEB25962, sample SAMEA2042744) | human gut metagenome | biome: human gut; feature: human-associated habitat; material: faeces... | reverse complement strand
GGATCATCAGACTCGACTTCATTGATAAAAACCGTATTTCCGGAAGATGCAGCAGACACAGGCATGCCTGCTGCCGGGGCAACTGCGGATGCGGTTAAAAATGCTGCAAGTGCTATACTGAGCTGTCGTTTCTTCATATTTAGACGTTCTCCCTTCTCAAATTATGATTTTTTTAAGTTTAACAGGAGAATGTCAAATCTGAAGTTGCAACACGTAAAATCATCGTAAAAAGAAAGCAGAGCAATCTTACGCTCTGCCTTTTTTCCTTCCTAAAACACCGTTATCAGTTCAGCCCCTTCCAGATCCGTTTCCTGCATCTCTACTTTCCGGATCCGGCTGTCATCGTATGTTTTGTAATAATATACACCTGTCCGTGTATTAATACAGCAGGAATAAGTGGTGATATCATATGTTCCGGCCTCTGTAATCACAGACCCGCGCACCATCGATACCCCGTCCAGAATATGAAAGAACTGGGAAACATTCGATTTCTCGTCCTGCGGCGATACGGAATTCCATTTCAGGAAGGCAGCCCTTACAAATCTGGCCGCGGAAGAAGCATCTCCCGGCAATCCTGCCGCTCCCATTCCCTGTGCGTAAGGCTTTAAACTCAGCTTGTCACAAAAGCGGTTCTCCGGGCTTTTTGCGCTGAGATTCATATAATTGTTCATATTCAGCCTGTGATATTCAAACGGCGGATTATTCGTCAGCACACCAAATGGATTTTCGTAAATTTTCAGTCCTTCCTGAACAGCCTCCAGAACAAGACACTGTTCCCGGTCCGCCAGCATCCAGTGAAGCGGCGCCGGAGGCATCTTCTCAGAAAACGCAAGGTCCACAATTTTCATTTTCTCAAGATCATTTTTCACTTCCGCCACCGTGGAATAGTTTCCCAAAATCCAGGCAATGATCTCAAAAGAGGCAAGTTCCATTCCCCGACCTTCCGGTTTCTGATAGTATGCGTTTCCCGGGAAATTCAGCCCTGCCATACACAGCCCCTTTTCATTTACCGCTTCCGCATATAAAGGGAACCGGCTGACAGCTGATGCCATACCGATCATGGCATAATGCTTCTTCATCTCTCCCTGAAACCGAAACGAAAACGGATAATTCCGAGGTGTAATGGTCACCTCCTCCCCGTACGGAAATTCATAATCCAGATTCCTTCCAAAGTAAAAATCTCCATTGTCATACGTAATACAGGTACACATATCATTCTTTCCTTTCCGCTATCGCACGTTTTGATTCTATTATTCACTTTCCTCCATCCGGACATTCATTCCCTCTATGTAATTTTCTTCCCGATCGTTGTCTGCCTCATAATCAGGACACACACAAAGGACACTGCCGCAATCACAAACGTCAGCCCCGGTATTGCAATCCATGCCGTAAAATCAGTTGGTTCCATATATTTTTTGTAATTATCAAGAAATAAAATATGGATCAGATATATGCCAAACGAACAGTTGCAAAAAAGGTCTATTATACGCTTTCTGCGGTCTGAAGGCTGAAAATTTCCATCATTCACCCTTATCATAATGATAAAAAACATAACGGATGCCAAAATCACAAACGGCGAACCATAAGTCAGTTCTTTTTCATAATGATACCCTTTTGCAAATGTTGCCCCCATGGTTGCTCCAAAAGATACCGCCATACTGAATATACAAATCAGCACTGCTGTTTTCTGGCGAATCGGGATTTTTTTCCTGTACTTGCTAATATAATAACCGAAAAACAAGTAGTATGTATAGACTTTATCTCCAATCAACGGCAGATCATAATACAGTTCCTCACCTGTGAAAGTAGTACGAAAATTCAGAAGCACTGCTCCTGTCGAAATAATCAGGAGTGCAGTTTCAAGATTCTTCGACAGGTTTCTGCACATAACCTGCAGAAACGGAAGCACCAGATAAATCAGTATCATAGCATACAGGTACCAAAGATGTGCTTCCGCAGGAACAAAAATAATTTCCTGCAGTTTTACTTCTGTTTTCATATAACAGGTATTCCACAGATAATAAACCACGCTCCATACAGCCAATACCGACAAAAAGCGTAAGATCCTTCTGCAGTGCTTTTTCAGTGTCTCCTCTCTTCCCAGCAGCAACGCCCCGGAAATCATAAAAAAGGAAGGTACACTTACCCTCGCTGCCGTATCGACCACCAAAGAAAATGCGTACTCGCTGTTCGGAATTTCTCCATAAGCTCTGCAGAAATAATTACTTACGTGAATCGCAATGACCAGAACAAAAGAAATCATCCTGATCAGTTCAAGATTATAATTCTTTTCTTTCATCTCATTTGTTCTCCCCCGACTTCAGGAATTGCCGGATTCCATATCATCCCTTTTCTCCTTTTTACATTTTAAAAATTACAATCCGTTCCCGGCTGTCTTTTCCATCGTATAAATCTCCACAGTCAATCTCATCATAAAATGTCAGTTCATTCACCGTCATCAGAAAAGAAATATATTCATCTGACGGGTAATAGAAAAACAGTAAAATTTCTCTTGGCGCCTCGTAATACGAATCCCGAATCCTGCTGATCACTTTTTGCAGGATTTCCAGAGAAAACGGGTTGAAAAAATAGATCCGGTCCACACTTTCCGGTACCGGAAATTCTCCCGCATCGACAGCCTGAAACGTTACCCTTCCCGAAGCTGATGACATGTTCTGATTTTCCACTGCTTTTTCATAAATCCGCTCATCATACTCGATTCCAATGGACCTGCACCTGGTCTGCCACGACAAAAAGAAATCAACACGGCCTTTGCCGCATCCATAGTCCAAAAGCGTATTTCCTTTCCGGATATATCCGCTGTTTGCCAGACGCTCCAGAACCGGATACGGCGTCGGCTCATATGGATACCGGTACTGGTCTGCATGAGAATCATCTCGCCCGGTTGTGCGGATCTGCAGCAGCTTGTCCCATTTTTCCTCTTTCATATCAGATCAGAATTCCTTCCAGATGATCAATTTCATGCTGGCAGATCTGAGCCTGCCAGCCGCTCAGCTTCTGCCGCTGCTTTGTCCAGTTCATATCATAATATTCCACCTCAATGTTCTGATAACGGGTGGTTTTCCGGACACCGGGAAGGGAAAAACATCCCTCTTCTGTCTCGTACGGCGTGTCCTTTCTGATCATGACCGGGTTAAACATGACAACATCAAACATCCCCATATTCACAATAATCACCCGTTTTCTGACTCCGATCATATTGGCTGCCATGCCGACACACGCCTCCCGGTTAGCCGCCAATGTATCCTGCAGATCTCTCCCGACCTGCAAATCTTCCCTTGAAGCAGGCTCAGACTTCTGCCCAAGGAAGAAAATATCTTTCATAATTGTTTTTACCATTTGTAACCATCCTGTCTAAATTTATTATCGTTTATGTACATGTCGATTTTCATACGTTGAACGGCAATTTACACTCTCTTGCAAAATCATTAAATGCTGTTTTTACGTCATTCAATTTATCAGGGATATGCTCTTTAACCAGTTCAACTGTGCTGTTTGCAAATTCTTCTGCCTTATTCCCAAGAACCTGAGCGCCTTCTGCGCCCAATTTCACAGCCGTTTCATAGGCTTCTGTTGCAACAGCACATCCTACTACACCTCCCACAATTCCTCCGATTGCTGTTCCCACAGGACCACCAACACTTCCTGCTACTCCCCCAACTGCAGCTCCGCCTGTAAAGCTTCCTGCTATCGAAGTCGCGCTTTTTCCCAAATCACATGCCAACTCGGAAGTTACTATTTGACCCTGTGCAAAATCTGAAATAGAATCATATGAATCAACTGCAAAGGAGACAACTGCGGCAGGGAAACAGGATCCTCCTACTTTGCGTATTAAAGTACTTGATGACTGAGACAATGCATGTGAAACAGCTGTACTAATAAATGCAGTTCCATATCCTAATACACCTGCTGCTCCTGTTTCTTTGACAATTTCTGCAATCATTTTTTCAGTTGAAATCTTTCCATCAATAAAATCGGAAACATGATCTACCGCTGAAGTAGTGAAGGTGAGCCCTGCTGCAACAATTCCGGACTTACTTCCAACTTCATTGCCCGCTAAAGCAAGATCTTTTGCAAATAATTTAGCTGTATAACGTTGCGGTTTCCTTGTAGCATATTCTGCCTCTTTACTTGAAACAGTACTTCTCTCTATCATCTGATCTATCTTATTGTATCTATCAATTCTATTTTGAACACTCTTTATTACCTCTTCACTACTATCAGCCTGTACTCTTTCCAACTGCTTTTCTAAATTTTTTATCCGGTTTCCAATTAAATTCTCTTTTTTTATCTTATCATAATAATCATTGGGAATTTCAATCTTATCCACTTTTCCGTCATTAAAATACTTATCATAACTTTTTGAAGCAAGTTTAGAAAGACAGCTGGCTCCATCTTTGCCAACAAATTTTGTTTGTATTCTTTCAAGAATTTCACCATTTTGATTTACTCTTATTTTGTCCACATACTGATCATTTTTTGAGAATAAATCAGGTCTGTCATCTGCACGAAAAGTTTTAATTTTCAGTCCATTCCGTTGTGATAACATATTTTCTTTTGTTGTACTGATAACTTCTGCTGCATATCCTGCATGTTGTTTCAAATTTTGATCTTGATATTCCGGGTTTATTTTCCACTTACTAATATCTTTTAAACCTAAAGTTTTCTGACCATCGTTTTCAACACCATTCAACATTTGTTTTGCAGCCTCAAAGCTTCTCCATGTTTCAGCTTCAGAAACATCGTTCACTCCAAGCCATCTTGCTACATTCTTACTTACATCGGAATGAACATTTTGGTAAATCCCATCTTTCGGTTTTAACTTACTTTCTGTCTCACGATGAAGCAGTTCTCTTTTTTCTGCCAAATCAAATTGAACTGCTTCCAGTGCTTTATTTTCAACCGTATCAAACACTACTATTTTCCTCCCCCACTGTCAATAAATAACAAATTTCTTCAATAGCAGTTTGCTCCATTTTATTTAATCTTGATCTCACTATTTTCTTAAGATCATTCAAATTATTAATTTTTTTAAACTCCTTATTATTTATTTCAAGAATTTCCTGAATTAAGTCACGAATCATAATAAGTTCGTCTTCCCGCCAGATCAGGTGTCCATTAAATAAAGTATAATCTACGATAAGCAAATTTAATTTTCTTTTATGCTGTCTCGAAATATCCAGTACCTTAAGTGCGTTTTTTAAAACAGATTCTGCAATCGTTTCTTCTCCTATCCAAGGCTGTATGAGCATTCTCATTAAATATGTTCTTGCTGTTCGAACTGACATGATTTCCGATTTTTTATGATATACATAATTTTCCTCCCGCACATCTGCTTTATCAATCATGGTCAATACCGGACTGATCCAATTATTTTGATAAATAACTGCTACCCCGCTTGGCAATTTTGCTATTTCGTTTACCTGATCATCTGTCAATCCCATAGATCGCCCAACTGCTTCTCTGTCATGTGCTTCCGGCGTACGAAGTACAATTTTTGTATTTGTATTTTTTATTGCCGCAATATCTACAGAAGACGGGGACTGATCCACAATAATAAACCCTTCTCCATAAGTTCGGATTTCAGCAATCGTATTGGTCAGCATTTCAACAGATTTTCCAATCAGTTCACTTTCACTTCCACTGGTATTTTTCAAAAGATTGTGTGCCTCTTCTAATACTGTTACATGTCTAAGTCCGTTATTGTTTCCCTTTTTCTGATCCATGCGATATTCATTCAGAATATAAACCATAAGCCCCATAATCAAAGCTTTTGTTTCTGTTGATTTTACTCTGCTAATATCGAGAATACAATTTTCATCAAACAACTCTTCATACGGTGTCTGCTCTGTAGTAAAAATGCACTTATTCAATCCTACTGTCAAAGATTTAACGCGGGTCAGTAATGCCCCTCTATAGTTAGATTTAATATCAGAATCATAGTCCGAATTTTCAATCAGTTCATCCAGTTGCTCTGTCAAAACCTCGAAATCGGGATACTCAATTTCCTCCCCATCAAAAGTAGAAGAACCCAGATCCCATCCAACTGCTTCATAAGATTTTAAAATCGCATCTTTGAAAAAAGCTGGCATTGCATCATACATTGGCCAGCATACACCAAATATTTCTACCAGTCCATCGATATGTTCTAAAACATGAATAGAATTTGGAAATTTAAACGGATTAATATTAACCAGCGGTGCAATATTAGGATTAGTAGAATACACATGAACATCGGGTAAATTTCCGAATACATCCTTATATTCACCTTTTGCTGGTTCGATCACAAGAAACGGTATCTTATCCTGACGCAGTTCCGTAAGCATTTGATATACCGCATTACTCTTGCCGGATCCTGTGGACCCGGTAATAAATGTATGCATATTAAGGCTTCTGTTGTTCAGCTCGACTATTTTATCAGTAATATGGCCTAAATCAAAAATTTTGCCAATCGTAATTCGATCCTCAGGACGATTATCCGATTCATCTGGGAACAATTGATATGTATTGACTTCTTTTCCAAACTCTGCATGTTCAATAACAGGAAGCCCCGGCACTGTCGCGCGTGGAAGCCCCAGATGAAGTCCCAGTTCTTTTCCACTAACAGATGCCGCCGCATTAACCAATACATTTCCACCATAAATAAACTGAGGGTGAACAAACCGGGATAGATATGTTGTCAAATCTGTAAATTTCCCCGCGATATCAGAATTATTTCTTCTCCATGAATTAATAGCAGAAACTTCTCTTCCTGAATTTTCTCCGTTCATCAATGAACGATAATTACTGGCTGCAATTTCTGCTGCTGACATATCATCTGAAACAAAATAGCCTGCAACATTCCACATTCCATAGCTGTCATATTCGTTGGTTTTTTTCAAAATTTCATCAATCAAAGTCAGCATGTCTGTAACAACTTTATTTTCTGTAGTAGTTGATGTGCTCCTACTTGTAGAGAATGTCAGCTGCTCATTTGGTGCCAGTGCATTAATAAATCCGTTAAGCTGTCCTCCAATCTGTCCTCCGATCTGGGCACCGACCATTGCCCCACTACCTTTCGCCGCATTATCTCCTCCTGCTGCAGCGCCTCCAATAACACCTGCTAAAGAAAATGCCGCCCCCGCAATCATTGCTGCTTTTTGTTTTCCGTTCATTTCAGCAAAAGATTTACTGCGGGATGTCGATTCAGATATATTATCAGAAGTCTGTATTTTTTGAAAAGGAGATAATTTCGTATACAACTCCTGATAATTCTGACGCATGATCTGGATGCTGGCTGGAGACTGATTATCTGCAATAATAATTCCGGTATATGCTCGGCCATTCATAGCAAGGCACAACTTTTCCAACCCCTGTACAAACATTTCATTTGACTGTTCTTTCCCTGATCTACTGTTTCCAACAACACTCACTGAAGCTACATTGTTTAACCGCATGATTTTTTCAGAAAGTTCCGCTATTTGTTTTCTATCTTCATTTTTTATTTTTATACCCGGAAAATGCCCGATCAAAGTCTGCTTCAGCGTATCTCCAAGAGTAACTGTAGATCGTTTGAGTGGAGAATCATCCGGCTCATTATTTCTTACTCCAAGATAAAAATTAGTTATCTTTCCGTCAGAATCAATCAAAATAAAAGCAGAAGCATTGTATGTGGCCAGTGTATTAAATACCGTTGTAAACTTGTCCGTTACTGATTCTCCCTTACTATATACCATTTCTGTAATTCTAAACAAACGCACATTATTAATCAGATCATCCTCTAAAGATGGTAGATTATTTATTGGTGCAATCTCCATTTCAGAAAGTCGTGCCAGATACTTTTTGCGTACGCCTTCATCTATAATTCCAAGTCTGCTTTCAATCGAAAACTCTGGCAATAAACTATTTTCATCTGATTCAGTTCTCAGCATATTTGTATCCATTCTTAACCCCTTTCTATTTGAAGCAGTTGATCCTGTACCTCTGTAAGCCAGTCTTGATCTTCTTGAAGTTTTTGTTCTTCTTCAGAAAGCTGTCGCGCTATGGAATCTTTCTGTTTCGTCACTTTTGAAATCAATACAGAAATATGTTCATGATATGCATCAGCCAGCTTTTCATAATAGTTCCTAAGCATATCAGTTGTTTCTTTAATATATTGCTCTATATATGGAAGGCAGATATCCAGTGCCTTTTTTCTCCATTCCTCATAATAGCAGGTGACTACGCGAACTTTTTCTTTTTCACCCTTGGATTCTCCTTTTAATATACCAAGTAAATCTGTTTTGGGTGTCTCATATGTAACTACCTGAAGTTCCAGCAGCTGTTCCCACAATGGTGGAAAATTTAACATTGATAGATTATTACAGCTTATATTTTCTGGCTCATATTGAATGTCCATATCCGCTTCCATATATTTAGACTGAAGTGCATTGAAAATCTCATTTTTTATATCTAAAACCTCTTTCTGCATTCTTTCTTTAAAACTCTGTATATATTTCTTAACTTCATCCTCATATTCTTTTGAAGCAGTCATGGTTTCAGTCTCGCCCGAAATTTTTGTTTTTCTATTTCTCCATTTTTTTACTTTTGTTTCAAATTCCGCCCTCAATTCATCAAACACCTGTGGCATACTAAAATTATCTCTTTCTACAAACCTGATATCGACTGACTTTAATTGTTCTATACAATTTTGAAGATCATCGATTTGGGCATGTATATCCATATTTTGTTTTTCACACTCTTTATTTTCCACTTCAAGAATCTGATCAATTTTAAAAACTTCTCTTTCAAATACTTTTATAGATTCCTGAATATATTCTGTCATTGGAAAACTTTGGATATACATCCTAACACGAGCGTCATTCACAGAAGATACAATCTGTGGAGAATCTACACCCAGATCTAATATAATACGTCTGGTTCTTTCTATCTGAACGGAAGGATCGAACAAGAAAAATAATTGTTTCTGAGAAACATCTTTTCTGGATAAAATTTTAACCAGTTCCTTACGAAATTTTTTCATAGAAGTTTCCTCAACCCAAAACAAAATAGGTGTATTGGTAAGAACGGTTCCTTCCAATTCTTCTTCGCCTCTTACCTGCTCCACAACAATATCATCATCGTTGACTTCAGTTACAGCCCCTCCAATAACAATATAGGTATATTTATTTGCAAATAGTTCTTTATTTATATTCCAGAAAATCTCCCAGTCAAATCTTCGATTTCTATGTTCCTTCAGCCAGCAAAGCAAATTTTTTATTTCCGTACACTTTGTATCCGCATCTTCCAGTTCATTCTTTAAAAACAGCCGTACCTCCTCTATTGACACACCTGATTTTTGAAATGCCTGTCGAACTTCTTCAAAATCTGCTTCTGTACCTGTAAAATTCAGATCAAAATCATATCCATTCATTTCGTCATAAAATATCCCCGGCACAAGGTGAACCCAGTTTTTCAATGTCTGATTTTCATATTTTTCAATCTGACTATTAATTTTGGGTTCCTGTCCATTAAAACAAACCTTGGTTTTCAGCAGATAAGGATTGTGCATCAATTCGGCATAAACCATATTTTTTCTTCTCCCTTCATAACTGTTTTTATTTTGTAACTCCTCATTTTTATAGTATACAGATTTTATTTACATCACATTTATTTAGTAAATATAGTATATCATGTTAAAGGCTAAATAGGATATTTATATATTTTCATCGATATAAATAAAAAGCCGAAATACCCTTTCTCTAAGGAATTTCGACTACTTTATTACCTAGACATATCTTCCTGCAATTTCTATATACTGCCCCATATCATGAACAATGTCTCCTGTATTAAGAATTTTAATTTCAAATTCATCACTTCCAAAATCCATAAGATAACGGAGATTAATCGTCAGATCCTTTTCTTTTCCTATTTTCAGAATCCACTTTGCACAATTATCTCCGCATACTGAAGCATTAAAGATTCTGCCTGACTGATCAAATATCATAAGCATCAGTGTTTTTACTGCGCCCGAAATCTCTTTCACCGAAATAGGGCCCAGTACAGGACTTTCTATTAAATGCGGTCCGATAACTTCCGATTTATCTACATCTTTTATCATTTCCATGGATAATTTGTCTGTAATCCATTCATCTTCATACTGATTGTCAAAGTATACAGGCGGATAGTAAATTGCCTGATCCATTTCTCCCAGATATATGCTCAGCATAACAGTCCTCCAAAACAGCAGATATTTTTCTTACAATCCGATTATCATAATTATAAGCAAATTTACTGAAACTGTCTATCTGCAAATCTTCTCCCTATTGCTAACGTATCTTATTCCCTTTGCACATCTTTTCCATTTTTCATCTTTCTAAACGCTTCAAGAATCAGAACGTAGCTTATCACGTGTTCAAAGAAATCACTAAATTCCTCAGAAGTAACATATAGTAACCTGTCAGTCCGAAATTCTCCCAAATGTATCCGCCCGTTCTTTTCGTCCACTAACGAAGGCATTTTCTTCCTCACATACTCAAGCACTTCCTGCACTTTTGCCCTGCCTTTGCGGCCGACATTAATTTTCCCGCTGTGATTTACAAGGCAGCGCACTCCTTCTTTGGTATGGCATAGTTCCATATTTGTATCTAATATTAATTGCAGCGCATGATGGCATCTGTTCCCATCATCTACTGCTGCGGCCAGCATCGTTTTTTCTTCAGATGCTCCCTGGTCTGTCTTCCTATATAGCTGTCATAATGTCTGCGTACATATGTGATATTCTCAAGTGTCTTTAAATCCGGGCGTGAAGAAAGTGTCATTGCCTGTGGTGTTTCATTACAGTTAGATCTGCACATCCGCTTGTATGAGGCAGGACATTCTGTCTCTTTATATCCGGATTTCTGATCGAACCGGAATACTCTCAGATCACTTCCGTTCGTTGCGAAAGCAAATTCTGAATTTAAAGCTTCGGCATAGCGCAACAGCTGAGCAATTACCTTCTCATCGATCGAAATATACGCCGCCTTGCACTCCACTACAGCCAGAATTGTATTTCCATCGGGCCGTAAAATCAGTATATCTGCCCGGTCTCTTCGCTCCGGATATCCGTACCGCTTCATGGAAACTTCAGTCTGTATGTTTCTTAAAGGGGTATGCAGTTTCCATCTAAAAAATTTGACTGTTGTCTGCCGTATGATTTCTTCCGGTGTTTTTAAGATGTACTTTTTCCGGCATTTGTCATAAAAATACTTCTTTCCGGCAAATGTATATTCTCTGTGAAATGAGAGAAGTTTTTGCATAAAATTCCCCTTTCAGAAAAATAAAAGCAGGAACTGTTTCACCTTTTCAGCTGATAATTCCTGCTTTTGAAACTCATTCTTCTGTTTCCAGTTCTAACCTCTGCAGTATATCCCTGATGATGCCTGCATCTTGAATAAGGTTAATTCCAAAACATTTTTTTCCTGCATCCTTTAAGGACGCTCCCACATGATAAGCTGTGTCTCTATCAAGAATCAGGAAGCGGTCATGGAACACTTTTGTATATTTCACTTCCAGGGCTGGATACTGTGCATTGAAATTCTCCACATCTTTTTTGGTAAGTCTTGTCCGTTTTTGAGTGTAGATTGTAACGGACACGTTTTCCTTTTTCTTGGAGAGTAAATCTAATGTTCCCACATCCACATATCCGTCTATCAGTGTAATTTCTTTTTCTGCCTTTTGTATCAGACTGACAATCAAACTGAATGCATCATAAATCTGACCATCAAAAACACTTTCTGACCAGCTTCCTCATGCCCGGATATGTACTCAAATATCCGCTCTAATTTCTCATCAGTCTGTTTCTGGTATTCCAGCTGTTTTAGTTCTATGTTGCTGATACGTTCAAAAAGCAAAGCGTTATTGGCTATAAAACGCCTCATCTCTACAAATGCATTCATAATATTGATACTAACTTGAATAGCAACATCGCTTCTTAAAACAGCCGATAACATTGCGATTCCCTGTTCAGTAAAAACATAAGGTAAATATCTTCTGCCACCTTTTTTGTTACCTTTAGCATCCTCCTCTTTTGAGGTCACAATTTGTGATCTCAAAGCCTCATACTCATCTTTACTAATTTGAAACCTAAAACTATCTGGAAAGCGTGCTATATTTCTTTTTACAGCCTGGTTAAAAACTCTTGTTTCCACCTGATACAACATAGCTAAATCGCTATCCAGCATAACCTGCTTGTTGCGTATAACATAAATCATGCTCTTAATATCATAGTGCGACACTTCACTGCTTGGTTCTTGAGCTTTTTCATCAATAACTATCAATTCTTTTTCTGTTTTGCTCATAACTATACCTGCCTCTCAAATTTCAACGTGTCAATTCAGCACACCAACGATCTCTTTCCCTATAAAGCAATTATACCATGTTGCAGGCTTTTTGCCTCTCTAAATCTGCAAAGGACAAAATAAAAAGCAGG
>ENA-OOWV01001927-OOWV01001927.1-human-gut-metagenome-genome-assembly--contig:-NODE-1927-length-12459-cov-2.283618_pt1 | contig 12459 bp, 10 predicted proteins | sample MGYA00241584_ERZ501337 | MGnify/ENA primary metagenome ERZ501337 (study PRJEB25962, sample SAMEA2042744) | human gut metagenome | biome: human gut; feature: human-associated habitat; material: faeces... | reverse complement strand
TTCAATTGTCGTTACTTCATGATGAAGCCAGGCAACTTTAAGGTCCATATTCTTAAGATATGATGTAAGATCTTCTGCCATACGCACAGTCAAGGTCGTGATCAATGTTCTTTGATTCTTTTTAATACGCATTTTAATTTCATCTACTAGATCATCAATCTGACCTTCGATTGGTCTTACTTCCACTTCTGGATCCAATAATCCGGTTGGACGAATGATCTGTTCAATAACATGACCATCTACTTTCTCAAGTTCATAATCACCCGGAGTTGCCGAAACAAATATAGCCGAAGGTATGATCGATTCGAATTCTTCAAAACGCAGTGGACGATTATCTAAGGCACTTGGTAAACGAAAACCATACTCTACCAATACTTCTTTACGAGCCCTGTCTCCATTATACATGCCTCGAATCTGCGGAAGAGAAACATGACTTTCATCCACGACCAATAAAAAATCATCTGGAAAATAATCAAACAATGTGTAGGGTCTTTCCCCTGGCTTTCGTCCATCAATGTGTCGTGAATAGTTTTCAATTCCTGGACACACCCCAAATTCTTTTAAAGCCTCTATATCATAACGACATCTTTGTTCCAAACGTTCTTTTTCAAGCGGTTTTCCCATTTTGTCAAAGTAATCTAAACGATCTTCCAACTCTTCTTCAATGCTTGCAGCCGCCCTTTTAATAACATCCATGCTTGTCGCATATCCATTTGCCGGATAAATAATATATAAATGATATGCCTGATTAACATGACCTGTAACAGGATCCACTTCACAAATTCGTTCAATTTCATCATCAAACAATTCAATACGGATCAGGTAACGATCTGTATGACCAGGAGTAATTTCAATAACATCGCCTCGAACTCTAAAAGTTCCACGCAAAGGATCGGTATCATTTCTTTTATACTGTTGATGAACCAATGCCAGCATCAACTCATTTCGATCTATGGTCTGCCCTGTTCTCAAAGTAAAGATCATATGACGATATTGTTCTGGATTACTGGCACCATAAATTGAGGCAACACTGGCAACGATGATCGTATCACGTCTTTCTAACACACTGTTGACTGCGGCCATCCTCAACATATCCAGTTCTTCATTTGTCTTGGTATTTTTATCAATATATGTATCCGTCTTAGGCAAATATGCTTCAGGTTGATAATAATCAAAATAGGAGACAAAGTACTCCACTCTATTATTAGGGAAAAACTCTTTAAACTCCGAGTATAGCTGCCCAGCTAATGTCTTATTATGTGCAAACACCAATGTTGGACGATTTACCTGAGCAATGACATTTGAGACTGTAAAGGTCTTACCAGTTCCTGTTGCCCCCAACAAAACCTGATATTTTTTATGATCTTTTAATCCTTGCACCAATTCTTTGATAGCCGTAGGCTGATCGCCCATTGGTTTATAATCTGATACCAGTTCAAATTTATCCATTTTCGATTCTCTCCTTTTGGCTAGAATAACATCTAACCCTATTATACGCAATTGTTATGAACAGACAAAAAAGAATGCTCGCATAAACGAGCTAATTTCATAAAACCATCACTAATGTTCCAATTGTGATCAATACTGCACCAATGGCTGATTTTGCTGTAAACTCTCCGTGCAAAAAGACAAAACCCAAGATCAAAGTTATCACAACGCTCAATTTATCTATCGGTACAACTTTAGAAGCATCTGTCGACTGCAAAGCACGATAATAACAAAGGCAGGAAGCACCCGTGGCAAGACCAGACAAGATCAAAAGATCCAGCTTCTACTAGATGTCTCAGAAATCCCAGACTGAGCTCCAACTAAAAATACCATGCCCCAAGCCATAATTAAGACCACGATCGTACGAATGGCTGTGGCAAGATTGGAGTTCACTCCATCAATTCCTATTTTAGCCAATATAGATGTCAATGCGGCAAATAAAGCCCACATGGCATTCACCTTCTTCATGAGATAGACCTCCAACACCTATTATAGTCTTCCATAGATCAATTTTCACTATTATTCCAAAGAGGAAACATCTTCTTTTTCTAAAAGTGTTTGATAAGTTAGATCCATCCCAATAGCGCCTAATGGGGCAGTAATCAAGATTGCCAAAACAGCAACTGATAAAACGATCTGACCACATGAAAGTCCCATTGCCAAAGGAACAGAACCAATAGCTGCCTGCACCGTTGCCTTAGGAAGATACGCAATCACACAGAATAAACGCTCTTTTCGTCTCAAAGGTGTTTTCAACATGCAGATCAATACACCGATAGAGCGGAAAACCAAGGCAACAAAAATCATCAAAACAGCGGCTAAGCCGGCATCCATCGTATATCGAATATCAACAGCGGCTCCTACAAGCACAAATAACAACACTTCTGCTGCCAGCCATAACTTACCAAATTTTTCAGACAAACGTTTTGATACAAACTCTGTGCTTTTTAATTTAATCACACATGCCATGCTCACAACTGCCAACAAACCAGAAACAGAAACAATTCCTTCTAACCAGGTTTCAATTGCCATCAACAAAAACGAAACACCTAGTACAATAATAACTTTCATACTGTTTCGAACATAGTTTTTTAAAGCATACGTAGTTTCAAAAAACCAGCTTAAAAAATATCCTGTTACAGCACCTAAAATAATACCTAATACAATTGAAACAGGAATATTCAAAAAATCTATAAAATTTGCACTTCCACCCTGTGCCATCCCAGTAAATGTCGTAAACAATACGATCACAAAAATATCATCACAGCTGGCTCCTGCCATGATCATCTGTGGAATGCTCTTTTTAGTTCCATATTTTTCTTCCATCAACGAAACCATTCTAGGTACAACCACAGCCGGTGATACAGCCGCCAACACCGATCCCATTACTGCTGCTGAGATGCGATCAATACCTAAAATATATGGAGCAAACAAAAAGAAGGCTAAGATTTCAAAGCTGGCAGGCACAAAAGACATCATGATAGCTGGGCGTCCAACTTTTTTTAGATCTTCCAGACTTAAAGATAGTCCTGCCTTCAACAATATAATGATCAATGCCATCTGCCTTAGATCTGCCGATATAGACAAGATCGATGGATCCAACAAATCCAACACATATGGGCCAAGTACAATTCCCGTTATCAACATACCGATAATGCGAGGCAATTTAATTCTTTGGCAGATAGCTGCCATAGATAATCCGACTAAAAAGATAAAAGCCAGCGATGTCAACATAAACAAATCCTCCTTCAATAACGCAGAAAAGCTGATGCCTTTCCACGATAAAAAACTCGTAGAAGTCATCAGCTTAATAAGCGGTTTAGGTTTTCCCATGGAAGAACTTCATTTCCACAAAGAAGTATACCTTTTCTTTTATTTTTTGTAAATATTTATCCCAATAATTCGATTCCATGGTTACGGATTGGATCGTCATTGACCGAATTCTCATTGTATTTTTGCGTGATCATATCCAAAATCTTTTCCCAGGTCGTATAATCACAATTTCCAGTTGGAGCAATTCCCTGATCTTTTTGAAACTGTTTCAAAGAATCAGAACTCGTTTTAGAAAAGTATTCATCCGTTCTATCGACAGTATATCCCAGATATTCTAAGAATCTTTGCAGAGCTGAAGCATTGACATGAACCTTGTCCGCAATGATCACATCATCTTCTTTCATTTCTGTATAACTAACAGAACCAATCGAAGTATCCTCAACAGCCACATCCGGTTCAAAGCCTCTTTCATGAATGCTTTCCTTATCCGGTGTCAACCATCGTGCTATTGTATATTTAATGCTCGTACCATCTTCAAAAGGAACGGTTGTCTGTTCTGTTCCTTTTCCGTAAGTCGTCTGTCCCACTAATGTAACTTTATCTTTCAAGTGTGATTTTAAAGCTCCTATCAACGCTTCAGAAGCACTGGCTGTTTGATCATTTTGTAAAATAACGATTTGGTCCATTTCAATCTGCCCATAACTGTCATCCGTTTTTACTTCTGTTATATTCTTATCTTTATCTTCTTCATAAAAAACAACAGAATCCGAAGGCAAGAAAGTGGATGCAATTTCTACAGCCGCACTTAAATATCCGCCTGTATTGTTTCTTAAATCCAGGATCATCTTAGTAATTCCAGCCTCTTTTAAACGTGCCATCGCATCGGCCACATCATCTCCACTATGAGAAGAAAAGCTGCTTAGAATGATTTCTCCATATCCATCATAGATATTACAGATAACCGTGGAGTCATATTCACTTGGAGTTAGTTTAACTGAAGCAGTCTGTCCATCACGTACATAGTCCACCGCAATTTCTTTCCCATCACGATCTTGAATATAGGTAACGATATCATCTGTTGTTGAACTTGCAAGATCTAGATTGCCGATTTTTGTGATAATGTCACCGCTTTTTAATCCTGCATCATCCGCTGTTGAATTGATGAACACGTATTTTACATAAATATTTCCATTATCTTGCTGATAAAACTGAATACCTATTCCTGTATTGGTTCCCTGAAGACTGGAAGAAAACTGTTTTGCCTGATCCAGGCTGAAATAATTTGTATGTGGATCGATATCTAATGTTGTCATACCTGTCAAAGCTTGTTCAGTCAGCAAACTATCCAGATCTTCTACCTGATCTGCATAATACCAGTCATTCTCCAAAACATTCTTAACATATTCGAGCTTTGAATCACTGGATGAACTCGAAGCTCTTTGATAGATAACCGGAACCAAGACACCTACACCAAAACATACTAAGCATAATACCGTAACGATGATGGTTTGTTTCTTATTGTTCTTTATTCGAGCCATTTTCATAACCTCCATATCAACAAAACGATAGGACGTTCCTATCGTTTTACTTTTAAATACTTTGTAACAGCCCAGAAGCTGGCAAATCCTCCAATCAACAACCCAATCAAGGTTATGATCAAACCAACCTGCCATACAATTTGATTTGGCTCTATCAAAGAAAACAAATTAGAAAACAATTGACCTTCTAATACCTCATACAGCTTCGCATATCCAAAATACAAAGCTGCTACCGGTAACAACGAGCCAAACAATCCAATCAAAACACCCTGCACTTCAAAAGGACGCTTAATAAAAGCATTTGTTCCTCCAACCTGGCGCATGATAATAATTTCTTCCTGACGTGAGAATATCGTTGTACGAATCGTATTAAAAATAAGATAAATCGACAAAATCAGAAGCAACAGTATGACGCCATATCCAACTTTACGAACCATATCCAATAAATTGATCAGCTGCGTAACACTGCTTCCTCCATATGCACTGCTTGAAACACCTTCAATTTGCTCAATTTGTTCAGATGTATCTTGAATGTGTTTTTCATCCTGCACATAGACAAAAAACGCATTGGATAAAGGATTTTCTTCTCCCTTATAAATCGAAAAAGCGTCACCTTTTTCGTCAATCATCAACTCTAACTCATTTTCTTTATCTGAAAATTCAATCGAATCTACATTTGATAATTCTAGTATTTGATCTTCAATTGCATTAATCTGATCATCTTCCACAATATCTTGGTCTAAAATAACATGGATACTTAAATCACTTTGTACATTCGTTGCAAAATGATCGACATGGATTCCCACCACAAGAAAAGCAGCCATCAAGAATAGTGATATCGTAATGGCACTAATAGCTGATAAGCATAACAATAAATGCCTTTTGATTCCAATAAACGCGTACTTCAATTCATACAGAGCTAGATTCAATTTCTCTTTCATACGCTCTTATATCCACCTTTGAAAGAATCATGAACAACATAACCATGATCTAAAGTGATTGTTCGTTTCTTAAATTTTTCAACCAATACAATATCGTGCGTAACCATCAAAATCGTTGTATTAAATGTTTCATTAATCTTTTCTAGAAGTTTGATGATCTCCAAGCTCTTTTCTGGATCCAGGTTTCCTGTTGGTTCATCGGCAATCAATACCTGAGGACGATTGGCAATCGCTCTACCTATTGTCACACGCTGTTGTTGTCCTCCTGAAAGTTCATTTGGATAACAACGTTCCTTATCTTTTAGATCGACCAACTCCAATACATCACGCACACGTTTTCGAATCTCTTTTTTTGACATACCTAAAACTTCCAAGGCAAAGGCAATATTTTCAAATACCGTCAAAGTTGGAAGCAGACGATAATCCTGGAAGACACAACCAATGTTTCTACGATAATAAGGCACTTTTCTATGCTTTAAAGCTCCTACATCGGTACCATTAACAATAACCAACCCTTCATCAGGAACGATTTCTCCGTTTAAGATCTTTATCAACGTACTCTTTCCTGATCCTGTTGCTCCAATTACATAAACAAATTCACCATCATCGATCTTAAGCTTTACATGATTCAAAGCATGGACTCCATTTGGATAAGCTTTCGATACATCTAAGATTTCAATCATTTCAAGCCTCCTATCCGAAGAATTTTTCAGGTCTTTCACGACATGGAGTACTTCCCGAACCACAAGCCGTTGCAGTACTGTTCCATCCTGTTCCCCATGCAAAATCCGCTGTTGAGGCAAAGCGATTCACTGCCTCTTCAACACTCATAGAACCTAAATTATAAACTTCAATATGACAATGAGGACCACTTGAGTTTCCTGAGTTACCAGTCAAGGCAAGCAGCTGTCCTTGTGAAACACTCTGACCGGCACTTACCGCAAAACCATTTTGTGATAAATGGGCAAAACTTACCGCATACAATGTTCCACCTACATTACATAACATTTCAATTGTATTTCCACCACCAGCAGGATATCCTGTCCAGTTACCTAAATATCCACCATTTGTCGGTGCTGGATTATTCGCATATAAAACAACACCGCTAGCAGGAGCAACAACGGCTGTACCAATTGAAGCTGCCCAGTCTAAACCTAAATGCAAACCACCACGAGGATAAGCCCATGTTCCTGCAGAAATAGTTCCACCACTGATTGGATTGATGAACCCATCTACCTGTTCAATGCTTCCAGTGTACCCAGAAGAAATCGTAAATGATCGTATAGAGGCGATATCTGCCTGTGCTGAACGCATCTGTGCCTGCAGATCCGCTATTTGTTTTTGATACTCTTCAACAAGCTTGTTATAAGACTCTTCAAGCTGTTTTACTTGTTCACGTTCTTCTTCAAGCTGAGCCTTTTGCTCCTTCGTTTCGTTTTCTAAACGCTCCTGTTCTGATTTTTGTAATTCCAGCTCCGCTTTTAATTCATTTAATTTTTCGATTTGGTCCTGGTCATCTTCGGTGATTCTTTCAACACCAGAAATACGTCGTAACATATCATTTAAATTGTCACTACCCATGATCAAATCAATAACGATATTTGTTCCTATCGTTGTTTGTTCGCTTTGCATACGAGACTTGATCTGTGCATCCCATTCATCAATTTCTGCCTGTTTTGCCTCGATTTGCGTAACTAAATCTTGAATTGACTTTTCAATAGTTTGAATTGATTCTTCCTTTGCCTGAATTTGACTTGTTAAAGAATCTGCCAGTTCTTTTTGTTGTTTTGCCAAAGCTTCTATTTCAGCGCTATCTGATTTTAATGAGGCAATATCATTATTAAATGAATTAATATTTTCTTGTAATTGCTGCCTTTTTTGTTCCTGATAATCCTGGAATCCCTGACATGCGCTTACTCCAGCTTGATCTGTCTGTGGTTGCGAACAACGTGCATACCACGCATCTTCATCGGAATAATCTTCCGCATAAACAGGGATCATTGTGCCTAATGATAAGGCAACTGTACTGATTACAGATAGTATTTTTGTCTTTTTCATCGTGCCCACCTCAAATATTTCCTAGTAGCCAGCAAGCTTCCAATCATTCCTACAAAGCCGCCAACGATCAATAATCCTAAACAAACCCAAATCACAAAAGGAAAAGGTTCGATCAACCGGAACATATCTGACATCAAGGAACCATTCAGCGCCTGATACAAATATGTATATCCAAATCCACAAATCAACATTGGTCCTAAAGCCCCAATAAATCCTGTGACCATTCCTTCTAACATAAATGGTACAGAAATATACCAGCTATATGCCCCAACTTGACGCATGATCGCAATCTCATCTTTTCTGATTCGAATCGTCATCTTGATCGTATTACGAATCAAAAAGATTGCCAGTACAACCATAACTACCACAAAGATCGAGCCTCCATATCGAATTGCTTCAAACAAGTTGATTAATGTCACAATAGCACTACCTCCATAAGTAGCCTTCATAACACCATCCATCTTGCTGACTTTATTGGTAAATGATTCCATGGCCGTATTATCATCCAGCTCAGCTATCAAAACATCATACAAAGGATTATTATCTCCTTCGTATTGAGAAAACATATTCCCATTTTCTTCAATTAGCTTATCCAATTCTTCTTCTTTAGAAGAAAAAGTCACACTGGCAACGTGTTTCATCGATGAAACTTCATTCTCAAGTTCATTGATTTGTTCATCGTTCAATGTTGGATCCAGGGATATCTGGACAATAAATTCTTCTTCAATATTTTGCGTAAACTGATTGACATTCACCGCACTAACGACCATTAACATAGCAATCAATAATGCTACACCAATTGATAAAGCACTCGAAAACGTCATAGTGAAATGTCTTCGAATATCTGCATTAGCTCGATGTATCAATCTTGGTAAACATTTAAAAAATAATATCATTTCACATCCCCTAATCTCAGTCATTATAACATATATCTTAAAAAATCCAAAAATTCGACAATTTAACACATTTCAAATAAATCTCACATTTTTTCACACGATAAAGTGATACTTAAAACATAACTTTTAAGTATTCTATAGATGAGCTTAAGGAAAGCTCAATTAAAAAAATCCCTTCATATATCTCTCTCCTAAAAAAACTAATTAATCATTAAGAAGATAGCACCAAAATGGTGCTATTTTTCTTTTTAACCACAAAAAATCACCAGATATATTATTCTGGTGATAAATCATATGTAAAGCCATGATGTTGGATATATTCTTCTAAAGTCCATCCATTTTCATAAATTTCCGTAGCCGCTTCAACTCCAACATAACGATAATGCCAAGGCTCATTAGCCGTCCCAGTAATAGCAGTTTTATCTTCTGGATAGCGTAAAATAAAACCATATTCATGAGCATGAGCAATGGTCCAATCATAGTCCGGACTGTCACCAAACACTCCATATACTCCATCAATCACATCTTTACAAGTTAAATCAACACTTAGACCAAGCTGATGTTCGCTATAGCCAGGAACTGCTACAAGACTTGCTGCAGTCACAGGATCATACATCGCAAAATACTCATCATAAACAGCCTGTTGGTCTTCATACGATCTGTAAGCGCTGTTAATCGCTAAAGTATATCCTTCTTTGGAAGCATCTTCAGCCATCTTTTCCAAAGCTTCAGCAGCCTCTTTTCTAAGTCTAGGATCTGGATTGGAATCAGAAACCATGATGTTTGTCGATACAAGATCATCTGGAACATAATCAGAAGAAACTCCAAAACCATGTTTTACCAATACCAAAAGATCATCCGGTTCCATGATCTGATAGTTTGTCGTGATCGTATTTTGTGAATCAATAAACGGATACGAAACATTCATTACGGCATCAAGCGGATCTAAACCCGAATCAATATAAGCCGCAATATCCGATACAATTACACCATTTATATCCAAATACCCTTGGATATCTTCATACTTATATCCGGCATCCACAATCGCCTGAAAATCATCAATTGTCAAAGAATCCATTAATTCTCTACACGTTTCTATTGAAAAACCAGCTTGTTCAAGTTGACCATAAAGTTCATAGAAAGAGTCTACATACTGAACAACCTGTTCATTTGAAACATCATGATTACTCGAATAGTTAACATAATCGATATAATGATGATCATTTTCAACAGTATCCCAAGTTTCAAGATCTAAAGCTGAATCCAATTCTAAATATTCATTTAACCATGACTTATCCAGCTGTAAAAGAATATTCTGTTCAGAAAAGCCATAACCTTTTATCCACAATCGCATACGATTGAAGTTAGATACAAAAAGGAAAATGATCAATACGATAATGAGCGCTAATAAACTCAAGCGTTTGATTTGTTTTTTACGGTTAATTCTTCTTTTTTTAGTTTGTGCCATCATATTCTCCTAAAAATTCCGCAGATATGACTTCTCTTGTTTTAGAGTCAATATACTCTAAGCTTACCACATTTCCTTCATAATTGTTTAAAACATGTTTCTTTGCCAACTTATCTGTATATTGACTTACTTTATATGCTTGATAGTTTGAACGCTCTTCCATGATATTGGCTTGATTGCCTTCAAAATGAATGATCGTTGGGATCCATTCAACATTTTCAATAGATATCTTTTCCCCTTCTTTGACAAAATCAAATTTTATTTCGCCACCTATCGCATTATCGGTTGTCAGCATACCTCCAATGAAATTTCCTAAAGAATAAACACAAAGCATCTTATTACCCTTTGAACCTTCAATCCATTCAACCGGCTGAATCGTATGAGGATGTGTCCCTATCACAACATCCACACCACAATCTGCAAACAATTGCGCATAGTGTTTCTGAAAATCATTCGGTTCAAATGTGTTTTCATCACCCCAGTGTGCTGATACGATCACAACATCGCTGATTTCTTTTGCTCTTTGAACATCACTTTGAATTTGCGCATCATCAAAATAAGACACATTATATGTATATGTAGGTTGAATTCCGTTTGTGCCATATGTATAAGCTAAAAAACTAAATGTGATTCCATTCTTTGTAAAAGTTGGAATGGTATCAAATTCCTCCTGTGTATTATAAACACCATCATGAACGATATTTGTTTCATCAAAAGCAGCCAGTTCATTGGCAATTCCTTGTTCCATACGATCCAAACAATGATTACTGGCCAGATTCACAAGATTAAAACCGACTGATTCAAGATTTTTCGCAATTTCTGTTGGAGAATTAAATGTAGGATATCCTGATAAACCAAGATCTACACCACCAAGTACCGTTTCCTGATTGATAAATTTGATATCTGTATTTTTAAGATCTTCGCTGAAGTTGGCATACATATCTGTAAAATCGTATGTTCCATCTTCCTGCAGAGCATCTTTATACACAGTATCATGAATCAAATTATCTCCAACCCCCATAAACGAAACCACTGTCTGCTCATTGGCCGTTGTTGTCTTATTATCCACATTTTCATCTGAAGAGAAGAAAACTGAAGCAATCAAACTGATCAAACCATAGATCAATAAAACAAATACGATTAATCCACCGGCAAGAATCAAACGATTTCTTGTTCTTTTCTTCATCCACCGCTTTTTTCTTTTTCTATTTTGAGCCATGATATTCCTCCAATGTCCAATCATTATCATAGATTACTTTGGCAGCTTCTTTGCCTACATAACGAAAATGCCAGGATTCATATCCATATCGTGTCACATCAACCTTATCTTTTGGATAACGAAGGATAAATCCGTATTTATGAGCATTATTTAAAATCCATTCATATCCATCATAATTTTCAATTTCATTATAATTATACCCATTAAATGTAATATCTACACATAAACCAGAGTTATGTTCACTCTGCCCTGGACGTGCATAATATTCATCCGCATATGCTTCACCATACACTGAAGCATTATAATTCCATAAACCAGCTTGATAATCATAACTGCGATAACCAGCTATTGCTCGAATATTTATATTCTCTTTACTAGCAGCATCACAAAACTCGATATAAGCATCATATACTTCTTTTCGTAATTCAATTTGTTCTACATCCTGACACGAAAAATCCTCTCCCTGTACACAAGCATACTTATCTAAAGGCACTAAATCGGCAGGTACATAGCCTTCAGGCAAAGCATAGAACTTATTGATCAACATTGTGACATCGGTATCATCTTCCTGAATTATAGTATTCGAATATGGTTCAAGATCCATATCACAGTTTACTTGCATAACACGTTCTTTAGCATCTTTAACATCCCAAGCAGCATATCTTGCAGCCCGCTCTGAATGGTAATTTGGCAAAGAAACAATCTCAGAAATTTCCTCATCCGTTAAACCACCACTCTGAAGTTCTTCATACCCTTCAACACTTTGAATATCCGATGTAAACAAAGACGAAATTCCTGTCACAATTCCTCGAATCATAAAAAAAGCCAATAATAAAACAAGGATTACACCAATCAAAAGAATCAGCCGGTTCCTTGTTCTTTTTTTCATTATTTTTTTCCTTTTTCTCTTCATAACGACCTCTTCTTTTTCACTAGTAATAGAATATCACTTCAAACATTTAAAAAAAAGGGACGATAAAAAAAATAATGTGTAAATATGCACACTAAATAAAAAAAAGCCTTTTTCAAGGCTTCATTTACTAAATGGTGGAGCGTAGGAGGATCGAACTCCTGACCC